>CEGF01000697.1_pt1 | contig 12175 bp, 23 predicted proteins | sample 306341 | NCBI WGS metagenome assembly CEGF01 (sample SAMEA2755655, study PRJEB7226) | microbial mat metagenome | biome: microbial mat; feature: hypersaline; material: grass silage | place: USA | collected 2014-02-19 | depth 0 m
CGTTGGTCGTGAGTCATGAATCACCTGTTTGTTGGAAACACTGTTAAACTCGGTCGCCAGTACCAGCCACAAAAGCAGCAACTGAGTAGCCCCCAGAGAAATGAAGAGGAAACTGGCCAAGTGGTGGGCCGGCGTCATGAACCCGCCCCAGGCATGGATAAACACCAAGACAGAGGCGCAGATTCGCAGCAAATGCTTCTGGCGAGCAGCTGCCTGGATGAACTGCACGCTGGTTGTTGGGGCTTTATTCGCACTCATTTTCTTCACCTACACAGGCCTCACCACAATTCATTCCGGCTGGGGTACTGCGCGAATCGTTACTCTCGCCGTGATTCCCGGCCTTACGGCATTCATGAACATCTACTACGACCGCAAACATCTGCTTCTGGAAGACAGGGTTGCCGGCAAGCAAGACTGATTGCCCATCTCTGACTGCCAACTCCCCTACTGCCCCCTGTGCGCTCATCATTCACCTGTACAAATTCACACCCTAAGGGGTGGGTAAAAAAACACGGAAGCATGGGCGATACTGGCTGCAGGTCGGGAGTCATGCGGCTGAGACCTGACTCTGCTTTTTTTCCGATACCGTTAGCAGCCCATTGGAGAGCTCTTGAATTTGGTACTGACGCAAAAGAGGTATTCCATCCTCAGGCCACTGGCGCACAGCCTCGTAAGTGATATCGAGTGCGCGGGCCAGCTCAGGAATACCGCCGAAATATTTGATTGCCTCGGAACGTGTCATTGTGCTCTCCACTGAACTTGGACATATTCAAGCATGCTTGAACATTTAATACAAGCATGCTTCACAAGCACACTTGTATATTCGCCTTATGACTACAATTGACCGAATCCAAGAATTGCTTGCCCATCACGACATTCCAGAGCGTGGGATGAGGCGCGCACTTCAGCGCACCTGCGGTATCAGTTACCAGGCTGTAAGCCAGTGGTTTACAGGTGAAACTTCTAACATCAAGAATGAGCACCTTGCCGCAATAGCTCAGGAATACAGCAGCACTCTGGATTGGTTGATTTCAGGGAAAGGCGAGATGATCGTCAGGCAGCAAAAATCTGTCACCCCACCCCCAGAAAACCACACCCAGCTTGACGCTGTAATAGACGCTCTCATGGCTAATGCCACTCCTCGCTCGCGTCTGGTCTTAGAATATATTGCAGCCGCCGCTGGCAATGGCGAGCTGTCTGAAGATGACTTGATCATGCTGGAACAGATAGCCAAGCGTTTTCAGAGCCCTGGAAAAAAACCAGACCGATCTGGGGATAAGATTAAAGACTTGATGCAGGGCGAATAGACTGCAGGACAATCAAGGAAGTGTTGAATGGCAAAAGTTGAGGGATCATTTCAGTTTACCAAGCCGTCTCATGTGCAGATCGCTCGCATCCTGCAAACCCCAGAGCCACTACCAGATGAAAAGAAAGGCATTAACAACACCTATTACGGCAGCCTGACACTGGAGAACGGGCTGGAGCAGCCTGCCTACATCAAGCACATACCAGCAGATGAGATTTTTACCGAAACAATCTGCTCGTTGATTTGCTGTGCAATGGGTATTCCTACACCTACCCCTTACCTGGCTATCCTTGATGGTGATGCCGATCTCCCGGGTGTCGATACAAGCCAGGACAACCCCTTGCTGTTTGCAACCGCCGACGCAAAGCGACCAACCTTTAAAGCGCACCCGCAAAGTGAAGAGGTCTGGCGTCTACTTATTCGCTGGGCACATACCCCAAACAGCGCTGTCTTTGATGAGCAGATTGGGAACATAGATCGCAACACCGGCAACATCTTGATGGACGCCAGCGGGGACTGCTGCTTAATTGATCATGGACTGGCCTTTCACATGAGTGTTCCGCCAACCATGATTCAGCGCGATAACACGTTTGCCAAGATACTTCCGATCCATGCGGAACAGCTGCGCCCGAAGAAAGAGCCTTTGGACATTATCGCCAAAGCGCTACCGCGACTCGCAGGCGTTAGATTTGATGATTTGCTGACTTTTAGCCGAGGTGATTTGTATGCATCCCCCGCACATATCGAGCGGATTAGGCTATTCTACGAGACTAGATTGAATCACATACGTGATATATTTGACCTTCGTTTCGGGACATCAGCCAATCAGAGCTTGCCGCTATGAACAGCGAATCAATACGCGCACTGCTGCAGGAACAGTCACTTATCCGTGGATCATGGATGCCGGTCTACCTACAGACCGTTCCTGGTTCGGATGAGCGCATATGCGTTGCCGTAGCCGCTGTTGGACTGAGTGGTGAGTCAAAGGTGGTCAGGACCTTGCAGGGCCGTGCCATCACCACGCTATTTGGCCCCGAAAGCAATGGCATTAACCACGCAATTGACTGGATTACCCAAAGCCTGCAACAGCACATTTCCAGTGGCGGCGGCCTTGAGGAGTGGCAACTACCGGTAAGCGGGTTTGTTACCGGGTCTGTGAAGCCATCCGGCGCTGCCAGCTTGGACGGGCTACTGGAAAAAGCTGTCAACCTCTCAACAGCACTTGGCTCCGCGGAGCCTGAGGAAGAGCGCCAGCAACGCTATTTTGCTACCCGATTTAAAGAACAGCTGTACCGGTATAATCCTGAGTACAAGCGCTTCATAGATCAGAGATACAAGCTCAATAGGCGCACGGTGAAGTTTGGTGTTGTGACTGACCATTTCATAGCGAACTACCACGGAATTAACACCAATACAGCCAGCTACAATGCTGCACTGGCGAAGATGGTACTTCTTGAAGACCTTAAGCTGGAAGGATTGGTCGGCAGCACTATAAGTCGAGAATTCCTGATCGCGTGTTCAGATGGTGCTGACAAAAAAGCTCAAAGCAAGCTGATCTCGGACTTGGAATACGAGCTCCACAAGCGTGATATCACTACGCTGGTTTATGATAACGCGACCGAGCTTGCCAACTCTCTTAGCCGGCGGCTGTCTGCATTTGTTTAAGCTTCAGAACTGCTGCCTGAATCGCTCGGCCATCTCACCCAGCTTTATGGCTGTTGTCAGATCATTGATAAGGTCATGTGCATTGGGTCTCAGCACTGCCATCAGTAAGAAGACATCTGGCTCCAACGCTCCTTCGCAATACACTAGATGATCATCGCTCTTGCGATCAAACTGCAGCAGCCTCGTCTGCCAGCCGTTATCAAAACGCAGATGAATGTGGCGCACTTCCTCAGCAAGAAGGATTCTGGGGGTGTGTGGGTGATCGTATAATACATCTCGCCCAAAGCTGGAAGGTGTGCATCTAGAGGATTTATAGGTGCGGAAATCTTGTTCGAGCGCAGCAAGCTCGCTAGGGGTAAGCTGATCGCGTATCAGCTGAGACTTGAAAACCCGCATTACTCGCTGAACTGCGCCAGCTCATCAACACTTTTCTCTCGGAGTAGCCTTGCGCCAGTCTCAGCGATAGCCTGAAGCCGCTCAGGCGAAGGATTGAACTCTGCCCTTACCCGTCCTTGCTGCCTGAACCGGCTGTCGTGCTCGACTACTATGCGAAGTACAGCGGCTGTGTCATCAGCCACTAACTCAATATTACGAGCAGAAGCGGCCATCATGATTCTTTGCCATCGACTCAGTCGCTCTCGCTGCCGAATAGTCACAAATCTGCCTCGCACGCGGTTAACTTCAACCAGTTTACGCTCAAGTAGTTCTGTCGCACGGCCGGTTGGATCTATAGGCACATTAAGCGTTTGAACACGGTACGCATCGAGCTTTAGTTTCGCCGCGCTCCGTTTGGCCGCATAGGTGACAGCCAGCAGCGCAACCGAATCACGACTATCGGACAGCGCAGCCTCTACAGCTTCAAAGAGCTGGCCATCTGCCTGTGTGTTGTCGGTAATGTTACTGTTGACTGACATGGTGTTTCCTCTGAGATAACACATTCATTCTAGCAAATACATGGCTATGCCTGCCAATATAGTGCGTGGCATTTGATAGGCACTAAAGCACCACTTCCATCCCCATAACCGCATCCTCGCCCAGCACGCGAATCAGCCAATCGTAAGCATCATACCGCTTGCTCTTCATCAGGATCATGGTGTCTAGCTTTGCCAGGTCAAAGTACCGGTCTTCATCACGGTATGAGCAGTGCCCTAGTATGAATACGTGCCCGCTCGGGTGGTGCAGAATTTCTCTCACCTGCACCTGGCGACGATGCCCGTGGTAGGTGAAGGTTACAGCTAAAGGATCGCCAGACCAAACGGAGTGGAGTTCTGATTCCCACTCGGATACATCCTTCTCCCGCTTCCCTTCAACACGCTTGTTGCCGCCTTCGGATTTGGCATCGTAAAGCTTCTGGTTATCGCCGTGTGCCAGCAAAAGAGCTGCTGCGAAACGCCCTTCTGATTGGCTCATCCCTGACGGATTCTTGCCAAAAAAACTGATCACTGCAGCATCATCTTCATCAATCAGGTACGCCGACCCGATGTAGTCAGACGCTTCGCCTTTTGACTTGATGAGCGAGGGATCAATGCCACGATCGCGCAGCATCTCCAGCTGCCTTTCAGTTGGTTTGTTGAAGTGCCAGCCAGGCACAAGCTTCCTGACCAGTTCTGGATCAGCACTTTCCAACAGCTTGAGTTTCTCTCTCATCCAGGTCGGATGATTAGATGGGCCAAACGGTTTTGGCTGCTTCGGTTCTTGGGTTTGCTTTCCCTTGGCGCCTGAATTGCGCTTGGCGTTTTTTTCATTATCCGCACGCACTTGGGCAATAGCCAACAGCACTATAAATGCAATGACGATCCATACCATATCGCTTCATCCCTGATTGTTGTGACCCTTAAGCCCGAGCGCTATCGCATAGCAGCTCGGAACAGACTCCATACTCATTTTCAGCCGCGCCACTGGCAACCCGACATACTTCGCGGCAAAGGCTGAGCCCATAGCCTGACCAGTTGTCCCGCCTTTTCCGAGTTGCTCTTCAGTAATATCCAAAACCATTTTTCGCGCCGCAGCCTCGCAAGGCAATAGCGCTTTGTAGCGAATCAGAAAGTATCCGTGGGTAAGCAGAACAACAGCGAGAATGGCTGATATGACACGTTTTCCGGGGGTTGGCTTTGTGCTCATGACTACTCCTTGCTTGCCTGGGTGCGCGACTTCCTACTGCGCAACCACAATTTAACCCACCACAATACAAGTATGCTTGCATTATAAATTAAAGCATGCTTTCATTAGTTCAAGATTACTTGAATGCAGAAGGCACCCACCATGATCACACGCACCGAACACGGCTACGCCCTCGGCCACTGGGAGGGCATCCCAACCCTGCTGGAGTCAGGCCGCAAGCTGACGCCGGGTGAAGTCCGTGCCGCCGTCTGCCGGGCCAACGGGCTCACAGCAGCTGATGCTGGCCGTGAGCTGCACTGCTCGAAGAGCACCGTGTACCAGTACTGGAAGAGCATCTACTTCAAGACAGGCTGTGATGACGTGGTGGTGGCCATCAACAAACTGGTCGAGCTGGGCGCACTGCACCGCATCAACACCCTGCTGCTGGCGCTGGTGATCAGCACCGGCAGCGCACTGGATACCGATCTGGATATCGAGGCCCGCACCGGCCGCGTCCGCAGCAGCCAGACCCGCACTGCCCGCCGTGGTGGTCGCCGGGCAGGCATGCGCACCAACCGCGACATGATGACCGACCTCGATATGTGGACCAACGGCAGAGCCAGCGACATCTACACCCTCGCTGACCTCGCCAGCTAAACGATTACAGCAGTACCGAGCAGGCGGAACCTGCCCAGCTTAGACCCACAAGGCGCAAGCCGAATCCCGAAGTGGCGAGCTGTGACCGAACCGAGCCTCTGAATGTAAGCCGGTAGGTGTGTCGGGGACCATTAACAGGTCTTTTTCCAAGAGTGCAGGTGCGCCTGTGCTGCTGGAAAAAAACAGGAGAACCACATGGACGCACAAGCGGTTTTTACCTTCATTCTGCTATTCATCGGCCCAGTGCTGGCGCTAACAGCCGGCTGGGTACTGTTCACCTTGGCCTTCTGCATGCGGGCCTTAATCAAGCGCCAGCCGGTCGGACCGGTACTGCGCGAAATGTTGGAGGAGTGGTAATGCTCAACCACGTAATGCTCGACCTCGAAACCATGGATACCCGCCCCACAGCTGCCATTGTCGCCATCGGCGCAGTGGCCTTTAACCCGCACATGGGCAAAGTCGACCGCGAAGGCGGCTTCTACGTCACCGTAGACCTGCAGAGCTGCCTTGATGCAGGCCTGACCGTCAGCGCCAGCACCATCAACTTCTGGCTCAAGCAGAGCGAAGAAGCGCGGCAGCAGATCGCCGGCTGGTCAGAACCGCTGGAAGATGCCCTGCGCATGCTGGAAGGCTGGCTGCACAACCTCAATATCGCAGCCTGTCCGCCAGACGGCGACCCCTATGGTGCGCATCTTGAGATCTGGGGCAACGGCGCAGACTTCGACAACGTCATACTGACCAACGCCTACCGCACAGCCGGTTTCGACCTGCCCTGGGGCCGGTACCACAACCGCTGCTACCGCACCCTGAAAAAGCTGTTCCCCAGTATTGAGATCGAGCGCACAGGAATCCACCACTGCGCCATCGATGACGCTGCCAGCCAAGCCGAGCACGCCTGCCGGATCATCCAGCACCTGGATGACCTGAAGCGCCTTGGCTACCAGAGCGAAAAACAGAAAGAGGCTATCTGATTATGTTCAAACAACTGAAAAACGTATCCGTATACCGCGCCAGCCTGCCTGCCCTGGCTGACCTCGAAACCGCCATCGAAGGCAGTGAGTCACTGACCCGAAACGATCCCCTCGACAGCAACGAGATGATCCGCTTCAGCTTCCAGCGCAACCCGGTCACCAGCCGTTACGTCACCCCACTGCTGCGCGGGTACAGCCTGTGCGTACTGGTTCAGGAAAAGATCCTGCCGGCGGCCGCTATCAAGAGCGAAGTGGACCGCAAGGTGCGCGATATTGAAGAGCAGCAGGACCGCGCAGTGGGCCGCAAAGAGCGCCTTGCGATCAAAGACGAAGTGATCATGGACCTACTGCCCCGGGCGCTGACCAAAGAGCGCACCATCTACGGCTTCTACGACAGCCAGGAAAAGAACCTGTTTGTCGATAACACCACCGAGCGTTACAGCAGCGCCGTGCTGAAGCTGGTCTGCATGGCTGACGGCAAGGTGACAACCTCAACCGTACACATCAGCGACCAGAAACAGGGCCTCACCACTCGCCTGACCGCGCACCTCAACGGCGGCAGCGAACCGTTCGGTGCATTTGAACTGGGCAGCAACCTGCACCTGAAGAACGAAGCGGACGGTACCAGCGTCACGTTCAAGGACGCCGAATTCCCACACGGTGACGACGAATACCAGTTGCTGGAAAAGATCGACTTGGGCGCAAAGGTCCACCAGATCCAGCTCGACTACAAAGGCCTGCGCTTCACCCTGACCGACAAGTTCCACATCAAGGGCGTGTTTGTCAGTGAGCCGTCAGAGGCTGAGTTCGACAGCGCCGAAGAGGAATGGCTGACCGAAGCTAACACCCGCGTATTCGTGCTCAACAAGATCGTGGAAAAGCTCTGCGAGATGTTTGGCTATGAAGCGCCAGTGCCCGAGATGAAAGAACAGGAGGCCGCATGACCGCCATCGCCGAAGGCAAGGCAGACCCCGAGCAGTACAAGTGGGCCTACAAGGACGACACCTGGGGCATCACCGGCCACGACCGCAACACCCGTGACTGGATATTCATTGAACACCTGCCGACCGGCCAGCGCCGCGTACTCACACACCAGACCGGTGACGTGATGCGCACCGAGCCGATCCCGGCAGACATCAAGGCCATCGCCCAGCAGTGGGTCGAGAAGTACCACAAGCTGCAAGAAGCCCTCGACACCCTCAGCGCACCCGCCAAACAGGAGGCATCATGACACCCGTGGAGACCCTGCCCAACACCGGCACCCCGTTACTCATCTACCTGCGTGACGGCCAGATCATCGAAGGCATACGCCCCAACCACCCCGGCAACACCGACACCGCCCCGATCTGGCACGACATGAAGGGCAACCGCATCCCAGCAGAGGAGATAGCAGGATGGCAACTGAAATGAGCCGTATGGATGTTGTAGGCCAGAACGGAAACGATGGCCTGCACTATTGCGAGGAGCTGGACTGGCACCGCACCGGTGACGTAGGCGACGAACAGCACCACGTCGACAAGCGCATCGAACCAATCGACCAGCGACCGGCCACCGCTCACTACTGGAGCACAGGAGGTGCTGGACACGTGCCGGGTTGGTACAAAGTGGCGCACGATGGTGAGTGGTGGTTCTGGCGCACTGATAGGGATTGCTGGCTGCACGCCCCCTGTCCAGCGGATGAGGTGCTTCGTGACCTGGTTGCGCTCCCGCCACTGGACACCGCCACCCACTTCGTAGGCAGTTACTACTTCAGGCTGAACGAGGACGGCTGGTACCTCTGGAACAGAGACTCGCAACAATGGATCACCTGCGACGCGCCCAACCCCGGCAGCGTAGATCGCGTGATACATCCCGGCCTCAAGCCCAACGCTTCGGAAACGCCGAACAGTTCAAATCATATTCCCGACGCCGGGAAAATGATCGAAGGCGATCCCGCAGCGATCGAAGCCAAGCGCCAGCAGCTGAAACAGGACCATTCCGGTGACGACACCAAAATGGTCACCGGCATCAAGTATGACACGGACAAACCTCGCTTTGACCTGATCCCGCCACGTGCAGAAGAAATGCTGGCCAAGGTGCTGACCTTCGGGGCCAACAAATACGCGCCCGGCAACTGGCAGCACGTACCCGATGCCGAAAACCGCTACATCGCAGCCGCCCTTCGCCACATCAACGCCCAACGCATTGGCGAACACAGCGACCCTGAAACCGGCTTGCCGCACCTCGCGCACGCCATGTGCTGCCTTGCGTTCGTGATTGAGCTGCAAGAGCGCGAATTTGCAGAGTTCGAGATACTGGCTGCGCTGGATGCTGCTGACAACGCAGCCGAAGACCACAGCCGTTAAGCAAAGGACGATCAGCATGAAAAACAAACTCTCCGACCTGAACGACCACCTGTTCTCCCAGATCGAACGCTTGGGCGATGAATCACTGAAAGGCGAAGACCTGGAGCAGGAACTCGACCGCGCACGCGGCATCACCGTCATCAGCCAGCAGATCATCCAGAACGCAGACCTGGTGCTCAAAGCTGAAAAGATGAAGCGTGAAGGCCTGATCGACAAGGAGGTAACCGGGAGGCTGCTCAATCATGGCGGGTAGAAAAGGCGTCAAGCCGCACGCCTACACAGAGGCCGAGCTGACCTTTTTAAAGCTGGAGTGCGAGATGCCCAGAAAAGAACTGACCGAAGCGTTCAATAAGCGCTTCGGAACCAGCCTCAGCCAGAAAGCGATCACCGGCACCTGCAAACGGCACGGCTGGTTAACCGGTCGCACCGGCCAATTCACCAGCGAAAACAGACCTGCAGGCGGTGGCGCAAAGCGGCCAAACCGAACCAGCTTCAAGAAGGGCCAGAAGCCTCACACCTGGCGCCCGATCGGCACCGAGCGGACGACAAAAGAAGGCTACCTGCAACGCAAGGTTACCGACACCGGCAACACCGTTCACGACTACGTCGAAGTGCACCGCCTGCTATGGGAAGAACATCACGGCCCCATACCAGAGGGGCATGTCGTGATCTTCAAAGATGGTGATCGAACCCACATCACGCTCGACAACTTGATGCTGATCAGCCGAGCTGAACTGGTTGTGCTCAACAAGACAGGTCTGATCAAAGTTGAACCAGAGCTGAAACCGGCTGCCCAGGCAATCGCGCAGCTCAGAATCCAGCACCGCAAAAGGAAGCGCCCCGATGATGAACGCAATCAACCGAGCGGTTAAGCAATACCAGCAGAACGCGCCAGCCGCCCAACCCAAACTCATGGCCGACTGCATCAGCCACCTTGCCGGCCACCTGCCAAACGGCATCACCCTGCAGATCGACAGCACTGGCGTCAGCGCCAGTATGGGGTCCGAGCGCTTCACGCTCCACCCCAACCGCTACGAACTGCAGACCGACATCGAAGCCCTGTGCCGCCTTGCAGGGCGCCGGATGCACACACAGTAAGGAGCAACCATGGCACGACGATACCGAGCGTTCTTCGAAGACAAAACCGTCCGTGGCCGAGGCCACGCAGCCCGCCAGCGAATACGCGAACAGATCAACCCCATCACCCGCGATCTTAAAGCAGCAAAGCTCAGCATCGGGGATATCGCAAAGCGCTACAACGTCAACGTCGACCTGCTGCGCAAACTGGCTGAAGGATCCATGGGCATCAACCTCGAAGCACGACAAGCCAAGGTCGATGCCTGGCGGTACGAACAGCGCGCCAAAGCGGCAGACGCCAAGCTCGACATGGACTACATCGAGAAGCTGATAACCGACATGTCCATGACCACCCAGCAAATCTGCACCACGGCCGGCATCACCCGCACCCGCCTGCAGCGTGTCTTTGAATCACTCGGCATCGATCCAGCCGAACGCACCAAACGCGTGCGCGAACACCGCGAACACCTGCGCGAACGGGGCTTGCTGGAACAGTCAGAACAAGGCCTGCTCGAACGCAGCTTCATGGCCGAAACCCTGTCTGGCGATGGCTTCAGCCTGCAATGGCTCAAACGCCCCTGGAGAACCGCATGAAGTACATCCCCAAAGGCTCCATGTGCGCCAGCTGTAAACGCGCAGCTTACAACTGCAGCCACCTGCCCTTCCAAAGCATGCCGCATCTGGTGTTAAAGCACGAAAACGGCGAACGGCTGGTGATTGTGAAGTGCACAGAATTTGAGAGGAGTGAAGACGATGAACATCGTGACTGAGATTGCCAACATGCGCAACGTCCGAGAAGACCTGCAAAAGCGGATAGGCATCCGTCAGGCAGAAGGCATAACCGGCGATGATCCGGTAATGGCCCGGATGATTGGCCGCAAGGTGGAGCTGGAGCGTGCGATTGGAGTGATTGAGCAACTGCATGCCGAGGTGGAGCGACTGACGGAAACCAACAAACAATTCGGAAAGATCATCCACGACCAAGTTGTCGCAAACCAAGCGGCATGGATCGAATGGCAGCACGGCAAAGGCGCAGAGGCCGCCATGGTGTGGGTGCAAAACGGCTTGCTTGGACCTGGTCACATACCCGACGAAAGCGAACCTTGGGCCAACGATCCTCAAGCCTACTACGACGCCAACAAAGCAGACCCCTTCCCTGCCTGCCACTGCGGCCGTCCGTCGAGCCAGCTCTGGATGGGGCATGGTGCGTGCTGCCATGAGCACATGAAAGAGATCCAGCAGAAGGAGCAAGCCAATGAAGCGTAACGTACTGATGGACGGCAACGGCTCCGACACGGTGATGATTGAGGGGCTGGGGCTATATGTACCGATGAGCCAAGTGCGCTCACTGCAGGCCGAAGTTCAGCGGCTTTGTACCGCCAATCTCGACAGCGTTGCGGTGTGCGAGCAGGCATTGCAGGCGAAGGCGGCAGCTGAGCAAGAGCGCGATCAGCTGAATGCACATGTTCAGCGAATAGATACCCTGGCATGGAAGTTTCTAACCTACCCAAAAGAAGCACAAACCCTTGAGGACTTGAACCGCGCCTTGAGTAATTCCCCATCGACAAGCCTCACCCAGCACGATGCCGAGGTGATTCAGCGGTTCAAGAAATCCGCACTTGAAACGGCCGGCCTGTCAGCTGGCTGTGTCCAGCTGGCCGCGCCTGAAGAGGTCCATCGAACATGGGTGCAGTTTGCTGATCACTACATCGACCAGCTCCACCAACAAGCCAAGTCTCAGCCAGGTAATTACAGCTGCGAACTGGAATGCGGCGCCCACGGTACATACTGCCGGTGCAGAGCGGAAGCAGAGCAAGCCAAGGAGGTGCAGTCGTGAACACAAAACTCTTACGCATGATCGCTGGATCAGATGGTGATGAGGATGTTGCTCGCGCCATCTTTTCGGCGGCGGATGAATTGGATCGCCTGAACGCCGAAGTCGAAAGCCTACAGAAGCACAATGAGTTTCTGAATGGTGAGCTGAAACGCTCCAGGCTGGACGAACGCCAAGCCATGACCTACCTGAGTCAGGTACGCATTGCAGCCGAGCATGA
>CEGF01001166.1_pt1 | contig 12153 bp, 10 predicted proteins | sample 306341 | NCBI WGS metagenome assembly CEGF01 (sample SAMEA2755655, study PRJEB7226) | microbial mat metagenome | biome: microbial mat; feature: hypersaline; material: grass silage | place: USA | collected 2014-02-19 | depth 0 m
ACCAGTGCGACGGTGATGGAACTTTCCGGGCCAGTGGCGGGCAGTGACTACGTCAAAACGCGCTTTTCGCCTGAGGGTACCCAAACCCGTGGTACCAACAATAACTGTGGTAACGGGGTAACGCCCTGGGGCACTTATATAGCCTGTGAAGAGAACTGGCCCGATATCTTTGTGAACCGCGGCGAACGCTTCCAGGACGATGCGCGGATTGGTATTCCCACCGATAAAAGCCGCTATGGTTGGGATACTTCGGCAGGTGATGCCTCAGAACAGAATGACGAATTTGCTCGCTTCGACATTGCCCCGCGCGGCGAACGTGCCGAAGATGATTATCGTAACGAAGCACGCACGTTCGGCTACCAGGTGGAAGTGGATCCCTATAGTGATGCATTGGCGGTTAAGCGTACGGCACTCGGCCGTTTCCGCCATGAAGGGTGTTGGTTAGGCAAGCTGGAAGCCGGTCAGCCAGTGGTTTACTACTCAGGCCACGATGCCCGCAACGAGTACGTATATAAATATGTCTCTGATGCCGCCTGGGATCCCGCCGATGCCAACCGCCCAGGTGAAGAGTACGATCGTCTTGCCATTGGCAACAAATATTTGGATAACGGCACCCTCTATGTGGCCCGTTTCCATGCCGATGGCAGCGGTGAGTGGCTGCCGCTAACGCCTAGCACCCAAACGCGCGATGGTCGCACACTGGCGGCGGCGTTGGGGCTAGCCGACGACGATGCGGCAGGTATCATCATCAACACCTGTGATGCAGCAGATTTGTTGGGTGCCACGCCAATGGATCGCCCTGAGTGGGCTTCCGTCGATCCGGCATCCGGTGAGGTGTATCTCACCTTAACCAATAACACACAGCGTACCGCTGAAGAGACAGCCCCAACTTACACTAATAACGGTGAGCACCTGGAACAAGCAGGTGTTGGTTACGATTTAGCGCCCACCAATGCCGCCAACCCACGCGCCAATAACGAAGCGGGGCATATTATTCGCTGGCGGGAAAGCCGGCTGCCCAATGCCTTTACTTGGGAAGTGTTTGTGTTTGGTGCTGCCGTTGACGATGCTGATAACCTTTCGGGCTTGACCGAAATGAACCAGTTCGCCAGCCCGGATGGCCTTTGGTTTGACGAGCGCGATGATGGGCAGGGCATTCTTTGGATTCAAACCGATAACGGCTATGAAGGCATCACGGAGTACACCAACGACCAGTTGCTTGCAGTAGTCCCCAATGGGCTGGACGAGATCCAGGGAACCGGCCCGGTGGTCAACAGCAGCAACCAGCAGCAGCTTAAGCGCTTTGCGGTGGGGCCGAACGGCTGTGAAGTGACGGGTATCTTTGCCACCCCGGATAAAACCGCGCTGTTCATTAATATTCAGCACCCAGGTAACTGGCCAGCGGATGATAACGCACTGGTACAAGACGCCACCGTTGCTGCAAGCGGCCAAGTCCGCCCGCGGGCATCGACTGTGGTCATTCAGAAGCGTGACGGTGGGCCGGTAGGCGTTTAAAAGCCAGGCTTTAGCACCAGTCTTAAATACGCAGTAGCAAGCCTATACAAGCGTCGAACCTCTCCCAGGTTCGACGCTTTTTTTGATGCTAGCTTTGCGGTACATGGCATGTTTTCTGCCGAGCCTTTAATGCCTGAATCGCATCGACTTTTAATGGCAGTTGGTTGGCCCAGAGAATATCTTCGCGGCAATGGCCAATATCCCTCAGTACCTGATCGTCGTAAGCCAGTAGCGGCAAGATATGGCGTCGAAATAGCCGCCGACGCCGGTAGCGCCACCAGCGCATATCGAGCGCTCTAATCAGCCCCATTGGAGGCATGGCAGGCATGTAAAACTGCAATTGTGGTGGCTTGGGCGGCGGCGCCAATTGGTTGGCTTTTTCCCAAGCGTTATGGGCATGTTGGGTAGGATTTTCACACTTCATCGCGCACCTCCATTTCCACGCCTGCGGTTGGCTAAACGGCGCCTGAGCACCCTTTCAGCAGGTGTGTTTTGTGATTAATAAGTGGAGGGTCGCGACCTCTGGTTATCAGCTTGATACTTTGCCTTGGATCAATCAAACGAAAAGATCTACACTGAGTGTTAAGTTTTTCTGAAAGGTGGGTGTGATGAATCAACTCTCTAACATAGCGCCCAGCCGGGCCGCCTTGCCGCTACTGGATAGCGAGGTGCTGCGCACCTTTGTGACGATTGCTGAGAGCGGCAGCTTTACCCGCGCCGCCCAGCAGCTGTTCCGCACCCCTTCCGCCCTGAGCATGCAGATCAAACGCCTGGAAGAGATCCTCGGCCAGACGCTGTTTGTACGCGAGGCACGTCACGTACGCCTGACGGCCGAGGGGGAAGTGCTGCTGGGCTATGGCCGTCGGCTGCTTAAACTCAACGCGGAAGCCGTGACCCAGTTTTTAGCCCCTACCATAGAGGGGCGCGTGGGACTGGGGATAACCGACGACGTGGTGGGGCGTATCCTGCCCACTGTATTGGCTCAATTTGCCCGCTCGCACCCGGCGGTGCAGGTCGATGTTGAGGTGGGGCGCAGCAAAGACCTGCTCGCCAGGTTGGACGAGGGCGAGCTTGATCTGGCGCTGGTGATGGCCGGAGGGCCTGGTCAGGCAGCGCGGGGAGAGATCGTCCACAGCGAATCGCTGGTGTGGGCGGGGCGTGAGGATGGCGTTGCCGTGCAGCGAACGCCCCTGCCGGTAACCCTGGCCCAGCAGGGGTGCGCGTGGCGACGAATTACCCTCAATGCCCTTGATCAGGCGGGGATTGCTTACCGCATTGCTTACTCCTGCGACCACTGTGCCGGGCAGGAGGCCGCCATGCTGGCCGATTTGGCCGTGACGGCATTTCCAAAAAGCTTGGTTCGCCCGCCGCTCAAACGTCTGCACAATGAATCGTTGCCCCCGCTAGGCGATTACCAGGTGGCGCTGGTGAAGCGTCCAGGCAGTGGCGATGCCAGCGAGGTATTGGCCGAACGGGTGATCGAAGCATTTCGGGAGGGATGAGTATTACATTGACCATGGTGGGCACTTGGTTGAACACGACCTGACGCAAGCCCTCGATGACGGGCGTTTGAGTGCGGCGGTATTGGATATGTTGAGCGAAGAGCCGCCCGCCGATAATCATCCTTTTTGGCAAGACGAACGTATTTTGCTAACACCCCATGTAGCCGCGATGACACAACCCGATAGCGCTTTTCCTGTACTGCTGGACAACCTGCGTCGCTATCAACGCGGAGAACCAATGATTGGTCGTGTTGAGCCCCAGTGTGGCTACTAGTGTCGCTAGCACTTAACACTGACTTTTCCGCTCGCTCGCCCTGTGTATTGCCCTAAGCAATCTTTTACGGCGTGGCATCGCGCCTCTCTTGAGTGTCAAAGTAGCGGCAAACCAATCTATACCAGCTCAAGGAATATATAGTGTGATGACTGACTCCCCTTCGGCAGCTGCTTCAGCTAGTGCTCCCGCACGTTTTGAGCGTGAGGACTTAACGTGGCGATCAATGACCGTTAACGATCTTGGGGCGGCGCATAGCCTGTCCCATAAACTCGGCTGGCCGCACCGAATCGATGATTGGCGCCAGATGCTTGATGTGGGTGAGGGCGTCGCGCTGGAAAGCGTCGACGGTGAACTGGTGGGCACTGGGCTCTGCTTCAATCAAGGGGCTGTGGCTACCTTGGGGCTGGTGGTTATTAACGACGATTGGCAGGGCCTCGGGCTGGGGCGGGAGATGATGGCACGGCTGATGGCGCTGGCGGGCCCTCGAACGCTGATGCTGGTCGCCACGAAAGCGGGCCAGCCGCTGTACCAAAAACTGGGCTTTGAACCGTGCAATCGCATCTGCCAATATCAAGGAGTGGTCACCGGCGCACCGCCTGCGCCGCGTGAGCCGGGTTTACGTCCGATGGCGGCCAGCGATCAGGCGGCACTGATCGCACTCTCACCCGACAGTCCGGCTCATGCGGTGGCCGTTCAATCGGCTAATAGAGGGGTGGTGATTGAAAAGGGAGGCGCCATTGAAGGGTTTGCGCTGAAGCGTACCTATGGGCGCGGCGAGCATATTGGCCCCATTCTGGCGCGCAGTGCCGAACAGGCGCAGGCGCTGGTGTTGGCGCTGCTGACGGATGCGGAGGGTGATTTTATACGCATTGATTTAGTCGATCCCGGCGACGATAGCTGGCTGACGGCGTTAGGGCTCACCTGTGTCGATCAAATTACCCGCATGCGCTGTGGCGAGGCTGTCGAGGAGGAACCGTTAACGCGCTTTGGCATGCTGACCCAGGCGCTGGGCTAACGGTGGAGGCAGCTTATGAACGCGAATATCATGGATGCCGCTAATGCCCTCGCTCCTCAGCTCTCTGCCCAGCGACGTGACTTTCATCGCTACCCCGAGCAGGGGTGGATGGAGTTCCGCACCGCCAGCCTTGTGGCGGAACGGCTTAGCCAACTGGGTTTTAGCGTTCAGTTGGGGCAAGCGGTGGTGAGTGAACGCGCACGTATGGGCGTGCCGGATGCACAAACGCTGGATGACGCCTTGGCGCTTGCGCGCACTCAGGGCGCTGTTGAGCGCTGGCTGCCTGCCCTGGAAGGGGGCTTTACCGGCGTTGTGGGTACGCTGGATACGCAGCGTCCGGGGCCGACCCAGGCATTCCGTTTTGACCTTGATGCCCTGCCAATCGTTGAGTCCAGCGAGGGTGATCACCGTCCTTACCAAGCGGGCTTTCACTCGCTCAACCAAGGTTCCATGCACGCCTGCGGCCACGATGGCCATACCACCATTGGGTTGGGAATGGCCGAATTGTTGAGCCAATTTTCCAGTCAGCTGGTTGGCAAAATAAAATTGATTTTCCAGCCCGCCGAAGAGGGCGTGCGGGGCGCACAGTCGATGGTCGAGGCGGGTGTGGTGGATGACGTTGATAGATTGGTCGCCACGCATCTGGGCCTTGGGCACCCCAGCGGCCAGGTGATATGCGCGGCGGATGGCTTTCTTGCCACCACCAAGCTGGATGTTCATTTTTCAGGCAAGGCGGCCCATGCCGGCGGGCAGCCGGAGATTGGCCAGAATGCCTTGCTGGCGGCCGCCCAGGCGACCCTTGGCTTGCACGCCATTGCCCCCCATAGTCAAGGCGCTGCGCGGATTAATGTTGGCCAACTGAATGCCGGGAGTGGGCGCAATATCATTGCCGATAGCGCGCTGTTAAGGCTGGAAACCCGTGGTGCTACGGAAGACATCAACCGCTATATGGAAAACCGTGCGTTTGAGGTGCTTAAAGGCGCTGCTGCCATGCAGGGCGTTGATGTCTCGATTGAGCGCGTTGGCGCTGCCAGTGCCTGCGCCGCCAGCCCTGATCTGGTAGACAAAATCGCCGCTTGCCTCGTCGATTACCCGGGCATCACCCGGTTAGTAAAGCGCGATGTGACGCCCTCGGGCTCAGAAGATGCCACCTCGCTAATGGCCAGGGTGATGGCGCGCGGAGGGCAGGCGACTTACATGATTTTTGGTGCGGATCTTGCGGCTGGCCACCACCACGCCTGCTTTGACTTTGATGAGGCAGTGATGCCACTGGCAGTCGGCGCGTTGATGCAGATAGCCCTTAATCCTTGAGTACGCGGTCGCTATGTTGCTAAAGGGAATATCAAAACACCTCGCTAAGCGGCTATGGCGCTTAGCGAGGTGGCTTTGTATTGTTGAAGAGCAGTGATAGTCAGCCTCCGTCTTGGATCAGGCAACCTGTCTTTCAAGTTCGCCAGGAATCAAGAAGCCACGCAGGATTTTCTCCATTCTCTGGCGTGCGTCAGCATGCTCAAGGTCAAGAAAATGGCCTGCGTTGGGCACGACTTCGAACGTGCATTTCGGCATATAGTCGTCGGCAATCAGAATGTCTTCCGGCGTTGTGTACTCATCCAATTTGCCATTCACGAACAGTGTCGGTATCTCAATATTACCCAGTAGCTGTTCATAGTTGGTGTCGTTCATGGAGAGTATTTGTTCGATATGAAAGCAGACCTGCTGAAGCTCTTGATCATCTAACCGTGAGAGGTGCCGATAATTGATATATTTTAATAAGCGGGGTAAGTATTTTCCCACTTCTTCATTAAGCAGGTTAGCTGCGGTTTTGACATCGCCAATTTGAATATAATGGCGAGCACCATTGATATAGCGCAGCATGCCGTCGTTAAGCTGAGTGGAAAATGAGGCTAGCACTGCTCTTTTAATCGATGAGGGGGATTGCGCCAATGCCATCATGGCGGCATAGCCTCCCCAGGAGACTGAAAGTAACGAAGTGGGTTGGTAACGTTCAATCAGGGCGAGGAGAATATTGACTTCATCCTCCTTGGTAATGATGCCACTCACAGGGTTATGCGCTTTCGACTGGCCAGCAAACGGCAAATCAAAAAGGATAACGTTTAATCCGTCACTCAAGTATTTGACACAGTTGGTAAAGGAGGCGGTGGTGGCTAGCGCGCCGTTGACCATAATAATACTTTCAGTATTTTGTGGCTGTTGATAGATCTCTACATGCACGCAATGGTTGCCTATCTTAATGAGGTCGGTATTGGCTTTCATGATATTTTCCTTGCAGTAATTGAGTCAGTTAATGCGAGTGTTATTAATGTGAGCTCTATGCGCGTGCATGTCTGAGTAATTGATTCTGAACCTAATAAATTCATTAGCTGTCACAAGTGTGCAAGTTTTTTTAGTATTTCTTTATTTGCGTCTACCTGATTGTTGAGGGTATAGGTTGCTATGTATGTAGGATATTGCTGACAGCATTTGTAAGAGATTCGCTATACGAATGTAAGAAATATCTTATAAGTAAGTTTTCAATGCGCGGCTGTTAAGTAATGTGTAGTCGGGTAGTGTTTGGATTAATTCGCGTAGTTAAATATGGCTAATGAATATTACGGGGAATTAAAGATAGGGCCAGCAGAAGGGGAGAGAGTAAATAGGAGAAGAGGGAGAAAGAGGGAAGAAGGGTGAGGAGAGAAGCAACCCCTCACCTAGCCCGAGTGAGGGGGATAGCGACTTGATCAATACGCGACGCAGAAGCGTTGATTGGTATGACGTGGATTCTCCAATTCATCGATCATGGCGACAGCATAATCCTGCACGGAAATACGGCTGTTGCCTTCGCTATCGGTCAGTAGCGTATCGCCGCCAAGCCGGAAGCTACCCGTACGCTCGCCGGGGAAAATCTCGGCGGCGGGGGAGAGAAACGTCCACGCTTGAGCCGTTTGCCCGCGCAGTATCTCAAGGGCTGTTTTCGCCCCTTCCGCGGTGGCCCGGTACTCTGCTGGGAACCCAGGTGCCTCTAGCAAAAGATTGCCAGGCGCTACCTCGAGTGTGGCAGCGCCACCCACTAACAACAATCTAGGCACAGACGCGTGTCGAGTGGCAGCCAAAATCGAATGAAAGCCTTTGAGATAGTAGTCGTAAACGTTCTCCTGAGCGTGGCCGCTAAAGGCGCTGATCACTGCTTCAAAACCGCGTAGCTGCTCGCTAAGTAGATCGGTATTTAACACATCGCTTTTAACGGTAGTGATATTTTCCTGTAGTGCCACCCGTTCAGGGCGGGTTACTAACGCCGTGACGTGGTGGCCGCGGGAGAGTGCTTCGGTTAATAGGGCTGAACCGATAAATCCGCTGGCGCCAATCAGTGCTATTTTCATCGCAGAACTCCTTCAGTGGGTAGTCGCTGCATTGTCGGACGCTTTATTGATTTGAAAAATAGCGATTAACGCAATTTACTGTTGTTGATTTCATAACAATAGGGCGCTATATGACCACCGCCAGCGAGTTCGATTTAAATGCTTTACCGATCTTTATCGCCCTCGTGGAAGCCGGTAGCTTTACCCAGGCGGCGGAGCGGCTAGGCTGCACGAAAACACGGGTAAGCCTGCAAATTCGCCAGTTGGAGACGCGACTGGGGGTAACGCTGTTCCTGCGTACCACGCGGCGGGTTCAGCTTACCCAGGCCGGAGAGGCGCTCTATCATCAATGCCATCCGCTGTTGATAGATCTACAGGGGGCGCTGGCTAGTGCCGTGAGTGATACCCAACAGTTGCACGGCGAGTTGCGTATCACGGCCCCCGAAGATTACGCCGCCGGGGCGTTGAGTGAAGCGGTGGTGGCGTTTAGCCGTTTGCATCCGGCGCTGCATATAGAGTTACGTAGCGGCGACCAGGTAAGCGATATGGTGCAGGAGGGGATCGATTTGGCGTTTCGTCTAGGCTGGCTAAAAGACTCCACGCTACGCGCCCGTCGAATAGGCACTTTTCAACAGCAGGTGGTGGCTGCGCCTGATTACCTGAAGCGCCACGGTACGCCTGCGCATCCCAAGTCGCTGGAAGAGCATGCGTGGATCGCCTTTACACCGTTAAGGGCGCCATTAACCTGGACTTTTCAACGACGGGATGAGCGGTGTGAGGTGCAAATGAGCGCGGGGTTGGCAGCCAACTCAACGGTGAGTTTAGTCGCGCTGATGGCTGCGGGCGGTGGTTTCTCCGTATTGCCGGATATTACCGCGGCACCTGAGATAGCCGCCGGGCGTCTAGTGCGCGTGCTTGACGAGTGGGCACTGCCTGAAGGCGGCGTTTATGCGGTATATCCGCCAGGGCGGCACGTGACCGCCAAAGCACGCGCATTTATGACCTTTTTTGACGCCTGGTTATAAGACAGCACTAAGTACTCCCACCGGTTTGGAGCGTAAAGCCCACATCGTGCTGGCGGCGGTAGACGTTTTTGCCGCTTAGCCGTCGAATAAGTTCTTTGGCGGCTAGGCGGCCCATCTCTTCTCTGGGCGAAAGAATGGTCGTGAGTTGAGGGGTTACGTGTTGACCAAGGGGCAGGCCGTTAAACCCGGCAATGGCGATATCCCCTGGCACGTTTAGCCCTTGACGTTGAGCAGCCAGCAGGGCACCTGCCGCCAGGTCGTCGTTGGCAAAGTGAATGGCTTGGGTATGAGGGTATTGCGCGAGCACCTGGGCCAGCCCTTCAGCGCCCGCCTGCAGGCTGCCCAGGGTGTCTAGTTCCAGTAGTGGGGCGTCGATCCCTTTCTCCTTTAGCACCGCTTTATGTCCATCAAAACGCATGCTGGCGCGATAATCCTGCGAGAGTCGCGCGCCCACATAAACAATCTTGCGGTAGCCTTTGTCGATAAGATGGCCTGCCATGCAGCGGCCTGCCGCCACGTGATCCAGCCCAACGTTGAGATCCATGCCTTTGCCCAGCTCCATCACCTCCATAATGGGGTGATCCCAGTTCGCCAGCAGCGTATGACACGCCTTGTTATGGCGCAGCCCAGCGGTGACCAGTGCAGAGCATGACCAGCCCAGAAAAGTGCGCACCAACTGATACTCACGGTCTAGATCGTAGTCGGTGTTACCTAACAGTATCTGGTAGCCCTCGGCTTCCAGCGTCTCCTGTAGCCCCTTGATGACCTCCACAAACACGCTATTGATCAGTGACGGCACAATCACCGCAATCAGCCGCGAGCGGGAGGAGGCCAGACTACCGGCTACCAAGTTGGGTACGTAGCCCAGTTTCTCTACGGCTTGTAGAACACTCAGGCGTGCGCTATCGCTGACCTTATCAGGGGAGTTCAGTGCTCGCGATGCGGTAATCGGTGATACCCCTGCTGCTTGCGCCACTTGGCTGAGCGTGACCTGATCGGAGCTTCGGCGCTGCCTGGCAGGGCTGGGAGAGGCAGCGTTGGGAGAGTCTTTAGACATTGGTCGCACGTCCCTGATTTTCAGCTTGTCGTAACGGCAACAATAATCTAAAACGAATGGTAGCGCTATCATGACAGCGCTACCATTTTCCTGGTAGCGATGAGCGAAGGAAAAGCAAAGCAAGAGAAAAGCACCACGACGATAGCAAGACACACAACAGCAATGCACAACAACCGCGAGGTGTCGGCTGGTGAGTCAACACGATAAGCAATCACTTCAAGTAGGGCTTATTGGCCTGGGCGCAATGGGTATGGGTACGGCCACCGCTTTGCTCAAGCAGGGCTTTAATGTAACCGGGTGCGATATTTCCGCAGGGGCACGCGATGCCTTTGCGGTAGCAGGGGGGCAAAGCGTAGCCACTCCTGCTGAGCTTGCTCACTGCCATATCGTGTTGGTGGTTGTCGTTAACGGGGTGCAGGTTGAGCAAGTGCTGTTCGGTGAACAGGGGGTGGTAAGCCACTTGACCCGGGGCAGTCTGGTCATACAGTGCGCCACGGTGGCGCCCAGTCAGGCCAAACAGCTTGGTGAGCGTGTGATGGCAGAGGGATTGCTGCTGCTGGATGCGCCGATTAGCGGCGGTGCTGCTAAAGCCAAAAGTGGTGAACTATCGGTAATGGCATCCGGGGCAGCGGAGGCATTTACCTACGCCGAAGCGGTGCTAAACGCCATGGCTGCCAAAGTTTATCGCCTTGGCGATGCCCCTGGCGTTGGCTCAAGCATGAAGCTGGTCAATCAGCTGCTGGCAGGGGTGCATATCGCCACCGCTGCTGAGGCCATGGCGCTGGGCATTGGTATGGGGCTCGACCCTGAGGTGATATATGACGTCATTACCCACTCGGCGGGCAACTCCTGGATGTTCGAAAACCGCGTGCCGCATATCCTGAGTGGTGACTACACGCCGCTTTCGGCGGTGGATATCTTCGTCAAAGATCTCAACATCGTGCATCAAACCGGCCGCGAGCTGGCGCTGGCAACGCCCGTTGCTTCAAGCGCTCTGCAGCAGTTTACCGCTGCCAGCGGTGCAGGTTTTGGTCGCGAAGATGATTCGGCGGTGATCAAGGTTTATCAAAGGCTCTCCGACATCGCGCTGCCAGAAGCTGCCAACGACGCTCAGGGAGCCTAATAAAATGGGGATGGGAGCGAACATCGTACTGGGCGCCATTGCCGATGACTTCACTGGCGCGACCGACCTTGCCAATAACCTGGTGCGCGGCGGTATGCGCTGCCTACAGGTGATTGGCGTGCCCCAGCAAGAGATCGACCTCACTGATATCGATGCGGTGGTGGTGGCGCTAAAATCGCGCTCCTGCCCGGTGGTTGAGGCCGTGGCGGACTCACAGGCAGCCCTTGAGTGGCTTCGTCAGCAGGGTGCCCGGCAACTGTTCTTCAAGTACTGCTCCACCTTTGACTCCACTGATAAAGGCAATATCGGCCCGGTAGCGGATGCGCTGCTGGAAGCCCTGGATGCGCGTCAAACGGTGATGGTTCCCGCTTTTCCGATTAACGGTCGCACCGTCTACCAGGGCCATCTGTTTGTGGGCGACCGCTTGCTCAACGACAGCGGTATGCAGCACCACCCACTGACCCCCATGCAGGACGCGGATCTTGTGCGAGTACTCGCACGCCAAACGCCGCACCCGGTGGGCTTAGTCAACCGCACGGTGTTGGCTCAAGGCGCCGGTGCGACCCGTACTCACTTAACGATGCTGGCAGATCAGGGTGTTCGCCATGTGATCTGTGATTCCTTGGACGAACAGGATCTGGGCATCCTGGCTGAAGCTATCGTTGCGATGCCTTTAGTTACCGGCGGTTCTGGTTTGGGGCAGGCGCTGCCCGCTCAGTACCGTGCCCAGGGCTGGCTAGACATGATCAGTGAGCCGGGGCGCTTATCGCCTGCCACGGGCGGTGCACTGGTGCTCTCCGGCAGCTGTTCCCGTGCCACGCTGGCACAAGTAGCGGACTTTCTAGCCAAGCACCCTGATGGTGGCTTTGCCCTGGATCCCTTGGCGTTGGCTGAAGGAGGGCAACAGCAGGAGCAGGCGCTGGCCTTTGCCCGCAAGCGCTTATCTCAAGAGGTGCCGGTACTGCTCTATGCTTCGGCTGATACTGAGAAGGTTAACGCTGCCCAGCAAGCCCTTGGCGTTGCGCATGCGGGTGCGTTAGTGGAAGAGGCGCTGAGCCAGTTGGCTGTCAAGCTTGTAGATGAAGGCGTTGGCCGGTTGCTGGTCGCCGGGGGCGAAACGTCAGGTGCAGTAGTTTCGGCGTTGGGCATTACCACTCTGCGCATCGGTGAGCAGATCGACCCTGGCGTGCCCTGGACGCAAACCCCAATGGTGGGTCGCGAAGCGCCGCTGTCGCTGGCGCTAAAGTCCGGCAACTTTGGTGGCGTTGACTTCTTTACCCGGGCGT
>CEGF01000857.1_pt1 | contig 12116 bp, 11 predicted proteins | sample 306341 | NCBI WGS metagenome assembly CEGF01 (sample SAMEA2755655, study PRJEB7226) | microbial mat metagenome | biome: microbial mat; feature: hypersaline; material: grass silage | place: USA | collected 2014-02-19 | depth 0 m
CCTGATATCTCAGGACGACTCCTTGGCGAAGAAAAATCCTCTTCGCGCAAAAAATCACGTTCCTTCTTAACACGTGCGGGCTCACGTTTCAGACGAGTAACTTCCTCATCCCCTGGTGAACCCGAACCTTTGAAGGCACTGCCTGTTGATGCATCATCTTTACACTGCCAGCGGCTCAGTAAATTAGGGCTGATACTGATTTCCAAAGCGACTTGGCGACAACTAATACCAGGCTGGCGCGTTAAGGCAATCGCCTCACGCTTGAACTCAGTGTATATTTTCTGCGTTGGGTCATAAACACTCCTTTGGCACATTGTGCTTCTTTGCAGAAGTGTCCGCAGTAACGGGGTAGAACCCGAAAGTACTGCCTTATACGCACATGCAGCTATTGAACTGGAAACAAGGGTGATGGATTACTTCTCAGATTTAAGAAAAGAACACCCTTTGGTGGTGAGCACAATGCTATAGAAGGTACGGAGTGTTAATACATCAACCTGAGCTTTTATCTCAATCAGCCCTTCCAGCTGCAAGGCTTTTAAATTATTAGTCAAATCGGAAACTCGAGTGCAGTGTTCAGCTGAGAACTTCTCTAGCTCTCGTCTTAGGCTATCATCCATTTGAGCCCCCTCCATGAGGCTTAAGGTATAACGGCTCGATGAAGCGATAACCAATACCCGGCTCTGTCTCAATATAGGTAGGCCGGGCCGGGTCGTCCCCCAGTTTGCTGCGGATCTGGCGAATAAAAATGCGCAGATAGTGACTGTCTTCCAGATGGGATGGCCCCCAGAATTTTTTCAGCAGGTACTGTTGCGTCAATATCTGACCCGGATGCTGTACCAGCTCCAACAGCAGGTCATATTCCCGTGGCGAGAAGTGCACCCGCTCACCGGCCAGCACCACCGTCCGCAAGTGGTAATCGATCCGCAGGCGGCCATCATCATAGGTTTTGGGCAGCACATCCTTGCCAGAGGCTGAGCGCAGCACAGCCCTGATCCGGGCCAGCAGTTCCTTGACGCCAAAGGGCTTCTCAACATAATCGTTGGCCCCGCTGTCCAGCGCCTGTACCTTTTCCTTTTCGCTGTTACGGACCGATAGAACAATAACCGGCACGTCACTGAACCTGCGCAGATCCTTCAGCACCTGCTGCCCGTCCACATCCGGCAATCCCAGATCCAGTATCACCAGTTCCGGTTGCTCCAGCGCCAGTTGTTCAAGCCCTCTGCGACCGGACTCCGCCTCGATAATCTGATACCCCTGCGACTCCAAACTGATGGTCAAAAGGCGCCGAATTTGTGGCTCGTCATCAATGATCAGGATACGTGTCATGCGGATAGCTCCTTGTGCGTCAGCTCAAGCGGTAGACGCAACCGAATACAACTGCCACGGTCCGGTGCGCTGGACAGAACATAGGCCTCCCCGCCATGCGCACCCAGTACACTCTGACAGATCGCCAAGCCAAGCCCGGTTCCACCGGTTTGTTGATCACCTCGGGAAAGGGTAAAAAACATGTCAAAAATGCGCGGCCAGTGTTCAGCCGGAATACCGGGACCCGAATCGGTGATATCAATATTCAGGTCGTCTCCGTCAACGGAAACCTCGATGCGGATCGGCTCGCCAGACGGCGTAAAACGAACTGCATTTTCCAGTACATTGAAAATGGCCTGCTCAATCAAAGCCCCATGCAGGTTGAAAAGCGGCAAGTCTGGAGGGCAGCAGATCTCAACGTGCTGCCCGCTTATGAGCGGCTGCAAACGCCTCAGCGCCACGCTCAATATTTCATCCACCCCGACCCAATCACGTTCCAGTTTCAGTTCGCCCTGTCCGATCTTGGTCATGTCGAGCAGCTTCTGGATATAGCGATCAAGCCGTCTCGCTTCTGTCAGAGTGTTGCTTAGCAGTTCCTCCTTCTGCTCGCGGGACAGGCTTCCAGGCAAGTCAATCAGCGTGCTGACCGAGCCTATCATTGTGGCCAGGGGTGTGCGCAGATCATGCGATATCGACGACAGCAGGGCCGACCTGAGCTGCTCGCGCTCCTTCTCCAGCGTTTCGCGCTGCAGCCTCTGAGCCAAATGAATGCGACTCCACGCCAGTTTGAACAGTTCAAGCGCCGAGTTGAGCTGAAGCTGCAGTTCCGGCGCAGAAACAGCATCAAACAGAAACACCAGCCCCTGCATGTGCGTATCCTGATCGCGAAGATAAAGACGGTACCCATCTTCCCGCTCTGTCAGCAGCAGTGACTCAGCCTGCCCGTCAAACGCCTGCTGAACCTCCGTCTCGGTCAACGCCTTGATGTGACAAGTACGAGAGCTGAACCAGCCATTCAAGCGCTTGGTAAATTCTGACACCAGTGCAGACGGGGCCATGCAATCTGACAATGCCTGTGCCAACACCATCTGATCCCGGTTCCAGCGGATACTGGCCTCAAGTGCATCCACTTTTTCACGCAACCGTGCCGCCAACTGTCCGGTCAGCAGTGCCACCAGCACCAGTACCAGCGCGGTGATAATGTCTTCACGGTGCAGAATGAACAGGGTAAAGCGGGGTTCGGTAAAGAAGAAGTTGTAGGTCAGGAATGACAATAGCGCTGACCAGAGCGCAGGACGGGTTGAGGTACCGATGGACACGATTAACACACTGGCCAGATACAACAGCGACAGACTGGCACTGGGCAGCAGGTTCGCCAGCGGCCAACAGAGCAGCGTAGTCAGAAACGGTGCCGCCGATGCCAAGAGCCAATGCTGCTGCGTACTGCCAGCCTTGTGTTCGAGCACGATTTAACCCCTCCAGAAAACGGGTGTCAGCAATACCATCACGGTCAGTAACTCAAGCCGCCCCAATATCATGGCAAAGCCCAGAATCCACTTGCCGCTGTCCGGCACAGCAGCAAAATTGCCGGCGGGACCGATCATCTCACCGAGTCCGGGACCCACATTGGTCAGTGCGGTGGCTGCACCCGTGAGCGCGGTAACAAGGTCCAGTCCTGTTGCCGCCAGCGCCAGGGTTGTCAGAGTCAGAATCAGGAAGAACAGAAACGAAAACGCAACGGCAGACACCATGATATCGTCTGCCACCGCCTTTCCGTTATAGCGGATCGAAAATACGCCCCGTGGATGTACCAGCTTGTGCATCTGATCGCGCAGAAACAGCCAGGAAAGCTGGAAGCGAAAAATCTTCATTCCCCCACTGGTAGAGCCGGAACACCCGCCGATAAAGGTCACGATAAAGAAAAAGGCGATACTGAAATAACCCCACTGGGTGTAATCGGCTGACGCGTAACCGGTGGTCGTTATCACCGACACGATGTTAAACGCCGCATGAGTCAGGACCTCAAACGTATCTCGATTAGTTGTAAGTAGCTGCTGCAATGCCAACAGGCTAATCAAGCCAAATACCACCAGCAGAAACCCTCGTGCCTGCTGATCTCTGAACACATTCAGGTTGCGCTGACTCAAAAAGCGGATATAGAGCATGAACGGCATGCCGCCAATCAGCATGAACAGCACTGCAATCCACAAAATGGTATCACTGAAACGCCCCATGGAACTGTCATCAGTGGCGTAGCCCCCTGTGGAAACGGTTGTCATGGCATGGTTGATGGCATCAAACAGGGTCATGCCAGCCGCCAGATATGCCAAAACACAGGCCAATGTAATAGCCAGATAGACCAGCAGAAGAGCACGAGCCATCTCATGAAAACGTGGCAGTGACTTTTCCGACCAGTCGGAGGATTCAGTCTGGAACAGACGCATGCCACCCACCTGCAGGAATGGCAGAATTGACACGGCCATGCCGATCACACCCAGCCCCCCGACCCACTGCAGCATTGATCGCCATAGCAGAATGGAGTGTGGCAGGGCCGCAAGTTCCGACATCACGGTTGAGCCGGTGGTGGTAATGCCCGACACCGCTTCAAAGACCGCATCCGTCAGCGACAGGGGGTGATGACTGAACATTAGCGGCAAGGCACCACAAAAGGACAGCAACAGCCAGCTCAGACTAGTCAACAGATAGAGCTGACGTGCCGTCAACGCAAAGTGGTGGCCAAGGCCCGGCAACACCAGCAGCAGCCCTGCCAGCCCCGCAAGCCCAGCCGACAGAAAAAAAGTGCTGTACTCTACATCATCGGTCAACAGTGCAAATACTGCAGGGACCAGCAACAACGCAGCCATCAGGAAAGCAAGTATGCCGCAGACATACAATACCGGGCGAAAGAGTTTCATCCTGCCCCCCTTCAGAAATAGCCAAGGCTGACCTGAAGCAGCTTTTCAATCTGCTTCAGGCTCTGTTTGCTGGTCATGAAGAAAATCAGGTGATCTTCACTTTCGATGCGCGTGTCGGCATGGCTCATGATCACGCGATTGCCGCGCACGATGGCACCAATGCGTGCATCGGTGGGCAGTTTCAATTCACTCACCTGGCGACCTACAATGCGGGACGTCTTGCGGTCACCGTGTACGACCGTTTCCAATGCTTCAGCCTGCCCCTTGCGCAGTGCGTGTACCCTCATCACATCGCCCTTGCGGATATAGGCCAGCAGACTGCCGATGGTAATCTGCTCGGGTGAAATGGCATGATCGATAATATTTCCATCCACCAGATCCACATAGGCGGGGTTATTGATGATGGTCAGCACCCGCCGCGCACCAGCTCGCTTGGCCAGCATGGAGGACATCACGTTGGCTTCATCATCGTTGGTGAGGGCACAGAACAGATCCACTTCATCGATCCCCTCCTCGGTCAGAATATCCAGCTCCGACACACTGCCGTTAATCACCACCGCGGCGTCGAGCATATTTGCAATCTCTCGACAACGCTCGGGACGGGTTTCGATCACCTTGACATGAAAGCGAGCTTCAAGCCTTGCCGCCAGCGATGCACCGATATTACCGCCCCCGGCAATCATAATCTGGCGATAGCGCTGCCGGTTGCCTACAAACAGCTGAGTCACGGCTTCAAGATGGACCGGGGTCGCGATCATGTAGACCTCATCTTCAGCAAGAAACTGAAGGTCGCCATATAAAGGCACATGAGAGTCACCCCGATAAAGGGCCACAATGCGCACTTCGACGCCAGGCAGCAGGCTGTCAAGTTCGGCAACGGTATGCCCGCGCAGGCCGGAACCGCCCCCCACGCGAAATACCGCCAGCTTGACCAGTCCATCCATGAAATCATGTACCTGCAGCGCACCGGGCCAGCGGGTCAACTGTTCGAGATGCGCGGTCACCAGCTGTTCCGGACTGATCAGCACATCGACGGGTATCGCGCCAGCTCTGAACAACCGCTCAGCACAACCGAGATAGCTGCTGCCGCGGATGCGCGCCACCTTACGCGGAATATTGAACAGCGACTGCGCCAGCTGACAGGCCACCATATTGACCTCGTCACTGTTGGTGACGGCCACCAGCATATCGGCGTCCGCACACCCTGCCTGAGCCAGCACCGAAGGAAACGACGCGCGCCCTTCTACCGTGCGAATATCAAGCCGGTCCTGCAGCGTGCGTAAACGGCCGGCATTGGCATCGACTACTGTGATGTCGTTGGACTCACCGGAAAGCTGTTCAGCCAGGGTGGCACCGACCTGACCGGCACCCAATATGACAATTCGCATCGTATCGCCTGAGGCTCTTGTGTGGATAACAAGCAAATTGTCAGGCAGCGGAGCGTAAAGGTTCGAGAGAGGAAAACGGTAGATGCTGTAAAAATTTCGTAAAGATTATTCGGCCGCTCCCGTTATCATCTTTGCATGAATTAGCCCAATGTATGGACTCCTCCACCCTAGAGATCAGCTAGGGTTAATCAACGAACAGTCGTTAATTGTGAAGGTTCCAACATGGCTAAGCTCCAGTGTGGGTTGATGCAGACCATCATAAGCAGGAGAACTGAAATGAAACTTAAAGCGGCAGCGCCGCAGATCATTTTTGAAATACATATTCAGCTAGTTTTAGATGCTAAGGAGGTTGTTCACGCCAGTTAAGCTCAAGAAGCGATATCTGGTATCTTTTCCCCTCGGTCAACTGCTGATAACTCAAGGTAATACATCTTATACTTTGGCGAGCGAAAGCGTACCACTAATCAGCAGTTGGCCACCTCTCACCATTCGGCCATGAGTGTCGCACGCGATATCTGAATTCCCCGGTATTAACAACTAGCCATACCAATACAGCTCAATTTCATGAGCTGACCAACGGTTATTTGAACATTTTTTGTTGAACATAATGGATTCGAATCGGGCCTCCTGCCCCACTCAGAAATTCAGGGCGCTGTGAACCTCGAGCACGTCTATCACATGACAGGCAAATTATTTGGTTTGTCATAGTTCTGGGTTAGCCTAATCGAGTTTGCAAAAGGAGCTTATATGTCTGAATCGATGGATTTATATGCTAGTCCAATGAGAAACAATGTTGATAGTAATGCACCAGTGCAGACACCAACCGGTTTCGTACGTTCCGAATATGGTGTCCTGCTGCGCAAGAACTGGCTGGATGCGACCTTTCATTTCTGCAAAATAGGTGCCTACGATACATTGCTGGTTGACTATCTCCGCCACCAGTATCGCGCCTTCAATTTTGTTGATATCGGTGCAAATCAGGGGCTTTACGCGATTCTTGCCGCGCAGAATGCGCATTGCCAGCGGGTGATCGCCTTTGAACCTGTTGCCGACACTTTCTCACTGCTGAAGACAAACATTGCAATCAATAAGGTTGCGGATACCGTACACCCGATACAGGCTGCGGTTTGCCTCGAAACTGGCAGTGCCCGGATTATGAAGAAGCTCGGTCACAGCGGTGCAGCGTCCATGCGCAAGCTGCCGCGCTGGTCTCGTGTCACCGAAACCATTGCCACGATTGGGCCGGATCAACTGGGCGCTGCCATACCCGCAACAGCCGATCTGATTATCAAAGTGGATGTGGAGGGGCATGAACAGGTCGTGCTGAAAGCACTGGCAAGCACTGATGTACTGAATCATGCAAAGGCAGTGTTTTATGAGGTTAACCGTCGCTGGAGTCAGGCACGTATCCTTGAAGCCATTCTGCGTGACTACGGCTTTACTGACTTCGTGTATACCTCAGCCAAGCCCTGCTGCAACGTGCTCGCAACACGCTAAAGCTGCTGGATGACGCTAAGGTGTGGACCTAACAGGATGTCGACTTATTCCGTCTGTCTGATGTCGGCATCATGTTTCTCCTGCAAGGCCAGCGCATAGGTATAGATCTGTTCCATCTGCTGGCCGAAGGCGTCCACATCGTATGATTGCGCAAATGCTCTGGCGTTGTCACTCAGTTGTAGCCGTAGAGGCTCTTGTGTCAGTAATGCCTCAACATGTGCCACCCAGCGTGACCGGATCGGCAGGGTCTTAAAGCCATTCTTGCCGTTATGGACCATGTCATCGATGCCGCTAGCTCGCACTACGACGGCCGGTAAACCCGCCGCCATTGCTTCCAGGATGACCATGCCCTGGGTCTCCGAGCGGGAAGCAAAGACAAACAGATCGCCCAGTCGGCAATACAGCGGTATATCCTGAGGAGGTACCGCGCCGAGCAGTTGGACATGTTCATTGATTTCAAGCTGCCGAATCCGGGCTTCAAGCCTTTTCCGCTCATCACCCTCACCGATGATCAATAATGTGAAGGGAGGCAGATTAAGTGATACAAGCTCATGAACGGCTTCCAGCAGGAAGTCGATATTCTTCTCCTTGCTCAGGCGCGAGATAGTGATCAGAACTCTTTTCTCCTCGAGATTCAGTGCCGCACGAAGATCCGCTACGGACTGATCAGGAACAGACTGGAAACGTTCATATTCGATACCGGTGGGCAGTACGAAGATGGGCCGCTTCACCCCAATCATGCGCAGGTACTCCTCTGCCGCCTGCGTGGGTACGACTACGGCATTACATTTGTTGGCGAAGCGCTTCACCAGAGCATGGGAAATCAGGTTCCGAAACAGCGGTACCGGCAAGGGCACATTATGCGCGTAGTGCTCCAATCGCGTGTGATAGGTATAGATCACAGGTACGCGCAGCAACCGACCCAGCCATAAGCCTGCACTGCCAAGCCAGAAGGGGTGATGAACGTGAATGATGTCGGGACGGAATGCCAGAATGCGGCGATACAGGCACGGCGAAAAAATGTTGGCCAAACGAAAGGCCTTGCCAACACCGGGCATGGGTATGCTGCTTGTACGCAACTCATCCGCAGTTTGATTGGGTACGTCAGGATACCGGGGGGCCGCCACCAGTACTCTGTGACCGTGCTGTTTGAGTACCTGGCTCAGACGATCAATCGAAATGGGAACTCCACCGATAAAAGGAAGGAAGTTATTGGTGAACATCGCTACCTTCAACTGCCGACGCCGGTAGGCCAAGGTGTCGATATCGAATTCCGGATAGTAGTCCCGATCGGTGAATATGCGTTCATGCACCCACATGGCAAGGGCAATCAACAGGCAGACAAAGATAATGAAGTTCAGGTAGCCAACGTAGAACAGTGAATGAATGAAAAACCACAGGCCTTCAAGTGTTCGCCATATCGGGTGCTGGCCAATATCGAGCCTGAGGGGGGTAATGCCGACCTTGTCACCGTCAACACTGACCTCGACATAGTGATAATAGCTGTGCTCATTGTTCAGCACTAAACCACCGGCTCCGCCCGTGACGATGTAGCGTGTTTGCTCATGTTGCTGGTCGGAATAGAGGGGTAGCCCGGTCGAAAAGACGGCGTTGACGCGGGCTTTCTCTATTATTGACGCCAATTTCGAGCGGATGCTGTTCGGAAACAGGTAGTCGCTGTCCAGTGTTTTCAGCAAGCCATCCCGTGCCACCTCCTTGAGAGGATGGGCGCTAAACAGGAAAACATGCTCATCAGCAGGTGCAGCTAGCTCCTCTTCAAGCCAGCGTGACTGCCACTGATAATCCGTTTTGCCGGTACTGTCGAGAAATACAAACTTATCGCCACCGCCAGTGAAGGAGAACAGGTAGGGGCCATAATGGTCATAGAAACGAAATGACCCAAGCCGACTGTGCTCGTTTTCGCCAAACGTGAGCAGATAGGGCACTTGCAAATTTTCCAGTGTCCGGTGTACGGCCCGATATTTGTCTTCTCCACCACTATTGACCGCGTTCCCTGCTGAAACGACAAAGTCCACGCCGCTGAGGTTAAGCATAGGGATGATCTTACGTTCAAAGATTCCCACCGAGTTGTTGATATTCCCAACCACGGCGAAACGATAGTGTTCTCGTCCCTCCAACCGTGCTTCGATGCGCTCAACCTGCTCAGCATGTACCGCTTCGAAGTCCTGTTCAAAAAAGTTGAGATAAACCTTATAGCTCACCAACACGACTATCAGTAGCACGTTGAGCGAGAAAAACCATTTGCTGCGAATCACTCGCCTCATGTCGTATGCCTCTGGCGAGCCAGCAGATGAAGGGTCACAGGAACGCCAATCAACATGCCGGAATAAATGGTCAGGGCACGCCACACGATTATGACCAGTAACAGATCACCAGGCGGAGCCATCCCTGCAAAGACGAGTGCAAATACGCCTTCGGCGATGCCGGCCGCACCGGGTGTAGGGGCAAAATACATGGCAAAGGTTGTCACCACCATAAGCCCGATCACTGTCCAGTAATCGATGGGGTGGCCCAGTAACCAAAACAGCAGCGCAGGAAAGGAAAAGAGACTGAGCAGAAACAACAGGGTACACAGCAGTGATAACACCAGATCACGCCGCCGCCCTTTTAAATAAGTCAGAAGGGCATAGCCAAAACGAACCAGCTCACGGTGCAAGGTAAAACGCCAGCGACGCATGCGCTGTTCACCAATGAGTCCGCTGATGTGCAGTGCCTGAAGACACGCATTACCAGCAGCCATCAACCAGCGACGCCGGGTGAGCATCAGCAGAAAAAATCCCGCATAGAGTGCGGCGAAGATACCCAGATATAGCGACCAGTGTCCGACCATCGCGCTTTCCTGCAGAGGCTCCATGAACAGGATCAGAAATGGTGTTGGGATGAAAATCAACAGGCTGGCCAGCAAGGTGCGCAGTGTGGTTGCTGCAGTCGCCGCACCCAAGTGCATGCCTTGGGCACGCAGGTAGCCGATCTGGGCAAAGCCACCGCCTGTTGCCATGGGCGTAATATTGGAAAAAAGAATATTGATAAAGACCAGACGGGCCATCTGAACGGCTGGAACACGGTGGTTTTGAGCCCGGACGACGTAATACAGGCGCAAACCATCGGCGACAAAATACACCAGCAGCAATCCGAGGCAGGACAGCACGGCAACTGGTGAGAAAAGGCGTGTATCCAACGCCGGTAATTGCCCGCCCAATTCATGATAAATTGCGTAGGGCACACCGGCACTGAGCAACAGAAAAAGGGTTACAAAAGCCGCTAAACGGCGAGTAAACAGTCCATCACGTTGGCCTGGAGTATTCAGTGCACTCATTTTACCTCGATGGTTTTCATGGACTGCCAGGCCTTACTACCCTGTTCCAATAGTTGATCGTCCTGCTGAGCAATGAACAAGGCCGCGATACCTGCGCTGTTGGCCACTTGAATACCATCATCACTGCCCAAGCAAAGCAGCGCGGTTGACCAGGCATCTGCCAGTGTCGGATCATCATGAATGACAGTAACAGAAACAGTATCATGGGTTACGGGTCGACCAGTACGCGCATCCAGGACGTGGCTGTATCGCTGTCCTTGCTCATCAAAGTAATGGCGGTAGGTGCCTGAGGTCATAACAGTAATTGGCTGATCCTGCCCAATTGTCAGGGCTTTCTGGATCGAACGTCCTCCCGGAAGTGGTCTCTCCAGGCCAATTCTCCAAAAGCTACCATCAGGTTTGTGACCGCGGGTCTGCAACTCACCACCGATTTCCACCAGGTAATTCTCGATACCGGCCTGTTCTACCACCTGTGCGATACGACCGACACTGTAACCCTGTGCGATTGATGACAGGTCTACCTTCAAAATCGGGTTTTGCTTCTTCAGGGCGGTGTCTGAAACGACCAGTAACCGGTCAATCCCCACCGATTGCAGCCGACGTTGAATACTGGCTTCATCCGGTGGCGTAAGAGCCTTGTCGCTGAAACCCCAAAGGTCGAACAGAGGCTTGATGGTCAGATCATAACAGCCATCACTGGCCTTGCTGACTTCATGTGCCATCTTGATCAGGCCAACAATTTCAGTGCCAACCTCGACAGGCACGCCTGCCGACGTGTTATTAAACTCCTCAATGATGGAGTCGGGCCGGTAATTGGAAAGGGCCAGATCCAGCCGATTGAACTCTTTCTGTATGCTGGCTTGCAGAAGCGGGATATTTACGCCGCTTTCTTTCCAGACCGATACATGCCAAGTGGTACCTTGCGCATAGCCGCTGAGAATTTCAATCTTGGGTGGTGCGGCACACGAGACAAGTACGTTAAAACCGAGTATGCACGCAATTCTGATAAAAAGATTCACCCTAAAAAGCCTGTGCTCTTCAGTCTAGATTTTTTCGGCAATATTTCTATTCTTTCGCACGATCTAAGGCAATAATCCTCTGACCTTTGTACTGCGGGAGATTTTTTCTTCATTAGCTCTTGAGTTTCTCTGTTTTCAGATTCTAACGAACTTAAGAGCAGTAGTAATAAAAGCGACTTACCATCCATATCAACATCTCTTTTTATGATCATAAAAAGCCGAAAACAAGGCTTAATTATTTGACGTCAAAAATCTAAAACCCTTTCACACATTTGTTTTCTATCTGATCAAAACCGGAATTGCATTCCCATTCGTTTCCAGAGGTATCTAGATGGCTATTTTCCGGTAGCAATATTACTTTACACTCATTGCCAACCTTCATATAGCCTCTCAAGCATCTCCAATCATTGCCTCTTGCGGTCAAATATGCATTCTCTGGTATATTTAATTCCCGACACGCTTCACCAATCCGTCTATAACCTCTGTTGCATTCCCAACCCCGACCATATCTTTCATTGGTCGCATATGCATTAAGTGGCACAATGATTTTTTTACACGAGTTAGATGCTTTCTGAAAACCAATATCACATTCCCATCCATCAAAATTCCTAGGATCTAGAAAAGCATTCTTTGGAGCAACAATTTTCTTACAGGA
>CEGF01001267.1_pt1 | contig 12076 bp, 10 predicted proteins | sample 306341 | NCBI WGS metagenome assembly CEGF01 (sample SAMEA2755655, study PRJEB7226) | microbial mat metagenome | biome: microbial mat; feature: hypersaline; material: grass silage | place: USA | collected 2014-02-19 | depth 0 m
TTCTCCGGCACTTCCGGCGCACCTCCCTGCCCGAGGAGGTCCCCGATCTGACCCAGAGAGAAACGGATGTACTGCGTTTACTCGCCAGAGGCTTTACCCGCGGAGAAATCTCAGAAGCGTTGGATATCACCGCCAACACCGTGGCCGGCTATACCAAGACTATTTATCGGAAACTGGGCGTTTCCGGCCGTGCCGAAGCCGCGCTGCAAGCGGCACGACTGGGGGTCATAAACAATGATCTCTGACACGTCACGATGGAGGCTTGCCCCCCTTCAGACGCTTTTAATAGCCAGTTTCCTTCTCCTCGCAACCATAGCACTTGCCACCTGGCTGGCCACACGCGGGCCTTGGCTTGGCGTGAAGCTGATACCCGCTGACACCGAAGGACTACAGGTAACGAAGGTCGATCAACGGGGCCCCTTGGCTGGACGACTGCATCCCGGCGACCACATACGCGCTCTGATCATTCACGGCCGCCCGTTTTCGCTAAAAGGTTATGATCACCATCTCCAACCCCACGCCGAGCCCACCTTCCAGCACTACAACACCTATCTCGACGTGGAAAACCAGATAGCACAAGCCCTCCGCGCACCCACCGTGACATTGATAGTCAACAACGACCAGCCTCTGACGTTTGAGCCCGCGCTTCATCGCCCACTGTCATCCCTTCCGTGGACGTTCTGGTTGCTACATACCTATGGCTTGATTGCTTTTCTGATCGGCCTTTCAGTATGGGTTTTTTTACCCGCCAACTGGCCGCCTCGCCTGCTCGCCATTTCCGGCTCAGGCATGTTCCTGGCCACCTGGCAACATAGCTTGTGGGAAGTCCGCGAACTCGCCTTGCCCGCATGGCAATTCGACGCCTTGATGAGACTGAACCATATTGGCGTTCACCTTCTTCTTGTTGCCTTTCTTGTGCTGTTGATCATCTACCCGAAGCCCTTGAAACATGCTTCGAAGCTCATTTTCCTTATCACCACCGCGGTCGTGCTCCAGCAAATCAACGAAAACACCCAGATGCTGGATCTTCCTCTACACAGCTTCTATTTGCCTCTGGTGCTCTACTATCCCCTTGGCATAACTCTCGTTGTATCCCAGTGGCGACGCGCCAGGAACAATCCGCTGGACCGTGCCGCGCTGCGCTGGGTTTTCCTTTCAATCCTTATCGCCATGGGGGCAGGGTTGGTGGTGTATTTCCTGCCCGTGGCCTTCAAGGTAAGCCCCATCGCCAACCCCGCCACTATGGTAGGACTGGTGGTCACCTTATACCTGGGTTTCGCACTGGGCATTCTCCGTTACCGGTTATTCCAGTTGGAGCGATGGTGGTTTACCGCCTGGGCCTGGTTTCTCGGTGGTCTCACCGTGGTTCTGGTGGATATCCTGGTGATTTCCGCCTTCGGCCTGAATCATGCCCATGCACTTGCCTTCTCCGTCATCGCGGTGGGCTGGGTTTATTTCCCCGTTCGGCAGTGGCTGTGGCGGCGGCTGGCCGCTTCCTCGGAAGTAAACATGGAGCGTCATCTTCCGGACTTCGTCGAAGCGCTATACAGCAATCCCGATGATCGCGCCTTCCCGCTTTGGCAGGAGCTACTCCGGAAAGTATTCCAGCCCCTTTCTCTCGACCGGATCGACGAAACCATTGAAAAGGCACGCCTTGCCGGAAATGGTTCCCGGCTTCTCCTTCCCTCGCCAGGCACGCCTTCAGGTGGGCTCTGTCTGCTCTATGGGCAAGGAGGCCGCCGACTCTTCGGCAAGCGGGATACCGAGATCGCTCAAGCGCTGGTTTCAACCGCGAAGCGGATCAACAATGTAAGGCAAGCACGCGAAGCCGGCGCCATCCAGGAGCGCCAAAGGATCATGAGGGATTTACATGATGATGTTGGTGGGCGTCTTCTTACCCTGATACACACCGCCCCTAACGAACATAACGAAGAGTTGGCGCGCAACGCCCTAACCGCCTTGAGAGAGGCGATTCACGCTCTGGATCACAGACACTGCTATGATCTTCAGGCGCTACTCGAGGACTGGTACGGAGACCTTCGGGAGCGACTGGGGCCGCGCTTCGACCTCAACTGGTCAATATCAGGCGATATGGATAAAACCTCCCTGCCCCCGCGTCACTACATAAACCTGCGGCGTATCCTGGACGAATCGGTCACCAACGCGCTCAAACATGGCGTGCCAAACACGCTGACTTTTAATGCTCACTTGGACCAGCAGGGAGAGCTCTGTTTACTGCTGTGCAATGAAGTGAACCGCTTTTCTTGCTCTGAATGGAGCGACGGCCTACCCGGCCGTGGACTCAGCAACATGCGCACACGCATTGAAGAGATCAGTGGAGAGCTGTCACTTTACTGTGTACCTGGGAGTCCACGGCAGTTTTGCATGGAAGCACGCATTCCCCTACCAAAGGCCGACGCGAGGTACTTCATTACCGCCAAGTGAACCAGCCTTTCTATCCCACGCCGGCTTTTCGAGGCGCCTGAATCCCCAGCGCCCCTCCTCAGGTTCCCCCCTATTTCAGACGCCGATCAAACACATGCTTGGCCTTGCCTTCGGAACGCGCCAGCGAGCCGGTATCGGCCACCTCCACCTTGGTGCTGATACCGATGTGGGTTTTCACCCGCTGCTGCAGCGCCCTGGCCACATCCGCCGCTTCGGCGGAGGACTCCGGTTTGCGCTCGACCCGCACCGTCACACAGTCCAGATTACCGTCCTTCTCCACATGAATTTCATAGTGCGGAGCCAAATCCTCGATCTTGAGAATCTGCTCCTCCACCTGGGTGGGGAAAACATTCACGCCGCGGATAATCAGCATGTCGTCGCTGCGGCCGGTGATTTTATCGATGCGTCGCATGGGGCGGGCCTGGCCGGGCAGCAGCCGGGTCAGATCGCGGGTCCGGTAACGCACGATAGGCAGTGCTTCCTTGGTCAGGGAGGTGAAAACCAGTTCACCGTATTCGCCGTCCGGCACCACTTCTCCGGTTTCCGGATTGATGATTTCCGGATAGAAGTGGTCTTCCCAGATGGTCGGGCCGTCCTTGGTTTCGATGCATTCCATGCCAACGCCCGGCCCCATTACTTCGGACAAACCGTAGATGTCCAACGCACTGATACCGAGACGGCTTTCCAACTCCTCGCGCATGGTCTGGGTCCATGGCTCGGCGCCGAAGATACCCAGCCGCAAACTGGACTCGCGCGGGTTCATGCCTTGCCGTTCCATTTCGTCGGCGATGTTGAGCATGTAGGACGGTGTCACCATGATGATGTCCGGCTCGAAATCGCGGATCAGTTGCACTTGCTTCTCGGTCTGGCCGCCGGACATGGGAATCACTGTGCAGCCAAGGCGCTCGGCACCGTAATGGGCGCCCAGACCACCGGTGAAAAGGCCATAGCCGTAGGCCACGTGCACCTTGTCGCCGGCATGACCTCCGGCGGCACGGATGGAACGTGCCATCACATCCGCCCAGTTATTGATGTCGTTCTGAGTATAGGCCACCACCGTGGGCTTTCCGGTGGTACCGCTGGAGGCGTGCACCCGCACCACTTCCCGCATGGGCGTGGCGAGCATGCCGAACGGATAATTGTCGCGCAGATCCGATTTGGTGGTGAACGGGAAATGACGCAGGTCGTCCAACGATTTCAGATCGTAAGGATGAACACCGGCATCATCGAACGCCTTTCGATAGAACGGCACATTGTTATAGGCATGCGTGAGGCTCCAACGAAGACGCTCCACTTGCAGTTGCTTGAGCTCATCCACGCTGACCCGCTCCACCGGATCGAAACGATTCTCCAGGTTGAATGGCATGTTCATGCTCCGCCTCTCGTTATTCTGTCGTTGAGTCTGTCCGCGTTGCTTTCTGTTCGTTTAAAGCCGCTCGATCACCACGGCAATGCCCTGCCCCACGCCGATACACATGGTGCACAGCGCATAGCGCCCCTGACGCCGCTCCAGCTCGCACAAGGCGGTGGTGATGAGACGGGCGCCGCTCATGCCCAGCGGATGCCCCAGCGCGATGGCGCCGCCGTTGGGATTCACGTGTTCGGCGTCATCCGGCAGCCCCAGTTCCCGCAGCACCGCCAGGGACTGTGACGCGAACGCCTCGTTCAATTCGATGACATCCATATCGACCAGATTCAGGCCGGTCTGCGCCAGCACTTTCCGCGTCGCCGGCGCCGGACCGATACCCATGATGCGCGGCTCCACTCCGGCGGTGGCCATACCCACCACCCGGGCACGGGGTTTCAGGTTCCAACGGCGCGCCGCCACTTCATTGCCGAGCAACAGAGCGCAGGCGCCGTCGTTGACACCAGAGGCATTGCCGGCGGTGACCGTGCCGCCTTCCTTGCGGAACGGTGTTCCCAGCTTGGCCAGTGCTTCCGCCGTGGTATCCGGACGCGGATGCTCATCTTCGCTGACGATCAGTGGATCGGCTTTGCGGCGCGGCACGCTCACCGGCACGATCTCGGCGTCGAACACGCCGGCGGTCATGGCACGGCCAGTTCTCTGCTGGCTGCGCAGGGCAAAAGCGTCCTGATCCTCACGGCCAATTTTGAATTGCTCCGCCACGTTCTCGGCGGTTTCCGGCATCGAATCGACGCCGTACTGTTCTTTCATCAGCGTGTTGACGAAACGCCAGCCGATGGTGGTGTCGAATATTTCCGCCCTGCGGGAGAACGGCTGCTCCGCCTTGCCCATCACGAACGGCGCCCGGGACATGGACTCCACCCCGCCGGCCAGCATCAGACTCCCTTCACCACATCGCAGAGCGCGGGCGGCGGTACCCACCGCGTCCATCCCGGAACCGCAAAGACGGTTCAGCGTCACGCCCGGCACGCTTACCGGCAGACCGGCCAGCAACGCGCTCATTCGCGCCACATTGCGATTGTCCTCGCCGGCCTGATTGGCGCAGCCATAAAACACATCGTCCAGCTGCGACCAATCCAGATGCGGATGGCGCGCCATCAACGCCTTCATGGGCACCGCTCCGAGATCGTCGGCGCGCACCGTCGCCAAAGCGCCGCCGAAGCGCCCCACCGGGGTGCGCACGGCATCAAAAATCAGCGCTTCATTCATGCCTGGCTCTCCTCATCGTGAATCACCTGCCCGCGAACGCGGTAGGATTTGCCGCGAAACAAGGCCACTAACTGGCCGTCACCGCCGGTGACACGCACGTCGTAAACACCGGTTCGCCCTTTACGGGTCAGCTCCCGCGCCTCCGCGGTGAGCACATCACCCGGCAATCCCGGCGACACGTACTCAATGGAGCAACCGGAAGCCACGGTGGTTTCGTTATAGGTGTTACAGGCAAAGGCGAAGGCGGAATCCGCCAGGGCGAAAATAAAACCGCCATGACAGGAGCCGTGCCCCTGGATCATGTCATCACGCACCGGCATGCACAGTACGGCGCATCCCGGAGAAACCGTTTTCAGCGTCATGCCCAGTTCGCGGGTAGCGGTGTCCCGCTGGTACATGGACTCGGCACAACGGCGGGCCAAAGCAACACTGTCCAGCGCCGCGGCGGCGGTATTCGAATCGGCCATGCAAATCTCCAAACGGGAGGACAGCCTCAGCGGCCTTTGAATTGAGGTGCGCGCTTTTCCATGAACGCGGCGACGCCTTCGCGGTAATCCTCGGTACGGCCCGCTTCACGCTGCAGGTCCCGCTCCACGTCAAGCTGCGTATCCAGATCGTTGTCAAAGCTTTGGTTCAATGCCTGTTTGATCAAGGCAAGCCCCCGGGTCGGCTGAGTGGCCAGATGGCGAGCCAGGTCCGTGGCGGTGGAACGCAGCGCGTCGTCATCCACGCACTGCCAGATCAAACCCCAGGCGGCCGCCTGCTCGGCGCTCAGCTTGTCACCCAACATGGACAGCCCCTTTGCGCGGGCCATACCCACCAGGCGCGGCAGCTGCCAGGTGCCACCGGAGTCCGGAATCAGACCGATCTTGCAGAAGGCTTGAGTGAAGCTGGCGGAACGGGCGGCGATGACCAGATCGCAGGCCAGGGCGATATTGGCGCCGGCACCGGCGGCGACACCATTGACCGCGGCGATCACCGGCATCGGCAAACGCTGCAGGGTGCGAATCAGCGGGTTGTACCAGGTTTCAATGGAAGAGCCCAGGTCGGGCACTTCGGCGCCAGGCGCCACGCTTCGGTCGGACAGGTCCTGGCCAGCGCAAAAGCCACGGCCATTCCCGGTGATCAGCAGAGCCCGCACGGCTTGGTCCTGCTCCACCACGGACAGGGCTTCCCGCACTTCTTGATGCATCTGCTCATTAAAACTGTTCAGCCGTTCCGGTCGGTTCAGTGCCAGGGTGGCGACACCGCCTTCCAGATCAAACTCAATAGTGGCGAACTCCATAATCCGGTCCTGCCCTTTTCTTGGTATCGATGATCAGACCTGCCGGACCGCGATCCGCCGAGCAGTTCCGACGCCAAACTATGGTTGGAAAGCATAGCTCAGACATGACACAAGTCAACACGGCAAACCCTTATTTATGTATCGAATTAGGAAGGCAAAACAAGAACAGGATCCGTAATAAGGTATTTTTTTCTTTTAATTTCAGAAGGATAAGCTCAGAATTCAGGCCACCCCCGTTGTGTTACCAAAATTCTCACAAGAAAACTCAATAAGGAATCATGGAGGACTACGAAGCCGCTGCAGGAGCTTGCCTGAAAGCGAATGCCCAGGGCCCGGAAGCACAATTCGCTTGCAGACAAGCTCCTGCAGCGGCCTTGTGGCCAGCAGCGTTTTTCAGTCAATCCAGCCCGCCAAAACGCTGATAGAAACCATCCCCCGGCTCAGGCAACGGCCCCTCCGCGGTTTCCGTACGTTCGCTCATCCAGGCTTCCGCGCCACGGTAAGTGAGGCGGTAGAGATTACGGCAAAGCTGGCGCGCGGCGCGGCCCTCCCAGTCCGAAGGCAGAAGCTCTTCCGGCAATAGCGGATCACGCAACAGCAGTTTGCGATATTCGTGAATCAATAACGTCCGCGCCAGAAAACATTCCATCGGCGGTGGCGTCTCCAGCTTGCTCATCTCCTGCCAGAGCGGACGAAACTGATCGAGAAATTCCCGGTACCCTTCCGAGAGCTGCTCCAGATTCCAGGCATCTTTCACCTGCAGGCGCAACGGCCGTGAAGCGAAACTGTCCTGGGCCCGGGTCTCGAAGATGATCGTATCGTCCAGCGCATTCTGTTCCTGGAGCGTCGCGTTCAGCTCGGCCCGGTCCACCATTGGGTGGGCCACCATGCCCGGCGTCAAACCGCCAAACCCCATCCATTCCAGTTCCTGGCGCACATCGCGGCGAGTGTCTGGATCCAATTGATTGAGGATGACCAGCGTCCAGGCGCCGTCCCAGGTCGGCTGCACACCGGAATACACGCGCTTGAAAGCCTTCTCGAAACGGCGGCGGCCGGCGGCGGTGAGTCCGTAATAGCTGCGGCGGCCTACTTTCTCCGCGATAAGCCAGCCCTCGCGGGTCAAACGGAACACCGAGGTACGCACCAGACGCTGATTGATGCCCATGGGTTCGAGCAGATCGATCAGGCTGCCCAGCCACACCGCGCCACCTCTGGGCACGATGGCGTCACCGAACAGAGTAATGATCAGGGAACCGGTACGCAGCGGCCGACGCTGCTGAAAACGTTCTATCAAGCGTTCCAATTGCTCACATTGCAAATCCACTGGGCGACCTTCCTATCTCCGAGCCCTTTCCGGGGCGTCCAAATCAGCGTGATACCGGCCTTTCCGGCGGCGCGACATGCTACCAAACCCTCCTGTCCGGAGACATAAAAGGCCAATGAATAGCACCATAAAACAGCCACTTGGGCCAATATAGCAACCTTTATGACACATTAAATTTGATCTTGACTTAAAATTCGTATCGCTTTATACCTGGAAAAACAAGGACGCTGATGGGACGTCCCGCGCCACCGGACTCCGGCCAGGCGCATAAAAACAAAAGCCCCTCCGGGGGCATACGCAGATAGGTGTGATAATGAAAACAATGCTGAAGAACCTGGCCGTGGGCGCCGTGGCGGCGCTGGGTCTGGCCTCCTTGTCCCCGGTCGCGAAGGCGGAAGACCCCATTCGCATCGGATCCTTCCTTTCCGTCACCGGCCCGGCCGCGTTTCTCGGCGACCCGGAACTGAAAACCCTGGAACTGTATGTACACCAGTTGAACGAAAACGGCGGCCTGCTGGGGCGTGAAGTCCAGCTGGTTCACTATGACGACTCCGGTGACGCCTCCAAAGCCCGTACCTTCGTCACCCGGCTGCTGCGGCAAGACAAAGTCGATCTCATCATCGGTGGCAGCACCACCGGCGCCACCATGGCGGCGGTGCCGGTGATCGAGCAAGCGCGGGTGCCATTCATCTCCCTGGCCGGCGCGGAAACCATCTCCACCCCGGTGAAGAAATGGGTGTTCAAGATGCCGCAATCCGATCGCCAGGCCGCCCGACGCGTACTCACCGACATGAAGGAACGCGGTCTCACCCGGATCGGTCTGATCTCCGGCACCGGCGGCTTCGGCGCCTCCGGACGTAACGTGACCCTGGAGGAAGCCAAGGCCATGGGGATCGAGGTGGTGGCCGACGAGACCTACAACCCGAAAGATACCGACGTCACCGCCCAGCTCACTCGCATCCGCAATACCGATGGCGTGCAGGCGGTACTCAACTTCGACTTTGGTCAGGGCCCGGCCATCGTCACCAAGAACTACAAGCAACTGGGCATTGAACTGCCCTTTTACCAATCCCACGGTGTCGCTTCCGACAGCTTCCTGAAACTGGCCGGCGATGCCGCCAATGGTCTGCGCCTGCCCGCCACCGCCCTGTTGGTGGCCGACACCATCCCCGACAGCGACCCCCAGCATGGCGTGGTCACCGGCTACAAAAAAGCCTATGAGGACCGTTACAACAGTTCGGTGTCGACCTTTGGCGGCTACGCTTACGACGGCTTCCAACTGGCGGTGCAAGCGATCAAGCAAGCCGGCTCCACCGATCCGGCGAAAGTGCGCGACGCTCTGGAAAGCATCCAGGGTTATGTCGGAGTCACCGGCACCTACAACCTCAGCGCCAAGGACCACATGGGGCTGTCCTATGATTCCTTCCGCATCCTGGAAGTGAAGGACGGCCACTGGACGCTGGTGGAGTAATCCACTCTCCGGGCGCCATGGACGGCATCCCGAACGCTTGCTCTCACCGCCCTCTTTCCAGGCAGGACCGAACATGTTCAGCGAGTTTTTTCAATTCACGTTCTCGGGGATCACCCTGGGCGCCATTTATGCCTTGGTGGCGCTGGGTTTCACCCTGATCTACAACGCCAGCCATGTGATCAATTTCGCCCAGGGCGAATTCCTGATGATCGGTGGCATGGGCACGGTGGTGCTGATGGGAGCCGGCCTGCCGTTGCCGGCGGCCATGGTGGGCGCTCTGGTGCTGGCCACGGTGGCGGGCATTTTACTGCACCGCCTGGCCATCGCTCCAGCGCGGGACGCCGACGTGGTGACGTTGATCATCATCACCATCGGCGCGTCCATCTTCCTGCGGGGCCTGGCCCAGTTTTTCTGGGGCAAGGAGTATCATGCGCTGCCCCGCTTCAGTGCCACCGAATCGCTTTCCATTGGCGGCGCTACTCTGCTGACGCAAAGCCTGTGGATCCTGGGTATCGCCGTGGTGCTGGTGGTGGCATTGGCGGTGTTCTTCAGCCGCAGCAAACTGGGCAAGGCGATTCTCGCCACCTCCATGAACAAGGACGCCGCACGGCTCGCCGGCATCAAGACCCAGGTCATCCTGGGGGTCGCCTTCGGTATTTCCGCACTGCTCGGCGCCGCCGCGGGCCTGATCGTTACCCCGATCACTTTCACCGCCTATGACGTCGGCATCATGCTGGGTCTGAAAGGCTTCGTCGCCGCCGCCATAGGCGGTTTGGGCAGCAGCACCGGCGCGGTGGTCGGCGGTCTGTTATTGGGCCTGAGCGAAGCCTACACCGCCGGTTATATCTCATCTGATTACAAGGACGCGGTGCCGTTCGTGATCATCCTCGCCATTTTGTTTTTCCTCCCCAACGGCTTGTTTGGCAGCCGGGCCGCGGAGCGAGTGTGATGAAGAGAGCGGACACGATGAAGAAAAACATTCTGATGTCTCCATACGGGGGGCTGCTATTGCTGACGCTGATCCTGGCACTCATGCCACTGGCGGTCAGTAACGATTTTCACTATGACCTGCTGACCAAGATCTGTCTCACCGCCACCGTGGCGGTGGGATTGAATCTGCTGGTGGGTTACGCCGGCCAGGTCAGCCTTGGCCATGCCGCGTTTTACGGCGCCGGCGCCTACGCCAGCGCCATTCTCACCAGCCAGTACAATCTGAGCCCGATGGTGGCCCTGCTCAGTGCCGCCGCCGGCGTCGGCGTACTGGCCTGGCTGGTGGGACGGCCGATCCTGCACCTGAAAGGTCACTACCTTTCCATGGCCACCCTGGGCCTGGGCGTTATCGCCGCCATCGTACTCAACAATGAAGAGCAGCTCACCGGTGGTCCGGACGGCATCGGCCTGCCACCGCTATCCCTGTTCGGTCACGAACTGAGCGTGTTCGGCGAGTATCAGTTCGCCGGCCTGACGTTCACCGGCGTGGAATTGTGGTATCTGCTCGCCGCGGTGGTCTTGGTGGTGGCGGTACTGTTGGCGTTGAACATCATCGACTCACCGCTGGGCCGGGCACTGCGCGCGCTGCACGGTTCGGAAATCGCCGCTCAGGTGGCCGGCGTGGACACCGCCAAATACAAGTTGCGGGTGTTCGTCATTTCCGCCGTCTACGCCAGCATCGCCGGCAGCCTGTATGGCCATTACAGCGGCTTCATCACCCCTACCGTGGCCTCTTTCGAACACTCCATTGAACTGATCACCATTGTCGTGCTTGGCGGAATGGCTTCCACTTTCGGTGTCATCATTGGCGCCGCGATCCTGGTGCTCATCCCCCAGTTTCTCACCGACTTCCAGGAGCTGGAGATGGTGGTGTTCGGCGCCATTCTTATGGCGGTGATGATTTTTCTGCCCCGGGGTCTGCTGCCCAGCGTGCTCCAAAGATTGCAGCGAGGTGCCCAATGAGCGCTCTGCTTTCCGTTACCAATCTGAGCAAGGAATTCGGCGGCGTGCACGCCATCGAGGATCTCTCCTTCGAGGTGCGGCGTGGCCATGTGCACTCAATCATCGGTCCCAATGGTGCTGGCAAAACCACGCTGTTTAATCTGGTGACCGGCCTGTACCAGCCCAGCGCCGGCACGGTTACCCTGGGGGGCCGCGACATCACTGGCCGGGCGCCCCACAAGCTGTGCGAAATGGGCATGGCGCGGACGTTTCAGAACCTGCAGATCTGCATGAACATGAGCGCCCTGGAAAACGTCATGCTCGGCCGCCATCGCCATCTCGGTAGCGGCGCCCTGGCCGCCATGCTCAAACTGCCGGGACTGAGAAAGGCGGACCGGCACTGTCGCGAACACTGCCGGGAACTGATGACCTTCGTGGGTTGTGGTGATTATCTGGATCACGCGGCTTCCGCCATGCCCTACGGCGCGCTCAAACGCCTCGAAATCGCCCGAGCCCTGGCGGCGGAGCCCGACATTCTGCTGCTGGATGAACCCGCCGCCGGTCTCAACGCCACCGAAACCGAGGCCTTGAAATCGGTGATTCAGAAGATCGCCGGTAAAGGCATCACCGTGGTGCTGGTGGAGCACGATATGAAACTGGTGATGAACGTATCCGACCATCTTTTGGTGATCAGCTACGGCCGCAAACTGGCGGAAGGCACTCCGGACCAGATTCGAGAGCACCCCGAAGTCATCGCGGCCTATCTCGGCGGGGGAACTCGCGAACGTCAGGCACAGGAGGTTCCGGCATGACCAGCGCCGCCCCCTTCACTCCCCGCCCCGAACCGACGCCATTGCTGTCACTCAACAACATTACCAGCGCTTACGGTCGCATCGAGGTGCTTCACGAGCTGGCATTAACCATCGCCCCGGGAGAAACCGTGGCCTTGGTGGGCGCCAACGGCGCCGGCAAGAGCACCCTGCT
>CEGF01006347.1_pt1 | contig 12054 bp, 33 predicted proteins | sample 306341 | NCBI WGS metagenome assembly CEGF01 (sample SAMEA2755655, study PRJEB7226) | microbial mat metagenome | biome: microbial mat; feature: hypersaline; material: grass silage | place: USA | collected 2014-02-19 | depth 0 m
CCCGTAATGATACCCGCCCGCGAGGCGGGTTTTTTGTGTCCGCTAAAAATCCCGCCTAGTCCCAATATTTTTTATCACACCTTTTCAATCACATAACGTTTATTTCAAAATAAACCACAAAACGTGTTTGACAAATAAAACACAATGCGTGATATTTATATCCACACAACGCAGACAGGAAGCAACGGCATGGAAATCTCATTCGGTGATTGGGCGGCAACGGTAGAGCCGATGCGCGGCGCAGGACTGACAGAGATGGAGGCCAACTACCTAGTCCGCGTTGCTAACGGAATGACGCAAAAGGAAGTTGCCAGGGAGCTTGGGCGTTCTCAGGAGACGGTTAAGAAAGGTCTCCATCGAGCTTACCAGCGGCTAGGTGCAGCCAGCGCAATAACGGCAATCACCAAAGCCCAGGCCAAAGGATGGATTCGATACGCAGGGAAAATCGCCATGTGCGCGCTGCTATCCGTAGCAATGCTCACAGGCACAGACGATGCGATGCGCCGCAGTGGCAAGACGCGCATCGCCCGAAAGGCGGAAATGGTTCAGATGATCGCCTAGTAGCAGCACGACCCGCACCACCGGGCAATGTGGACGCTCTTTAAAAATCTAATTATGCCTCCTCGGCTATAAGAGGCGACCGGCACCAAGTGTTATCGGGCGATCACAGCGACCCTAGCGGGCGCGTCAGGACATGCAATTAGCTAGCCCCTGACGTGAGTGCAATAAGCGGGTAGATCCCGCTGAGCGCTGGCAGAGAGCGATGCCGCGGTGTGAGATAGACGATTAGCCCATTCGCAAGAGTGGGCGTTCCTGAGTCGATTCATGGGGAGTCGGCTGAGGTTGGGAGGTAGCGCATGACAACGCAATCAAGAATGCAGGTAGCAGTAGATGAGTCGGTGGCGGTTAACGCTACCAAGGAATCGATAGCGAAGCGCATTGATGAGCTGGCCAGCACGGCGGATCAGATCAGCAGCGACGATCTGCACGAGCTAGCCAACAAGGTACGAAGTGAGCCGGTTATTGTTTCTTAAAGCCCTTGCCACTGGTTCCAAAGCCGCCTAGGGCGCTATCGCCAATCTCTTTGGCGGCTGAATCAAGGTGATCAAGGCATGCTCGCTTGGTGCCCATTTCAGAGCCACAAGCGGTGCAAGTTACCTGCTCATCATCATGGTCGGGAATATTGAATTCAGTATTGCGGCAGTCAGGGCATCGCGCCGTGATTGTTGTCATCGTTTTTAGCTCCTGGTGTGTGGAAACTTCAGGATAGCTAAGACGCGGGAGCTGCGATAGTGCCAACCATTTTGTTGACGTTAACAATATGGTCGAAAAGCCCTTTCGCAAGAGAGGGCATCGACGTAGCGGTTGAGAAGATTGCAAGCTCGCGGTCGTTCCTTCGGGCAGCCGCTACCTCGATGACAACAGGAGATATTAATTATGGCAGCACGAACAGGCCTGATGTACTCGCCGCTAACCGGGCGCATCTATTGGGGCCGCTACAACGGTGAGGGCGTGGCGACCTCGACCGGCAAGAACAAAGACGTGACCAGCGAGTTTCTGCAAATAATGGAGCAAAAGTTCCCGGTCAATACGACGCAGAACGTCAGCGTTAGCGGAGAAAACAAGTTCCGCATTATCGTCGTTGATATGGATAAGGAAGTGGTTATTAACGGCAAGAAAGTCGAATAACTACCGTTTGATCACGATCACAGGAGAGCGGTATGAGCAAACGACAGCCTCAATGGATTAAATGCGCATCTCAATTGCCCAAAGAAGACGACGCTGATTGCGAGGGCGATGTTTGGGTATTTATGCCAGTCGGATTTATGGGCGAGCCAAGAAATTCAGTATTTCGGATCGGCTGGGATACGGTTGTAAATCGGATTGACCACTTAACGCATTGGATGCCTACAGGCCTCAAGAGGCCGGCATCGCCAAAAATGGAGGGGTGTCTCAATGAATGAGGGGAAAGTAGAGCTTGAGCTGACCTGTGAAGTGAGAGGGCTTCAATGGCACCTTTACGGATTTAGCTACGAAACTCCTGATGGCAAATTCTGCGGATACCTGCATGCCGCCTCGCCGGAGCATGCTAGCTACATGCTTGAGGAGCTTAAAGCAACCGCTGTGCTTGATGGGCAGATAATTGAGGCTGGTAGTTTTTAGCCGCTAATCAACAGGAGGTGGGTATGGCAGCAGTAGATTATTACCTTTGCGACAAATGCGGCGGCAAAGCTTTTTACGACGCCAGCCTGAATTACGACTTCGGCTGCGGAACAGCAAAAGACGGCAGTCCCAAGCTTGATTATGTGGGTGATATGGCCGTGCTTTGTGACGACTGCTCAGAGCATTTCGAGGTTGTAATTCAGCCCAAGAGCAAGCCGAGTTCCGCTGCGTAAGTGCGGATTAGCGCCCCGGCAGAGGCCGAGAATATCTGCCCATCGGAATACTGCTTGCCTGCTGCTACGGATGGCGGCGGGAAGGCCCAGGCAGTATTTCGATGCACCTAAACCCAACGACTTTAACTTGGCGGTGTAAGAAGTAAGGCGGTGCATCAGCGCCCTAGCGATAGGGCGCATCGGTAAGCGCATGGAGCCTATGGCTAAGGCTACGGCTGTGAAGTGTGCTTTCCGATGCCAATCCCGGCATCAATCGGTAACTGGCAACTGGCATTGCCCCTCAGTCGAGGGGCTTTTTTATTGGCATGGCTGCGCATCGTTGCCATGCCCGCGCCGCTTCATCCCATCAACTCCAAGCCGTTGGCACTGCGACGAGTAACGAGGCGGCGCGCCTAATTAGAGAGGTGATTTATGAGCAATTTAAATGACTCGGCTTTTCCGATACCGCTTAACCCTGGTTCGTCTTATCAGGGGCATGGCCCCGCTGACGGTTTCACTAAACGTGAGCGCGCCTGTATTGGCCTGCGCATCCCCGAGAGCGGCGATACCGAGCTAGACGCGCTGATTGAGAAGGCGCGGCGGCAGGAAATGGCGACTAAGGCTCTACCTGAATGCTATCGCGAATACATGGCTGGCTGCCGCGCTCAAGAGCATGGGTGCCAAGAGGGCTGGAAAGTTGGCATTTCTATTGATGCTCTTAATGTTGCTGACTCGCTTATTGCTGTATTGGAGCGCACCGATGGCTAAGCCTGCCCACACCAAGCACATCACCATCACGCGCCGCACAGCACCCAGGCCGGTATCGCAAGACAAGGATGCCGAGCGGTTTCGGTTGCGGCGGGACATTGATCAGCGTCTAGCGGATATGCAGCTAGAGCGCGAATTGCAGGAGGTCTGGCAACTATGAGAGCCGGTTTTATTCTTCGCGAACCCTACCTGAACACCATCACGCCCCGAGTTGACCTCGGGGTTTTTTGTAGCCGCAAAAATGCTAAGCGAGCAGCTAAGCGTCGCGGCTTTCCCGCTGAACTTATCTTCAAGGTGACTAGAAATGAGAGCGCGAACACTTAGCGTCGCCGCCCTGGTGGCGATTATCGCCAGCATGGTGCTAGCGGCCAATCTTGACGCATCCAGCGCTGAGCAGCTCCACGAGACGTACTGCGCTGAGGTTGCTGTATGGCAAGCCGAGGAGGCGCGAGGCGTTGAGCCGTTGGAGCGCACGGGGATGCCTGATTATAGAGGCATTGCCGAAGAACATTGCCCCGGCCTTCGACCTGCACCGTAAGGAGAGCGACATGATCTTTAAAACAGAAGTGAACGAGACGCCCTGCTGCTGCCGCGTACTGTCGTACAGCGAACCGCTACCCATGGTGATAACCGGTAGCGGTTTTGGCGATTGCGAGCCGCCAGACCCAGGCGAGTTTGAGTACGAGCTACTCGACCTGCACGGCAATCCGGCACCGCAGCTTGAAAGCGAGCTGACAGATGACGACGACGAGCGCTTAGAGCGTGAGTACCTACAACAACGCGACGAGTATTGGAGTGATGTATGAATACCGCCCTACGAGTACCCGACCAGACCGACGTTCGCTTCCCGCAATTCGACCCCGACCAAGCGCCCACGCCAGAGCAAGCGCTAGACGATGGCGAAGTATGGGCCGCTGACGAGTTTGTAGCGTGGATGCGCGCCGACGAGCAGGAGCAAGAGCTATACGACTATCTGCTTCAGGAGGCGGACAGCATCATTGTTCGCAGCCTGATTAAAGCGTGGAGCGAGAAACGCCGGCGGGGTGATTTATGAGCAACTGGAAAATCACAGGCCCGCCCCGCTTCGTTGAAGGCGTCGGCATGGTCTACCCAGTCACCAAGGGCGGCAGTCGATTTAACGCCGCCGAGGAAGACGAGCTAAAGGCGCTGTTGGCTGGGTGGATAAGCGTAGGAGGGCTTAGTGATGACAAGCGTTTGCTGTGAGTCGTGCGGTGTAACTTTTTCAAAAAAGCCAGCGGAAATTAAGCGTTCCCCAAGGAATTTCTGCTCTAAGAAATGCTCGGGAAATTATCGGAAGAAAAAGACTGTCGCCTCCTTTTTCTCGAAAGCTACCAGAGTTGGAGACTGCCTTGTCTGGATGGGTAGTAAAAATAAAAATGGCTATGGAATCCAGAGATACAACGGCAAGCCTGAGCTAGCTCATCGTGTTTCTTATGAGCTATCTCACGGAAGGCCGGGAAGCCGCCATGTAATGCACTCTTGTGACAACCCTAGCTGCATTGAGCCTTCTCATTTATCACTGGGCACACACCAAGACAACATGAGCGACATGGATCGAAAAGGCAGGCGAGCTACAAAGCTTAGCGCCGACGACGTTGCAGATATTAGGCGCAGCGAAAGATCAAGCCATGAACTCGGAGCGCTGTATGGGGTTTCTGACAGAACCATACGCTACGCGAGAACACCAGGGAATTGGCGCTCAGTCAGCGAGAACACCAACTAAAAAGCCCGCTCCTACGCACATAGGAAGCGGGCCAGATCCACGTCGAGAAGATCGAATAGGAGAGTAACTAATGAGCAATGCGATAGCAACAACTCAAGAGACCTCGCTACCAGCTGAGGTGCCGCGCAACGAAGCGACCGCCATCATTCAGGTGATCGAGCGGGCAGCAATGAATCCGGATGTCGACATCGACAAGATGGAGCGCTTGCTGCAAATGCAGGAGCGTGTGCTGGATCGACAAGCTGCCGCCGACTACAGCGCAGCGATGGCAGCCATGCAGTCTGAAATCCCAAGCATTACTAGGCGCGGTAAGTCACACAACGGCAAATACGCCAGTCTAGAGGATATTGTGGATGAAGTGCGCCCCATCCTGCAGCGTCATGGGTTTGCGGTCAGCTTCCGTGTCAAAACTTTGGATAGAGCCGTCGAGGTTACTGGCGTGTTGATGCATAGAGGCGGACACCGTGAAGAAACGGCAATGATACTGCCTGCTGACACTAGCGGAAGTAAAAATGCAGTCCAGGCTTTCGGTAGCTCCACCAGCTATGGCAAGCGGTATGTAATCTGCTCGCTGCTCAATATCACTACACGCGGCGAAGATGATGATGGTGAGTCATCGGCCCCAACTAAGCGAGTAACCTCTTTCCAGTCTGCGCAGATAGCTAAGGCGCTGGCAGCATGTCCCGAGGCTACCCAAGACTGGTTCGCCGCGAACTATGGCGACGCTAGCAATGTGCCCAAGGCCAAGTTCGATAGCACGATGGCGCAGCTAAGCAAGATCGTTGCACAGCAGGAGGTGGCCAATGCAGGTGATTAAGGATTTGGAGCAGGGCACAGAATCTTGGCACCTTGCCCGCATGGGCATCGTGACCATGAGCGAGCTGCAATGCCTGCTAGTCAACGGCAAAGGCCCCGGCGGATTCGGGGCCGGAGCTATCACGTACATGAATCAACTAATTGGCGAGCGCATCACAGAGGAGCCAGCCGACGCCTTCCAGGGCAATCGCCACACTGAACGCGGGCATGCATTGGAGCCAATGGCTCGCGAGCTATACACCGAGCGCTACGGCCTCGAACTGGAGCAGGTAGGCATCATTCTTAACCATGGTGCTGGTTATTCCCCTGACAGTCTGGTTGGAAATAATGGGCTAGCTGAAATCAAGACGAAGCTGCCCAAGTTTCAGGTTGAGGTGCTTCTTGATGGAGAGATACCAAAAGAGCACATCGCACAATGCCAAGGCGGGCTCTGGATTAGCGAGCGGGAATGGATTGATTTCATCAGCTACTACCCAGGCATGCCGCTGTTTGTTAAGCGCGCATACCGTGACGAAGTGATGATTGCTCATATTGCTGCGCGGGTAGCCGCCTTTTACGAAGAAATGGATAAACGAATGCAGCTAGTAATGGCTGCCTAACAAGCCCCTCACGCAGGGGCTTTTTTAATGGAGCAAAGAAATGCCGCAGAAACTACGTGACCTAGTTGTGAAGACCGGAACCTACACCGATGGCCAGGGCCAGGAGAAAGCCCGCTGGCAGAACGTCGGCGCATTAATGAAAAGCGATGATGGCGGCGAGTTCGTGATCCTGCACCGCTGGTTTAACCCGGCGGGCATCCCGAACCCCGATAACCGCGACAGTGTATTGGTGTCGTGCTTTAAGCCTGAGCAGAACGGTCAGGGACGCCCGCAGCAAGGGCAGGCGCCGCAAAATAACCAGCCACCACAGCAGAACTACCAGCAGCAGCCACCCTACCAAGGACAGCAGCAAGGAGGGGGTGGCGGCGATCCCATGGATGACTCTATCCCGTTCCGCCAAATGCACAATATTTGCGGCGGATAACGAAACGCAGAGCCTAGCCCCTAAAGGGGCTTTTTACTATCTGGAGATCATTATGGGTTTGGACGTTACCGCTTACCGGCAAATTAAAGAAATCGATTGCGTGTTTGATGAAGATGGCGAGCCGATTGATCCAACCACGCGAGAGGAGATTGATTACCACTTTCGAGCGTATATCAACAGTGACTTCCCTGGACGTGCTGACGATGTTCGCGGCGGTGCCATTTACTCTTCGCAAGATTCTACCGGGTTCCGCATTGGTTATGGCGGCTATAACCATTGGCGCAACGAGCTGGCACGCATTGCGGGATTTCCTGAGACTGATTTTGAGCGGTACGGCAGCGTTGAGAAACGCCACGATGCCGGAGCCTGGGCGGCAACAGAAGGGCCTTTCTGGGAGTTGATCTTGTTCAGTGATTGCGAAGGCGTTATTGGCTCAGCCGTGGCTAAGAAGCTGGCAGCCGACTTTGTCCAATATCAAGAGCAGGCGGACAAAGAAGACGAGCATTTCAGGAACTGGTACGCCACTTGGCGTGAGGCTTTTGATATGGCCGCCGATGGCGGAGCGGTTTCATTCCACTAGCTGCTGGAGAGGTTATGCAGCGACAAAGCCAACTAATCGCCCGCTCACCCACCGGCCACCGCTGCGGAGAATGCCATCAACGTGCCGTGCTATCTGACGCCCAGGTTAGAGACATGCGCCACGACCGAGAGCGCCACGGCATGAGCTATGCGCGTCTGGCGTTGAAGTACGGCTGCGGCACATCAACGGCGCGGGATATTTGCAATTACTGGACGCGGGCATCTTCGTAGGGGGAGGCATGAGCATCAAGGATAAAGGCCGCCGCATCACCGCGCCTAGAAAGTGGTCTGCCGTAGAGGATGCGCGCCTAACGGGCCTGTACGCCCATCACAAGCTGGCTGATATTGCCAAGATCATGGGTAGGAATATTAGCTCAATCGCTAATCGTCGCCAGAAATTAGGATTGACGCGCACACCTGAGCAGCAGGCGCGAATTGGCGATGGGAAGTTCAAGCCCGGAGCCAAGACGTGGAACGCTGGCAAAAAGGGGTGGCAGGCAGGCGGTCGCAGTAAAGAAACGCAGTTTAAAAAAGGGCGGAAGCCATCGAACACATGGCGCCCCATTGGCGCTGAGCGTCTTAGTAAGGACGGCATCTTATATCGCAAGGTGGCGGATACAGGTGTTAAGAAAACCGATTGGAAAGCAGCACATGTGCTGGCATGGGAAGAGCACAACGGCCCGCTGCCAGAAGGGCTAATCGTCGTGTTCATTGACCGAGATCGAGAGAACTTTACTCCCGGTAATCTTGAGGCCGTCACTCGCGCAGAAAACATGAAGCGCAATTCTATTGACCGCTACCCGCCAGAGTATCGCCGCTCAGCTATCACGCTGGGATGGTTTAAGCGAAAACTGAACAAGATAGAGGATCAGCAAAATGAAAACGCTAGGTGATTTACGCGACGTATTGGGAAAGACCATGAATGGCGTGCTAGATGGCACCTACACCGTAGAGCAGGCCCGCGCAGTATCGCAAGTGGCATCGGAGGTGAATGCAACTGCACGGCTTGAAATTGACATGGCTCGCGCTACTGACGGTGATTACAAAGGTTCTGGATTCATCGAAGTGGACCCCACGCCAAAGCTTGCTGGCCCGAAGTATCGAACTTGATTCGTCATCATTACCGGAGATAAGAAATGATGATACCCGTGCACGCGGGCACTCTTGAGCGGCAGCATAGCGCCGCGATGGAGCGCCTGTACGATCAGTTAATCAGCGAGATGATGACGCTGTTTGACGAGAAGCTTTCCCTAGCTGCTGAGGCTGACGGCAATGCCAAACACAACATAAGGCTTCGCCGTGATATTGCGGATCAGGCGAAGCAGATAAAAAGAATGAGGGCGGCGTGATGGGTGTAAAGCAGAGATTAGTCACCGAGGTTACTTGCGACATTTGCGGTAAAGATTGTTGTGAGAGCGACGGAGTTATTAGAGCGCCAGTAAATAACGGCGATGGTCGTGACGTTGGGCCTGCTTATATCACTGCCGAACTGAGATTCAGCCAGCCGTATGGTGTTACCAACGGGCTTATATGCCCAGCGTGTAAGCTGAAATACCTTGAAACCTATGTTGCTAAGCTGCGTGAGCAATTAGAGGGCTGATCAAAATGACACCAATGGAGCGAATAGAAGGCGAGTTGAGCGACGCACAGAAGCGCATTGCCGAGCTAGAGTATTTGCTGGCACGCCAGGCTAAAGCCGCCATCCAGGGCATGGATGCAGCTAAAGTAGCGGCTAGTTCCAATTTGGAACATGCCAAGCGGTTACACGCCGAAAGCAATCCCGATGCGCTAGAGAGCGAGCGCGCAGCTAATGCCCTGTTGACTGAGCGCATTGCCCAGCTAGAAGTCGACTGCGCAGCGCATAAAGCCGCCGAAGAGGTGCAGATAGCGTTGAGGCAGAAGGCGGATGAGCGGGAGGCGGCGCTAATAAACCTCCTTAATCACTTCAAGGCCGCGGCCATTAAAGCCTCAATGAATGGATTCGGGCAAGACGACGAACATCACGACGACTCATGGATTGACGATCTGGACCATGCGCTAACCCGAACTCAGCATCATGATGCAAAGCTACGCAAGCAGGCCGAGCAATGACCCACCAGCCCGCCGGCGGAATGTGCCGAACCTGCGCACACATGCTGCGCAACTGCACCCACCTCCCATTCCACACAATGCAGCCAATCAAGCGCGATGGCCGCGACATCATCGTTCGGTGTACTGACTATGTTCGAGCAACAAGCCCGCCGCATCGCCGCGATGGTAGTGCGTAGGCGCATACCCGATACGCCGCAGTGGCGATTATCGACACGACTGTTTAAGGACTATGGCCGCGATTAGCGGTTTTTTTATGCATGGAGGTTTTATGGGACACGTAAGAGGCCCGTTTCTTGAATACGAGTGCACCAAGTGCGGCGCAACCATTCAGGAAAACGCGCCGCGAAACCAAGAGCGTCTAGTTGATCGTATTGCCGACGCCAACGCTAATCCTGACGAGAGAGTTTGCGCGTCTTGCTGGGATCCTGGTGATAACAATCTTGAATGAGGTGAATCATGACTAGCACAGCATTTGATGACCAGTTCGCAGTATGCACGCCTGAGGAAGAGGAGTTTTTTCGGGAGAAGCAGGCTCATGATGATGAGCAAGCCAGAACCAAGGAGCGTGAGCAGCGCGCAGAGAATGACGCAGTGAACGAAATGGCAGAAGCCGCGCTAAGCGGTGACCCCTTTGCCGACGCCGAAAGCGATGCCCTGACTTATTGCTCTCGCATCTACGCCGCCATCAAAGCCGGGCGCATCCCTGGCGTGGTGCTGGGAGCGCCCCATGAATAACGACCAGCAGCCACAGTTAAACCGCGCACAGCGCCGCGCACGCGAAAAGCGCACCACCGATCGGCGCTACGCGGGCATGTCACGCAAGCAGCGAGACGCTTATGAAGCCCGAGCCAAGATGTGGGCCAAAGGGTGCGTGGCCACCGGCCGGCACATTGGCGACCACTTTGAGGGCGACTGGACATTCCCCGCTCATGTGCCGCTGGACAAGCGCGAATCAGTAGCCGACTACGCAGCTCATGCGCCGATGCGCTGGAAGGTTACTGCTGTGTTGGTGCTGCGATACGACGACGGCACCGAGGCGCGGGAGAACGAGGCGGAGTGCGGGCAAGCGCAGAAGGTTAGCGAATTGCGGGAGCTACGCGAGCAGTTGATGCGGGAGCTAAAGGCCGGTGCAAATGCTCGGTTTGTATGGGACGAATTTTACCGGATGGAGTGCTTGGGATAATGAGCCAGAATGAGCCAGTTATGAGCCAGCGAGCGCGGTTTGAGGCGTGGGCAGTTAAGCCGCCGCGCGAGTGGTGTGTGATTCGTCAGGGTGAGCGAAATATATGGCCCGATCAATACTGTGACTATCACGTACAGTGCGCATGGGAATCATGGCAAGCCGCTTGTCCAGAAGGTTGGTCTGCCGTTCCAATCAAGCCCGTTCAGCAGCAAATCGACAGCGTGTTTTGGGCGCATGAAGACGCCGACGTGTACGGCATTTATGCCGACATGGTAGCAAATGCGCCAAAGCCGGAGTGATCCATGCAAAAGCCCCGACTAAGACCATCAGCCTTTGCCCCTAACCGCTGGCAATGCCGTGGCGGCCCAATGAAGCACGGCGAGTATTTGACAGGGTATGGCGCAACGCCGAATGAGGCTTGGTTGGCATGGCGAGTCAAGCAGTTGGAATATGAATTAGCGAATGCATAACAGCCGCCACCAGGGCGGCTTTTTAATGGAGAGAATGATGCCAACAGTGTTTGAAGTGCAAGAAGCAGAGCAGCAGATACGCGACGAGTGCCACATCCCCGACGATTGGTCTGGAGAGGCAATCACGATAGATATGCTCTTTTTATCTGATCACAATCGTCTAGCAAGAGATATCACCCAAGCATACGGCATTGACGACAGCTTTGAAGTTAACCGCACGATTCGCCAGGCGTGCACGCGGCTAAGTATTCCGGAAGGCTTGCGGATGTTTGAGTTCAAGCCGCCATCTGGCCATGAAATGGAAGGCTATAGCTTCCTGCTCACAGCTACCAAGCGCGATCTTGAAATGGGTATTCCCAAATATCTGGGGCGCCTCGATACCGACCAGCTCTATAACGCGCAATCTATCATTGCCGAGTTGATCAAGAAGAAGACTGACGAGCCTAGGCGCGTAGTCTGGCAGGTATGCGATGACTTCATGTGCCTAGGCAATTTCCGAGAAGAAGAGTATCTGAAAGCTGTGGATTTTATGGCAGCGAAAGCCAAGGAAAAACATGCCGAAGAACCTGCCGGTAAACTTTGGCATAAAGAACTTCAGATTAAGCTAAAGCCAGAGCGCGTACCCGAAAGCGAATACGAAAGCTTTTTTGAATAGCCGCCCAAGAGGCGGTTTCTTTTGCGCGGGAGGAAAATATATGGATGACCTAATCTCAACATCCGAATTGCGAGAGCGCTACGGTCGCTCCACTAGAACACTCAACCACTGGCAGCGAGAAAAGGGCTTTCCGGCACCGATCATGCGTGGTGGCCACGGCTCTGAATCCCGCTGGCGAGTGCGTGACGTAATCGCCTGGGAGGAAAAGCGGGCAGCGGCATAATGGCCGCCCGTTTCACTTTCGTAGCACGCAGACAACTAGAGCGGTACAATGGGGTAAATCGACACTGAGCGCGTCCATGCAAAATCATTTCAGGTACATGGCTGCGTACATACCCCGGATTAAATCG
>CEGF01002486.1_pt1 | contig 12046 bp, 6 predicted proteins | sample 306341 | NCBI WGS metagenome assembly CEGF01 (sample SAMEA2755655, study PRJEB7226) | microbial mat metagenome | biome: microbial mat; feature: hypersaline; material: grass silage | place: USA | collected 2014-02-19 | depth 0 m
CGCGACCTGATGGGGCTGATCGGCAAGCTGGGCGGTCAGTTTATGCCGCCGGGCTTCTACTACAAGACCTTCATGGCGCCGGCCTCAATGTGGCTGACCTACGAAAAATATATCCGCAAGGCGGCGGGCCTGGGCCGAAGCCCCATGGAAGCCGATCCGGACAGCTATGATCACTTCAATCAGCACTGCGATGTGCTGGTTGTCGGCGCAGGCGCCGCAGGTCTTGCGGCAGCGCTGGCCGCCGCGCGCAGCGGCGCTCGGGTGATCGTTGCCGACGAGCAGGAAGAGATGGGCGGCTCGCTGCTGGCCAGTCGTGAAACCCTGGAAGGCAAGCCCGCAGATCAGTGGGTTGTCCGGGTGCTGGATGAGCTGGCCGGTTGCGAAAACGTCACGCTGCTGCCGCGCACCACGGCTAACGGTTATCACGACCACAATTTTGTGACGCTGCATGAGCGGCGTACCGAGCACCTAAGCGATACGGCGCCAGTGGAAAATGGCCACCGTCAGGTACGTGCCCGTTTACATCGGGTACGTGCTGGTCAGGTGATTCTGTGCACGGGCGCCCATGAGCGGCCGCTGGTCTATGCAGGTAACGATGTTCCGGGCAACCTGTTGGCAGGCGCCGTGTCGACCTATATCCGCCGCTACGGCGTGGCGCCGGGCCGCAAACTGGTGCTCTCCACCAGTAACGACTATGGCTACCGCGCTGCCCTGGACTGGAAAGAGGCTGGCTGTGAGGTCGTCGCTATCGTGGATGCCCGCGAGGCACCAGCAGGCGACTGGGTGGATGCCGCCCGCGCCCAGGGCATCGACATCATTACCGGCAGTGCTGTAATCGAGGCGAAAGGCAGCAATCGGGTCACCGCGGCACGGGTCGCCAAGATCGATATTGACGCTTTCAAAGTGAGCGGCCCGGTTCAGGAACTGGCTTGTGACACCATCGCCAGCTCTGACGGTTATAGCCCGGTGATTCACCTGGCTTCTCACACCGGGGCGCGGCCTACCTGGCGCGACGATATTATTGGCTTCGTGCCGGGGCTGGTGAAGGGCGTTCAGGCGTGTGGCGGTGCCAACGGCTGCTATGCGCTGGGTGACGTACTTGCGGAAGGTGTCGAGGCAGGCATCAAAGCAGCGGCTGCCATGGGGCATGCCGTTCAGACGGTTACGCTGCCAAGCGCCGAGCGTCTTCAACAGGGGCCTGCGGTGGCGCTCTTCCAGGTGCCCCACGAGAAGCCCACGCTGCGTGGCCCCAAGCAGTTCGTCGACCTGCAGAACGACGTCACCGCGGCGGGCATCGAGCTGGCGACCCGGGAAGGCTTCGAGTCCATCGAGCACATCAAGCGCTATACCGCCATGGGCTTCGGTACTGATCAGGGCAAGCTGGGCAACATCAACGGCATGGCGATTGCCGCCCGCTGCCTGGGTCGCTCCATTCCTGAGGTGGGCACCACGGTGTTCCGTCCCAACTACACCCCGGTTACCTTCGGCGCTATTGTGGGTCGCCACTGCCGTGACCTGTTCGACCCCGAACGCTACACCGCGCTTCATCAGTGGCACGTAGAGCGTGGCGCCGAGTTCGAGGATGTAGGTCAGTGGAAGCGTCCCTGGTACTACCCACAGAAGGTGAATGGCAAGACCGAGACGATGCACGAGGCAGTGGCTCGTGAGTGTCTGGCGGTGCGCGAGAAGGTCGGTATCCTCGATGCCTCGACGCTTGGCAAGATCGATATCCAGGGGCCGGATGCGCGTGAATTCCTGGCCCGGGTCTACACCAACAAGTGGGAGAAGCTGGCAGTCGGCAAGTGCCGCTACGGCCTGATGTGTAAAGACGATGGCATGGTCACCGACGACGGAGTGACCAGTTGCCTGGCTGAAAACCACTTTTTGATGACCACCACTACCGGTGGCGCTGCAGCGATTCTGGAATGGCTGGAGCTATGGCATCAGACCGAGTGGCCGGAACTGGATGTCTACTTCTCTTCGGTGACTGACCACTGGGCCACCATGACCATCACTGGCCCGGAAGCGCGCAAGCTGCTCACTGAGATCAGTGATCTCGATCTTGACCGCGATAGCTTCAAGTTCATGGATTGGCGATCCGGGAAAGTGGCGGGAGTGCCTGCACGGGTCTTCCGTATCTCCTTTACCGGCGAGCTGACCTTCGAGATCAACGTGCAAGCCAACTATGCCATGCACGTGTGGCAAACCCTGTTCAAGCATGGCGAGAAGTACGGCTTGACGCCCTATGGCACTGAAACCATGCACGTCCTGCGGGCTGAAAAGGGCTTTATTATCGTGGGTCAGGAAACCGACGGCTCGGTGACGCCAGAAGACTTAGGCATGCAGTGGTGCGTAGGCTACGACAAGCCCTACTCGTGGATTGGTAAGCGGGCCCTGACGCGCAGTGACACCAAACGCGAAAACCGCAAGCAGTTGGTGGGGCTCCGGCCTAAGGATCCGAAGGTGATCCTCGAAGAGGGCGCTCAGATCGTGCTTGATCCCAAGCATGCGATCCCTATGCCGATGGTGGGGCATGTTACCTCCAGCTACTACAGCCCGATTCTGGATTCAGGGTTTGCGCTAGCGGTGGTTAAGGGTGGCCATCAGAAGTTGGGTGAAACGGTTTACCTGCCCATGGCAGACGGCCAGACCCATGAAGCTGAAATCGTCAGCACTGTTTTCTACGACCCCAAGGGAGAGCGTCAGCATGTCTAACGCGGCTACTTTCGACACCCGTACTGATACCGCGATCCCGGTAGAGTCCCCGCTGGCCTATAGCTACCGTCACAGTGGCGCGCCTCGGGGTAGTGGTTACCGGCTTAAGCTACGCGAGCGGGCAATGCAGGGGCATCTGATCCTGCGCGGCGGCGCCATCGTGCTTGATGAGGCGGTGCGCGATGTGATGGGGATCAGCCTGCCAGGCAAACCCCAGGCGCTGGTGCAGGATGCCAGCGGTGAGCGCTCCATTCAGTGGCTCTCCCCGGACGAGTGGCTGGTGATTGTGCCCGGTGGGGAAGAGTTCCCACTGGAGACGCAGCTGCGTGAGCGTCTGGGAGATGCCCACTTTGCCATTAGCGACGTTAGTGGTGGACAAACAGTGCTGGAGCTTTCCGGCGAGGCAGCCCGTGAGCTGTTGATGAAAACGGTGATCTACGATGTTCACCCCAGCAATTTCCCGGTGGGGAAAGGCGTCACTACCGTTTTTGCCAAAGCGACCACTATCCTGCGTCGCCCTAGTGAAGAGCGCTGGGAGTTAGTGGTACGACGCAGCTTTGCCGACTACTGCTACCGCTGGTTACTGGATGCCGGGTCAGAGTACGGCGTTAACGTAGAACAATAAGCTGGCAGGCCGGAACACTGTTTCGGCCGCTACGATCTTTCGCGACGATCTGCCGCTAATAGAGATACATTCACTATGAGCCGAATGAGTGATACCTGGATACTTGCCGCCCAATGCCCGAGTCGCTTGGGAACGGTGGATGTGGTCACGCGCTTTCTAAAAGAGCAGCAGTGCTATATCACTGAACTCAACTCTTTCGATGATCGGCTGGGCGGACGCTTTTTCATTCGCGCTGAGTTTCGCCCAGAGCAAGATGAGTTTCATGAAGAGCGCTTTCACGCCGATTTTGCAGCGCGGGCGAGCGAATTCGACATGCAGTTTGAACTGACGGCGCCGGGCAAACGCACCGGCACCGTGATTATGGTCTCCAAGGCCGATCACTGCTTGAATGATCTTCTCTACCGTTATCGGACGGGCCAGCTTCCACTGGATATCAAAGCAGTGATTTCCAATCATCCCGATCTGGAGCCGTTGGCAGCCTGGCACGATTTGCCCTACCACTACCTGCCGATCACGCCCGAGACGAAATTGCAGCAGGAAGCGCAGATACGCGCAATCATCGCGGATACCAACGCTGAACTGGTGGTGCTGGCAAGGTATATGCAAGTGCTTTCGCCCTCCATGTGTGAGCTATTAGCCGGCCGAGCCATCAATATTCATCACTCGCTGCTGCCCGGTTTTAAAGGCGCTAAGCCTTATCATCAGGCGTATGAGAAAGGGGTTAAGCTAGTCGGCGCAACGGCCCACTACATTAATAATGACCTTGATGAAGGGCCGATTATTGCCCAAGGGGTCGAGCCTGTGGATCACACCCACTACCCAGAGGATCTGGTTGCCAAGGGAAGGGATATCGAGTGCCTAACGCTGGCGAGAGCGATTAGCTACCACTTGGAACGCCGCGTGTTCTTTTATTCAGGACGTACGGTGGTGTTTGGTAACTAAGATTTTTGGCTTATAGCGGTTAACGATAAACACGCACAGTTCGAGCGTGCTTTTATAACTGGGCTACTGTCGCCGATAAGCGTTTTTCAGTGCGCTAGGTAGCCCTTAGCTATGCATAAACATGCTAATGCGTGCTTAAAAATTTCGGTTTATAAAAATAAAAAAATCATCATAAAAGATAGCTTCGTTTTATTTGTCACCACATCAATAACTTATTAAAACTTTCAGGCACCGCCTGATTTTCCCCTGTTTATACGTCAAGAGGTGCTCCAATGCCTATCAGTGTTTTCGACCTTTTTAAGATTGGAGTAGGCCCCTCCAGTTCCCACACCGTCGGGCCCATGCAGGCAGCATTTAAGTATGTCTCCACCCTGCGCGAAAACCGCCTGCTCGATGAGGTAGGGCATCTTGAGGTGCATCTATATGGTTCGCTATCAGCGACAGGGGTAGGCCATGCCACAGATCACGCGATTATCATGGGCTTAATGGGTGAACGCCCTAGCACAATAGATCCCTCGATTATTGAGCCCGCCATTCAGGCGCTTAAAGAGAGCCAGTCATTACAGCTTGGTCGCCAAAAAGAAGTGACGTTTGTGTGGGAGAGTGACCTCTATTTTCATGAAGAGAGTTTGCCGCACCACCCTAATGCCATGAAGCTGGCGGCTTTTACGCACCAGGGCGACTTGGTGTATGAAAATACCTATTACTCGGTGGGCGGTGGCTTTGTGGTTGAACAGTCCCAGGTGGATATGCCGCTGGACGATTTGGGTGGCGTTACCATCCCTTATAATTTTGATACGGCAGACGAGCTCTTGGCGCTATGTAAAAAAGAGCAGCTAAGTGTCAGCCGACTGATGCTGGAGAACGAGAAAGTCTGGCGGACAGAGGAGGAGGTCAGAGACGAACTGTGGCGTATCTGGCAAGTGATGTGTGAATGCATCGACAACGGCTTAACCCACGAAGGGATACTGCCGGGCGGGTTAAAAGTTAAACGCAGGGCCAAGCTGCTTCACCAGCGTCTTCAAGCAGCAGAGCAGAATGAGTGCCTGATAGCCTCGACGTTCTCAGCGATGGAGTGGGTGAATATCTTTGCCCTCGCCGTCAACGAAGAAAACGCCGCGGGCGGGCGCATGGTCACGGCCCCCACCAACGGCGCCGCGGGCATTATCCCCGCTGTCTTGCACTACTATATGAAGTTTCAGCCCAACGCCTGCGAGAAAAACGTGGTGGATTTTTTGCTGGCGGCCGGCGCCATTGGCATTCTCTGCAAGAAAAATGCTTCGATCTCCGGCGCTGAAGTGGGCTGCCAAGGAGAAGTCGGGTCGGCATGTGCCATGGCAGCAGCGGGCCTGGCGGATGTGATGGGCGGAACGCCCGAACAAGTCGAGCATGCGGCCGAAATCGGGTTGGAGCACAATTTAGGGTTAACCTGCGACCCTGTCGGTGGTCTGGTTCAAGTCCCTTGTATTGAGCGCAACGCCATTGCAACGGTAAAGGCGATCAATGCCGCTCAGATGGCGTTGCGGGGTGATGGCACGCACTTTATCTCGCTGGATAAAGTGATTCGCACCATGCGCGATACCGGCCGAGACATGCTGGATAAGTACAAAGAGACGTCCAAAGGTGGATTAGCCGTGAATGCTATTGAGTGTTAAAAATCACCGGCTTGATTAGTTAAAAACGCCGGATCTCCGCTGAGGCAGGAGTCCGGCGTTTTCTATTTGAGCAATGGGTGCAAAAGAGGTCGTCATAACCTCCATCAGTTTAGCCAGGGCTTTCCAGCACAATGAGATAGCTGGCTAAACTGATGGTGGTGGCCCAAACAGTAATATCAAAGGATAGAGTAAAGGCAAACTGCACCCCGTCAGGTCAATGTCCTTAATTCCAAGCATGGTACTTCCTTCGAAGACCGCTACTGTCCTAACTAGATAGTGGGCAGGTATGGCCGCTGTGTGGCTTCATCGGAATAGTCTATCGTTTGTTGTGCTGCATAACAGGCTCAGCTTTTTATTAAAAACCATATCAGTTGCTTTGGTATCCGGGTTGGAATAGCGGTTTAAAAGAGGCTTAATAACCTGCCCAAGGTTTCCATGCCGCGCTCGCTGGATTGCGTCCAGGGGTGGCCATAGCTCAGCCGCACACAGTGGCGAAACTGCTGGGTCGCCGAAAAAATCGGGCCTGGCGCTAAGCTGACGCCGTGGTCGAGCGCGGTATTAAATAGCCGCAGCGAATCCACTTCTTCAGGAAACTCCACCCATAGGAAATAGCCCCCTGCGGGGCGGGTAATGCGGGTGTCGGTAGGAAAATAGCGATCCGCCGCCGCCAGCATACTGCCTTGTTGGGCTTCCAGAGCATGGCGTAGCTTACGCAAATGGCGGTCGTAACCGCCGTGCTGCAAATAGTCAGCAATGGCTGCTTGGGCGGGTACGGAAGGTGAAATGGTGGTCATCAGCTTTAGCCGCGAGATGGCCTGTGCATAGCGTCCACCTGCGACCCAACCGACCCGGTAGCCGGGCGCCAAGCACTTTGAAAATGAGCTGCAGTGAATCACCAAGCCCTCATCATCAAAGGCTTTGACCGGTGCAGGTGGCGCACTACCAAAATACAACTCGGCATATACGTCATCTTCTAACATGGGTACCTGGTGCTGCTTTAACAGCTGATAAAGGGCTTGTTTGCGCTCTCTGCTCAGGCTGGCGCCGATGGGGTTCTGTAAATGGCTCATAAACCAGCAGGCTTTGATCGGTAGCGTCTCTAGTCGCTCTGCCAGCACTTCAAGATCGATGCCCTCTCGCGGATGAACCGGTATTTCCACCGCGCGTAGTTTCAATCGTTCTAATACCTGCAGGCTGGCATAAAACGCCGGGGATTCTATCGCCACCAGGTCGCCCGGCTGAGTTACACACTGCAGCGCTAGATTAAGTCCCTCCATTGCACCATTGGTAATCACCAGCTCTTCCATCGGCAGTTGAATGCCACCCAGCATGTAGCGCAGGGCAATCTGCCGACACAAGTCGGTGTGCCCGGTGGTCATATCAGCCACCACCTGTTGGGGCGAAAGTTTGCGTAACCCCCGTGTCATGCTAGTGGCCAAGCGAGAAAGCGGAAACAGCTCGGGGCTGGGGAACGCCGACCCGAAGGGCACCGTTCGGTCATCCTGAAGCGAGCCAAGCACCGAGAATACCAGCTCGCTGACTTCTACCTCTGCTGGGTCGGTGGGCTGCAGTGGCACGCGCGGTTCGTCCAGCAAACGCCGGGCGTGTTCACGAACAAAATACCCCGAGCGCGCCCGTGCTGTGATAAACCCTTGGTTTTCCAGTAAGTAGTAAGCCTGGAATACCGTAGAAGGGCTGATGCCATGATGTCGGCTGGCTTGGCGCACCGAGGGGATCCGCTCCCCTGGGCCAAGTATGCCCTGGCGAATCAGTGTGGCTATCTCATCGGCAAACTGTTCGTAGCGTTTCATGGGATAAACCGTCGGTGCGTGAAGTGGAGCGTCGGTGTGCTCACCCATATTGTTAGCTGACACGGTGCGGCTCTCTGGTGTTGGAAAGCGTCACTGTGCGCTATATGAGGGAGGTAAAACAGAATCAAATAGAGCAATAAAAAGCATATCAGAAAGTCAGGGTATGAGTCATAGGGGAGATCTGATACGGCTTCTTTTTCTAAAACTGCGCCTGTTTGTGACTCTGCTCACTAGGCATAGTAGCGCCTAAATCAGTCGCTCTCTTAAAAAAGCATGATCACCTATTTAGCGGCGCCCCTCGACCGTATACACCTCTACTCCCTCTTTTCTGGATATCGGTATGACGCAACGCATCCCACTGCAAGACCTGACCACTGAGGCAGCGGTTGAACACCATACGCCCCCACCTAAGACGCCTAGTGCTAAGTCTCCCAGCAGCAAGCCACCGAAGCTGGGGCATATCTATGTGCGCGAAATAGGTGGCTTTTTCCAGCGTATCCGACGCCACTCAAACTGGCTGCTGATGGCGCTCTATTTCGGTTTACCGTGGGTCAATTGGGGCGACCGACCGCTGGTGTGGTTTGATCTCTCTGCCCAGGAGTTCCACCTCTTTGCGGCGACGTTTTATCCCCAAGACTTTATCTTGCTCACCTGGATCCTGGTGATCTGTGCTTTTGGTCTGTTTTTGATCACGGTGGTCGCTGGGCGAATATGGTGTGGCTATAGCTGCCCGCAAAGCGTGTGGACGTTTCTGTTTATCTGGTTTGAGCATCGCTTAGAGGGGCCACGCCACCGTCGCATACGCCGCGACCAAGCGCCTCGCAAGTTCGATACGCTATGGCGAAAAACTACCAAACATGCAGCTTGGCTGCTGATTGCGGTGGCAACGGGGATCGCTTTTGTCGGCTACTTCACGCCCATCAGAGCCTTAGTGGTGGATACGCTTACCTTGAATGCGCACCCCCTGGCACTGTTCTGGATTGGCTTTTTTACCCTGTTTACCTACTTGAATGCCGGTTGGCTACGTCATCAGGTGTGCCTGCATATGTGCCCCTATGCGCGCTTCCAGTCGGCGATGTTCGACGCCGATACGCTGATTGTTTCCTACGATGCCGCCCGCGGTGAGCCGCGCCGCAACCATCCTCAAAGGGGCGTTGAGGCCACTCAAAAGGGCGACTGCATCGACTGCGAGCTATGCGTTCAGGTATGCCCCACCGGCATCGATATTCGGGACGGGCTGCAGTACGAGTGCATTGGCTGCGCCGCTTGTATCGATGCCTGCGATAGCGTGATGGCGCGGATCAATAAACCGCTTGGCCTGATTCGTTACACCACCGAGCGCGCGTTGGCAGGTAAAACGCCCCGCTTTTGGCGTCCTCAGCTGTTGGCTTATTCAGCCGCCCTACTCGCTATGTTGGTGCTGTTAGTGGGGTTCCTGAATGCCCGGGTGCCTGTCGATGTAGAGATTGCCCGTGACCGTCAGGCGCTGTTTGAAACCTCGGCAGAGGGTCGCATCATCAATTACTACAACGTCACATTGCGTAATCAAGATGACCAAGCCCATCGCTATGCACTATCGGCTACGGGGTTGCCTGGACTGCGCCTGCAGGGAGTGGATACCTTAGAGGTAGCCGCTAACGAGACACGCCATCTGCGCCTTGCACTCACCGCTGAGAGAAATGCGCTAACGCAGCCCAGCCACGTCATCGAACTGCATATCACTGCCTTGGATGACCCCTCGATAACGCGTGTTAACGAGACGCGCTTTTTAGGCCCCTCAGGTGAGTAGTGGAGCTAGGCGAGTCAGTGGCCACCTGATGGTCGTCATACCGGAGGCTGGAGCCTCGGTTGGTTACTTCATCCCTGTGCGATTGCCTGGCGTTGTGTAAAGTAGCTGGAGCTATTGGGTAGCAGCAGCTCTGAAGGTATTGCCGCGTTAATGAGTTATGGGAGCGCTGGAACCCTCGCTGCTCCCCACTCACCCTGAAATTCCCTATACTGTGTCTGTGTTGTTGGTATATACAAAGTGAACACTCCTTTCATGTCGGTTATTTTAGCTTGGGCATAAGGCGATATAGGTGAGGCTAGGCTTTTGAAGAGTGCCTGCGCTCGCCGACTTTTCATACAGACCCTTCTGCGCGCCATGCTCTCTATTGCCAGTGGTGATATATCAATCCTTGTTACTAAACCGCTTAACGCAGCACAGTTGTCTATCGCTGAACGTGCTTTCTTACTCTCGGCGCTTGGCATGTTGGGGAAAACAAAGTGAGAGGGGATCTAGCCCACTAAAACATAATCGTAGATTGGCAATGTATTCACCATGGGCATCATCAGTGACAGGGAGGTCGGCATGCCGTTCAAATGGTGTCATGAATAAAGCGTTTGCTTGCATATGTCTAAGCTTAGGCACCGCCTTTGTCGTGCAAACGATGTTACTGGTGGCGGTGCCGCTGGCGGCCATTGAGCTGGGCGCGAGACCGTTAATACTGGGCTTGATCATCAGTGCTCCTTACGTATTACCGCTACTGTTAGCGCTCCCTTTTGGCTCACTGGTGGCACGCTTGGGCAGCCCTCGCACTCTTCAGATAGGGGCCGTGGCCATGGTGATCGGTGCCGGGCTATTGGCAGTCGTGCCAGGCTTTAAGGGGTTAATGGCCGGGCAGTTGGTGATTGGCTTGGCGCAGCTGCTGATGATCATCTCCGCACAAACGGCGATCACGTATCTGGGGCAGGGCACGGCACTGGAAAAGTACTTTGGCTGGTACACCACCTATTTATCGATTGGGCAGATGGTAGGGCCGCTACTGGCGGGCTGGATCATTGATCATCGAGGTGGCCCAGGTGCCGCGTTCTATGGCGCTTTCGTTGCCTCTTTTGTGGCGCTGGTGGCCTTTTTTATGGCCAACCGGCGTACCTCCCATAGCGATCAACCCCGCGATGGCTTGCTGGTCAGTGCCGGGCAGCAGTGGCAACTGCTGAAAACCTCCCAGGGGGTGAAGCTATCGCTGATTATCTCCCTGGCGGCCATGCTGGCGCTGGGGGCTCACGGCAGCTACTTTCCTGTTTACCTTGAAAGTTTGGCCCTTTCGGGAACCACGATAGGGCTGTTGGTCAGCCTGCGCGCACTTGCCTCCATGGCGGTTAGGCCGTTTACCAGTGCCATTGTCGCTCTGCTTCACGGCCGTTACGCCACCATGTCGCTCACGTTGCTGTTTATGGCGCTGGGGCTAATGCTGGTGGGGGTGACGGGGAGTGTTTACTGGCTATGCCTGTTTTCCATTCTGGTGGGGCTGGGCGTAGGGCTCTCTCAGCCGCTTTCCATGGTGGTTATCGCAGAATCCGTACCGGAGCGTCAGCGCGCCCACGCCTTAGCGGTGCGCTTGATGGCTAATCGGGCCATGCAGTTTGTTGCGCCCCTATTGCTGGGGATGATTACTCAGATTGGTGGTTTTACGCTGGCGTATTTCGCTTGTGGGGGGCTGCTTCTACTGCACTGGCTGCTTTTTCAGCACCTTAGAAGGCAGCACTTAACTTAGTAAGTGCCCTTTAAGTAGGGTGATCAGCGCTTTCAGCCACTCTAGCAACTTGATCATTGCCTCGGCAATCAACGCTCGTTGATCTGATCCGCCTTTTTAGCAGCTTTCTGAGCCTATACAGATGAACGGTGTACAGGCATAGTCACAATGTTAGTTTGAAGGCTAACAAGTTTTTCGCTTGAACAGGTGCGTTTTCATTTAAAAGGTGTCTATTAATATGTTGATATATATTGTCTTTTTGATGATCTTTGTGGGCGTGACCGCTGCTCTGTATCAGGTGTATGAAATTCATTACAACATCAACGTTGGCAACGATAAAAAGTTGTCGAAGGCTGATAAAAGCCACTTACAAGCGCTTTCTGAACAAGCCAAAACCGCCACGCAAACCCGTGCCCGGTCAGATTTTGATCAAGCGGCAGCCAATACCTTGAGCCTTAATCTCGACCGGGAGATCGCACTGAAGGCGTTTGCTGAAGAGGAAAAAGGCGTCTACGCGATCCCGTTGTTGCGGCGCAAAGCGCGGTTGCGTTTTAACGGCGAAAGCTGTGTGAGTAAAAACAGTACGAGTATAAACAGCGTAAAAGTGCATCACTTGCCGTTTTGGAAAACAACGCTGCCGCGTACCAATATACGCGCAGCGTTGATTACACTGGTTATTTTGAACTGTTTTCTGGTTCAGCTACTGGCTGCCATGAGTGTTTATACGCTGGGTTATCCAGTCTCGACGCCTTGGCTGGCTTGGCTAAACGACCCCATGGCAGT
>CEGF01005037.1_pt1 | contig 12043 bp, 9 predicted proteins | sample 306341 | NCBI WGS metagenome assembly CEGF01 (sample SAMEA2755655, study PRJEB7226) | microbial mat metagenome | biome: microbial mat; feature: hypersaline; material: grass silage | place: USA | collected 2014-02-19 | depth 0 m
TCGGTTTTCGGCCAGAAGCGGCCTCTCGCCCCGCAAAGAGCATTTAGCCGATAGCGGGGCCCAAGTTGACACGACTGCTTCCATAGTTTGGTTATCTCCCAGTTAAAGAAGACGGCAGCCTAATTTCACAATTTAGCGTGAAGCGTCGGACACCTTCAGTTATACGCACAAAACGCCGAGCGTCGCGAATATATTGGTTTTCACTCGGACTGCTAAATGTAAGAAATTTGTTCCTTTGTGAATAAGCCTCTTTCGATCAGCTCACATCCGGCCTTTTCTGGATCAAGAGAAAAGAATAGGATACGTAAATCTATTTCGGCCCGCGAAAAGCAAACATAAGCAAGTTTTCGGGTAAGCTCGGCTTGACGTTCGGTTGGCTCCCCGGCAGTGCCAGGTGTAAGTGTCTTCCCGAAGCTGTAGGTATTCCAAGAGGCTTCGACGTCGTCAATCATCACCAACACCTTTGGATATTCTTCGCCCTTGGAACCATGCTGAGTACTGAACGGGGAGTTTTCATCAAGAAAGTCAGCATATGGGGCGATTTCTCTACAATCCATCTTAAAAAACTCATCCGCCAACCAGTCTCCTTTGTCTCGCTGATGGTCCTCATTCTCTGCGTCAAAATCATCGCGCGCATCACGTTCTAGCTGTAAAGAAAGGCGATCCGAAATCGAAAGTAAAGCGTGGCCCTCGCAGTATTTAAGAATTTCTTTGGTTGTCGCAACACCCCATAAGTCAGATAGTTGGCGAGAAACTTCGCTGGCCCGATTGAGCATTTGTTTGAGCGACTTTTCCTTGTTTGCGCCACTTGATGAGAACGCGGGACTACCGTGCCGCAAGACATCGAGGACGCGCTTCGAATCCCCCCTGGTCGAGGAGGAAACCAAAGGATGAATTACTTCTAAAAAAGGCTTTATAAGGTAGTGTGTCCCGTCTTCGTAGTCGGATTGGGAGCGGGATGATGAGTAAACGCCAGTGAACAATCGATGAAGTTTTGAGAAGTTCAGACGTCTTGCAATCATTTGCCTTGCCAAGAACAACTTTTTCACAGCTGGGTCGTTATTCCACTCCCAATTTTCCAGCGCTTGATGAAACATGCCGGACACGTGATCAAGCTGCTCTGGCGTGTATGTTCTTCTGATCCCCTCAGGATCTGGGGCCCGAGCGATAGTGATTTCAACACTACCCTCGACGTCCGCGTTCTTACCCGCAGGAAATTGCTCGACATCGCCCCTAAACTTATTGAGTAGGTTAATGACTGAGACAGAACATCGAAAATTTTCTCGCTTCGTTATAGGCACTGATCCTTCAGGCCCAGAGAAATATCCCGCGCGCTTGTCGTAAATCTGCTGCATAGGGTCGCCGAAATACCCTATGATTGGGAGCCCTTCCAAAGCGCAAACGGAATTTAGTGCAGTCATTACCTGCGGAAAGGTGTCTTGCGCTTCATCAACGAAAATATAGGGATACTTGAAGCCGAGACCTTTTTGAAGCATCGGTTTCGTTGCGATTAAGTGCGAAGCTACATCTATGACGTCATCGTGGTTGAGTAAGCATTTCGAGTAATTGCTTGCCGTCGTTTCTGCGTAATTCACAGGTGGGCTGTTCTCGATAAGTGCCGCGAGTTCAGATTGCAAACGCTCAACTTTTTTTCTTGCGGCAATCGCTCTTTGCGAATTCCCTCCATTATCGGCTTCTTGAGCCTTGTCGATATGGCCAGGAATAACATGCTCAACCAAAGCCTCTCTTAGAGGAGCCTGAAACCTGGAAACCTCTCCCCAGAGGAATCCATGAAGTGTCGTTACAAAGTAAAGCGCATCAAACCCCAAACGTGATGAAATTACCGCCACGGCCCGGTTGGTATAGGTGATACAAACCACTTTCTGTCCACGTTCCCTCAGTTGACTCCCTCGGGCACACCGGATTTTATTTAGGGCCTCGATCAATGACGTGGTCTTGCCTGACCCAGCACCGGCAATGACCGTAAAGGATGTATTTCCACCTATGCAACTGGCAATTTCGTCATCTGCTTCGGTTGGCTTAAGGTCAGGCATTCTGCTCTCCCTTAACCGGTTGGTCGTTTAAACGGCCTTCTAGCCAGCGCAACCCGACTGCTATGTACTGTGGAACCTTCCAAGGTACAGCACCTTCAACGTTTGAATCGCGGGCCAGAACATCCATCGCAAATTCAGTCTTCTTAAAGGTTGAACTCTTTATCCGCTTCCAGACAACGTCGTGAAACTCTGCAGCGTCAGCAGGTATTCTCTTACCAATCGACAGCGCTCCACTAGAGAAGAGTTCATGATTTTCATAAACAAAGGTCTCTTCGAGCGTCCTGCCGTGGAAGCTGTGGACTGCACCACCATACTCGATCTCTAATTTTTTCTGGTAAGCGACGAATCGCATATTGTCAGCCTGGATATGATCTACGTCGGCTTTAGTGGTCAATTCAGACACAAGGTCGCTACCGGCGAAGAAATACTTTATGGAAGCGTTCGATGTAACGGCTCCTGCTTCGGTTGCCTTACACCCCTTTCTATTCTCGGCCGGATCAACAGAATCGATATCGGTGATGATCAAATAGGGAACACCTAAAAAATCCATCAATTTAGAAAATCGCATACTGTATGCGCCGCCGACTTCCAAAACCGTGAGGTACTTCGAATTCAAACCACCCGCTGATAGGTCAATCATTTTTGGTAAAAGCAATTTCTCAACGGCCCCTTCAACTAAAACGACGGCATCAGCAAAAAACAGATCGCAATGTGTTAACCGGAGGTACTTTTTTAGAAAAGCCAGTGCTTCATCTGCAGATACCTCAATATTACCGACCTTGATTTCATCAGGTCGGAATTCCTTCAGGCTTTTGACAATCGATCCTGGGTATGTGCTTCCTGTACCTACGTCATCCAAATCAATGCGGCGGAAGTAGCGAATTTTTGAGAAATCCACCGCATCCAGAACGTGAGACGAGTGGGTTGTAACAGTAAGTTGTGGGCGCGATTCATCGGCACAGGCGCCTTGAGTGAGCACTTTCCACATCTGCTTAATAAATGTTTGTTGCACTTGCGCATGCAGGTGAACTTCGGGCTCTTCGACAAATATCATCTGACATAGAGGCCGATTTTCTTCGGTCGCAAGCCATTGTTTATAGAAATTGTCGATTTGAATTGCCATGAAGACAAGGTTCTTGAAGCCAAGGCCATTATAGGCCTCAGGCAGTTCATGACTGGACGATGCGTCTACATAGAAGAGCTCGGAGCTGCCTCGCAATGCAACTTCAGAGCTGAGCGTCGATACAACCTTCATTGCCCGATCATTGTGAGAGGGCAGTCCCAGGTCTTCAATGATCCCCATTAAGGGTTGAAAATGCTGTTGATAGTGATCGGTCAAATTCTGATTGTTCTGTTCGATCACTGCTACCGCTCCCTCGGCTGCTTCGGCTTGCTCCAGATTCCGTTGGTAGTATGCTGCAAATGCTTCTGAGAGCTTGTTGCTTCGCGTAGCATTTTCGTCGTCGATATTCCGCTGCGCATCAACAAAATCGACACGAAGCAATGAGCGAAGCGTCTTCTTCCCCTCGCTAGGATCAAGGGAGGTCGAAACGACGCCCCTGGCGCTATTATTCAGAGAGTAGTATTGCGTTTTGAAATGAGCCTTAAGATTCCCTTCTAGAGCGAGGAAATCTACCAGTGTCTTTTTGCGTCGCCCATCTGCTTTAACGGGAAATGTTTGATCATATTTAGCCCACAGCTCACCTGCATCCGCCACTTCAAGGGAACACCGAATACCAAGTTCAGTAAAGTCGCCGTCGAGGTCAGTTGCCAGAGCGAAAACTGTTCCAAACTCAATCGCGTCAGGATCAATATGAAACCAAAGATCAAGTTGGATACATGGGAGGGGGGTAGGAGAATCCGGGTCGTATGCATTGATCGCTGTTAGGGAGCAGAGCGAGAAATCGTGAACCTTGAAGTCCCGACTGCTTAGAAAGCTCCTAATTGCAGCAGTTGCGGACGTTTTACCACTATTGTTAGGTCCTACAAAAACGGTTTCCTTTACTTCAAAATCAATTGATATATCTTTTAAACGACGAAAGTTCCGTATAGAAACCTTTTTAAGGTACATGAATCCCATCTCCAAGTTATGGCAAAATGGTAATTATTTTCGGTAAAATGCCAAACAGAACGTTCTTCACCTAGCTCGCGGAGTTCATCCGCATTGGTGGAGTTACCCAGCAGAATGCCATCAACCTGCACTTGCATGGGCTGTTGGTTAGGGTGAAGCGTTATGCGGGCATTCTGCCTCGTATTGTCCCTGCGGCGTTTTTCGCTCTAATACTTCGAGACTAGCAGTTCATTTAGGTTAAGCCTACTTTGAATAGTTAGTTTTTAGTCGATAGTGGGCACTTCGTGACCTAGGTCAGCCATCGCTTTCACGCGACCTCTTAATGCACCGTGGTGAAGGTGGCATAGCACTCAACTAGGCTGCGTGCCGTTGGCGCTACCGCTAGCTCCCCTGCTGCTTTCCAGCCGCCGCTGTTGCCGCAGGTTTGCCAGCCGCCCGTTCTGGGAATGTGGTTGGCGAGCAGTGCCGGCAGTTAGTGGCGTTGGGCAGTGGCTGGGTGGTGCTGGTGTAAAGGCTGCTTATGCCCATCAAATGTGCCCACTCGCCTACTACTCAGGTGGGGAAAGGGGGACATCGGTCAAGGTACGTGGCCGGTACTCACACGTTGTATCGACCCAGCGCTTCCAAACACTCTCATCGACTGAAATATTCACCGCACACTGCCCTGGCATCACTTCCGAATATTGTCGGTAAAATCGGCCGTCCGTTGTCTTTCCAAGGCGTTTGTATTTGGCGTAGAACCCCTTCAGGAAATCAGAAAACGAATCTTTGGGTGCTGTCTTCCAGGCATCCTCAGCAACTTCATAGGGCGCTACTTTTAGGCCTGCCTTTTGCGCCTTGGCTAACATCCAGCTCAGCGATATATCGGCCAGTGTGTCGTCAGCGCCATAGCCGCCGCCTACATTGGCGTGGGCGCCGATAAACCAGCACTGCTCTATGTCGCGGTTGCCCGTTTTCTGCTTGCCATCCTTGCTTGTCCAGAGCGATACGTTGTAGGTCGACCGGTGTTCGTCCAGCGCGACTGCTTGATAGGCATGATCGACAATGCTGGAAAGCTCGGTATCGTGCCAATCGTATTTGCTTTTGAACAGGTTGGTTCCGGGCACGCCCAGTGCGCCAACGGTATCCCACACACCAATGAAATGAATCCTGGGCTGGCGGCTGAAACTCTCCTTGAACCCTTTGCATACGTCAGAATCGGGGTGCAAATCGCGGTTTCGATAAATACGTTCGGCCTTATCGAGCAACCCTGGCGTGACGACATGCACCAGCCCGCATTTACGAATCATCCCCACCAGGCTTCTGGCGGTGTAGGCACCACGGCTGAAGCCGAATATCCAGATCTCGTCGCCCTCCTGGTAACGCCTGCAAAGCCAGTCATAACCTTTCCGTAAATGTTTGTTCAGGCCGAAACCGAAGGCACCGCCGCTGAAGCGCCGAAATCTGGAGGTACCCACGCCGGGGTCGTAATAGAACCGTTGCCTTACATCACCATCATAATCGTGGATGAGCCGCGTAATACGATAAACATTCGTCTGGTCTTCAGGGTCGTTCCAGGTGCCATCAAAGAGCAGAATCAATTTTTGTTTTGTCATTGTGTTCCCCATGACGATGCGCACTCTTGAAAATGCACATTACCGCTGACTGAGGGGCAGCGGATGCGCTATGTATTCTTGAGCAAAGCATCACCTGCAGCCTCAACATTATTTAAGTAATGTTAGTCGTAAATTCATTCCGACACATGTTTATAGCCAATCCGCAACAGCGCTCCCGATTCGGGCGCTCTTTCTATCTCGCTTTTGGACAAACCAAGTCGTGCCGATGTAACGAAAAGATGTCGCCCCGTATCATCAAAGGCACAGCTCGTCGGGCGTGGAACAGGAAGTGCAATCGTACTAGCGATATATCCTTCTGGAGATATCCGGGCGATAGCAGCGCCATCAAACAGAACACTGAGCAGGAATCCCTCCCTATCTACAGTCAGCCCATCAGGCTTGCCTTTATTGGGGCTGATAAGGATGAGGGATCGTCGGTTTTTAACCTCACCGGATAAGGGGTCGTGATCATAGGCGTAGATGACACCTTGCCGGGAGTCTGTCACATAGAGCGTGCTCCTATCACGACTCCAGTCAATTCCATTAATGAGCGTGAATCCCGAATCGACAGTGTGCCATGCGCCATCAGGATCAAGTCGGTAGAGATAGCCCGAGCCTTCTTTTAGCTCTTCATTCATCAAGCCCACCCACAGGCGGCCTGAAGGGTCGAGGCTAGCATCATTGAACCGACACCCTTCTTTGCCATGCGGCGCGGTCGCTATTCGCTGCCTCTCACCTGACCTACCGACTAGCTCAACATGACAACCGGTGCCAATGATCCACCGGCCAGCCGGTGGATCAGCGACAAAGCCCAACGGGCTGGGCATAGCATGCGCGACATTTTGGCCCGTTATTGGGTCGAATATATTGAGCGAGGCCCCCAGGGTATCTACCCATAAAAGCCGAGCGATGGATGGACTCCAAACAGGCGACTCCCCCAGCACTGCTTGGCATGGAAATGCCACGGTTACCTCGTTCATGAGCGAGGCTCCACGCTAGGAACAGCGATCAGTGGCCAGTTCGCCGCCATTTCATCCGCTGTTGAGACACGTACTGCACGCAGGTCACGCGGATAGTCCACGCCCTCGGCTTCCATCGCCCTCGTGGCATGAAACTGCCCGTTCGCGGCACGGAGTATCCAGCCACTTTCTGCGCATTGCGAAGATGCAAGATACGCCACGCCTGGCGCGACATCGGTAGGACGCAGTTCATCTGGTTCACCCTCTATTCCCCACATGCGTGTCTTGGCAACGGGCGAAACCGCATTGACGATAATCCCATCCTTTTTGCCTTCAGCAGCAAGCACATTCATGATTCCCACCACCGCCATCTTGGCAGCCGCGTAGGAAGCGAGCCCGTTCTGAACATACTGGGGGTAGAGCGCCCGGCAAGAAGTGGTCATGACAATGCGGCCATAGCCTGCGGTTTTCATCGCAGGCCAAGCCGCCTGTGCGAGCCAAAGCGGGGCCTTGGCGGCGATGGCCATCATGTGATCGAAGGTGCTCTCCTCTATGGCGTCAATGTTGTTGTAGGCGACCCACCCTGCATTATGAATCAGCGCATCCAATCGTCCGTTGCTGGCCAGAACAGTGCGTACAAGTGAATGACAGCCTTCTCGTGTGCCAATATCGGCTGACACGGCCTTTGCATCCAGGCCTTCCAAGCGAAGTTGCTCGGCGGCTTGCTCCGCCACCCGTGGATCGCTGCCATGCCCTGCGGAATTGGTGCCCTTATCCTGAAGCAGCACCGTTGCCCCCAGGCGTGCAACGCACCGGGCATACGCGAATCCCAGCCCGCGAGCTGCGCCGGTTATAAGCACCACCTGCCCATCAAAGCGCACCATTTCATACTCCTTGTTTTCTGAGGATAAGCGTCAAAAGTATGCAAGGGGCAGATCAATATATAAAATACCGATAATAGTCTCTTGTGATATGTTTTTAATATTGCGACGATGGGTAAGTCGCTGATCTTCTCAGTCGCTAATGGCCTATTCGGAGTGGCTGCATGACGACCGACACCAAAACACGCGTCACCTTGCGTGCCATGGCGCAATTCGTGGCAGTGGCGGAAGAGTTACACTTTCACCGTGCTGCTGCACGCTTGAACATGTCGCAGCCCCCGCTGACTAGTGCTATCCGCAAGCTGGAGGGCGATATCAATGTCACTCTCATTGAACGCGGCAACCGTGTTCTTGGCTTGACCCCTGCGGGCAAGCGATTCCTTGAGGAAGCCTACGACACGCTTCGACGAGCAGAACAAGCGGTCACCGCGACACAAGATGTCGCGGCAGGCAGATCAGGGCTGGTGCGCCTAGGCTATGTGGGAAGTTCGCTTTATGGGCGTCTGCCCGATGTCATTCGTGAATTTCGGACAAGTCATCCAGAGGTGCGTCTTGAGCTACGTGAGGCCACGACGGCGGCACAGATTGATGGGCTACGCGACGAGACACTGGATGTGGGCGTTTTGATCCCACCGCTTGCCAAGGCTGAAGATATCGAGCAAACACACTTTGATAGTGACCGTTTGTGCATGGCCATCCCGAAAGATCATCCTCTGTGTCGTCGGCCAACGCTAACGCTTGCCGACCTCGCTGACGAACCGTTCATTCTATGGCCGATGGTGGAGGGGCGCGGCTTTCACCTGCAGGTTATCCGCCTGTGCGCCCATGCAGGCTTTGTACCCAGGGTGTCGCAAGAGGCATACGGGATGCATGCGGTGCTCTCTCTGGTCGCCGTCGGAGGGGGCGTCTCGGTGGTTCCCGAAAGCATGCGTGGCTTTCAGGCCGACCGAATCCGCTATTGTTCGTTACCGGATTCGGAGGCTCACTTCGATCTCGTGTTGGGTTACCGCCATTTATCTCCTGCCGTGAATGCCTTCATTCGTTCGACGGAGTAAAGCGACGCAACGGCTTGCAACGTTAAGGTGAGAGGGGCATCGGTTAGGCCGATCATTGCCCACTTTGTCCTCCCGGTGTTTCCAAACACTGTCAGTAATACCTAGACTCAACCCGAAGCAAATCTAGACTAAAAAGTGATTCAAGCATCGAGTACTGGGTCTGTGGCCGTACCATCCTGTGGCAGCTCGACGCGAACGCGCAGATAGATTACGAGTGCCGCGAGTAGCATCACCACGCCTGCCGTCATGAACACGCCTGTGATCCCATTCAAACCAAACACAATACCGCCCAAGGCAGCGCCGGCCGCTATTGAGGATTGCACCGCCGCGACCACCATTCCTCCCGCTGTCTCCGCTTGATCAGGGACGGCACGGGCTACCCAGTTTGACCAGGCAACCGGTACGCCGCCGAAGGCCAAACCCCACAGGGCCACTAACAGCATCAGCCCGGCTCCATTGACGGGTAGCCAGATCATACCGAAAGCCGCTAAACCCACGAGCGCAGGCATAAGCACCAACGTAGCGCGCAGGCTACGCTCCATCATCCAGCCGGCCAGCAGCGTACCGATGAAGTTGGCGATACCGAACCCCAAGAGCATCAGCGCAAGAGCGTCAACATCAATAGCGGCAACGCTTTCAAGCGCGGGGCGAATATAGGTGAACAATGCATATTGGCCGGTATGGGCGAGTACGCAGCCGACCATACCTACCCCTATTCCCGGGCGACGCAGTAATTCCACAACCGATGCCGTGTGCGTCATGGTGCGCGGTGCCATACGGGGCAGCGTGAACAACTGGAAGATAAGAGTTAGCCCTCCAACGGCCGCTGCGGCTATGAATGCACTGCGCCAGCCATACAGCCCTCCCAAGTAGCTGCCCAACGGCACAGAAACCACCGTGCCAATCGCAATACCGCTGAATATGATCGAGAGTGCCCGCGGCACCAGATGGGCGGGCACCAGCCGCATGGCAACCGCCGCCGCCATGCTCCAAAAACCGCCTAACGCGATACCCAGTAGAGTGCGCATAGCCAGCAATACGGTCAAATTGGGTGACAACGCCACCAGCAGGTTAGAAGCGATCATCATCACGGTGAAAGCCAGCAACACGACGCGCCGATCAAGCCTACTTGTCAACGCGGGTACCAACAGCCCGGCGAACAAGGCGGCCACTGCTGTCACCGTCACGGCCTGCCCCGCCAGCCCCTCCGATATCCCCAGTTCGGCGGCCATCGGCGTCAACAGGCTAGCGGGTAGGTACTCCGCCGTCAGTAACCCAAATACCCCCATTGCCAGTGAAAACACGGCCATCCACGCGGGTGCCGCAGGCTCTAAAACAGGTGCATGGTCAGCATTGGGCGTTTGCCCGGCACCACAAACATCATTGGTCATTGCGAAAATCTCTAGAAAACAGGGAAGCCGGAAGTCTAGAGTTCAAATTCAGGATGATCTATGATCATAAACCTCAACTTTTTGATCGAAACACCTAGCATGACCGAGAAAGACACCTTTGCCCTCTCGTCTGATCTGATCAGCGAACTGCTGGCCGGTATGCGCCTGCGTGGCGTCCAGTACCGTCGCATTCAGACAGGCCCCGCTTTCGGCCTAGGCTTCGCAGAAAAGCCAGGATACGCCTACTTCCATTTCCAGGCCGTTGGTACTGCCTTCTTACGTACAGATGATGGTGAGTTACATGAGCTTTCGGCGGGGAGCGCTGTGTTTATACCTCAAGGGGGAAGGCATCAGCTTCTCTCGGGTGCGGAGATGTCATTTCAGAGCATCGACGAATTCGCTGCTGCGACCCTTGGCGAAGCCGTTAGCGGTGTCAATACCTGCCCCAGTACGCACCCTAAGCCCAGTGCGGTCATTTTTTACGGTTGCATGGAGTTCGACCTGGGCGGCATGCAGGGGCTGGGCAAATTGATGCCAACCTTCATGGTGGCTGACACCCAGACGGATCGCTACCCTGGCTTGCTGCCTATTCTCGATTCAATGAAACGCGAAATCTGCGCCGGTCGTATCGGCTTTGCAGGGATTCTGGCGCGGCTCGCGGAGGTGGCGGCCGCGATGATCGTGCGTGGCTGGATCGAATCCGGCTGTGAAAATGCCTCTGGTCTCGTTGCCGCATTGCGTGATCCACGTCTTGCTCGCGCCATACTGGCGCTACACCGCCAGCCTGGCCGTGAATGGACTGTCGCAGAGTTGGCGGCGGAGTCCCATGTCTCTCGCTCAGTCTTCGCACAACGCTTTCAAACCACCATCGGCATGCCGCCCCTGCGCTATGCCACGGAGCTGCGGATGCGCCTTGCCAGTCAATGGCTAACCCATGAAAGCATGTCCATCGATGTGGTCGCCCAGCGGCTCGGCTACACCTCTCAAGCGGCCTTCAGTCGTGCGTTTAAGCGCGTCACCGGGCAGCCGCCGGGGGCCAGTCGGCAAATGCGTTCTTAACCGCAGGCGCTTGTTGCCCACTAGGTCACCTCCCACCACTCAAGCACCTGGGGCTCAATGTGGCCGCTGGCCGCAAGCTGGCCGTTGCGTGCGAAATCGGCCCATAGGGCTCGCATGCGTTGGCCATCTTCTAACAAGGTGGCCTCGTCCACGCCTTTTACCAAATCGGCCTGGTGCCAACTGGCTGGCTCGCCCAGTAGCAGCGGCAGGTCGATCGTGTGGGCAGCGCCAAACGGGTAGCGGCCTTTGCACCAGTCCAGCCGATACAGGTAAGCGCGCCCACCCGCTTGCGCATGGCGGCGGGCAAACTTATGCGCGTCGCGTATGTAGACCTTACGTGTGGTGACGGCCACCATCGCTTTGCAAAGCGCCTCCCCCACCAAGGGCGTGTTGCGCAGCCGCATCAGGCTCGGCGATATCACCACAAACAGCGCGTTCTCTTCTGCGGTATAGCCCATAAACAGGTCAATCTTTGCGGCCGCGCGGCGCCAGGCCGCATCGGCCTCGGCCTCAGTGGGCAGCGGGTAGTGGCCGTACTGGGTGCCAAACGGCATGGCCGCTTTTAGGCCAAAGCCACGGACGGCTTCCGCCACCTGGGTCTGTCGGCGCAAAACCTCATCAAGCGGTGCATCGTCGTTTAGCGTGGCCGCCTGTTGGCTCATCTTGGCGTACATGTTTTCCCGGCCACGGCTAATGCCCAACGGCGCACTCTGAATAATGGCGCGCTGGAACAACCCCTCGGTGCCTTCGGCAATCATCAGATGCGCCGCCGCGTCGCCCCCGGCAGACTGGCCAAACAGGGTGACATTGGTGGGGTCTCCGCCCATGGCCGCGATATTGGTGTTCACCCAGCGCAAGGCCGAGATCATATCGAGCAGGCCTAAATTGGCGGGCCGATTGGCGTAGCCGCCCAGAAAGCCTAACAGGCCAAGCCGGTACGTCACCGCCACTACGATCACGTCTTGCTCAAGCGCCAGC
>CEGF01003125.1_pt1 | contig 12006 bp, 10 predicted proteins | sample 306341 | NCBI WGS metagenome assembly CEGF01 (sample SAMEA2755655, study PRJEB7226) | microbial mat metagenome | biome: microbial mat; feature: hypersaline; material: grass silage | place: USA | collected 2014-02-19 | depth 0 m
CCGGTACGTGTTGCTCTCGACCACTGGGTCGAGAGCTTGGATGGCATTGCCAGCGATGCGATGCTGCGCCTTTTGTGCACTCAGCCGCGCTTTCGTCAGCGCCTGCTCGCCCGCCTGCAGCGCCGCCACCAACTCCTGACTATTGCTGAGCCGCTAACGGATGCCGCCGACCAGGCGCTCTGTCAGTTGGACAGCGATGATGTCACCGCCTGTGCCCGTGCCGCTGGGGTGATCATGCACGCCCACGCCTTTGTGCGTGAAATTCATGCCCCACGAGTTGCGGCACTCAAACAGCGCTTCGGTGCCAAGCTCTACTCCCTGGCGCTGACCTACCGTGATCACGGCAGCGCTGAGTCCTGCGCTGAGGACGATCTCGATGCGCTGGAGGCTGCCGTCGAGCATGATGGCCGACGCTGCCTGGAGCGGTGGTGGCAAGCGCAAACGATGGAGCTGCGTGCCTGGCTACGGCTGGGGTGGGCTGGCCAGTTCGAGGAGCCGGAAACGACCATAACGGACGCGGCTGCTGTGGATATTGCCCGCTTGGCCGCTACACACGGCCTCTTCCAGGCCGACGATGAAGAGCGAGCAGAGATATGAACTCACTACCGCCTCAACCCGGGAAGATTATACTGCGCGCCGCAGAGGCCAACGCCTGGATCGATGGCTACGCCTTTCTCGATCGGGCGCGTCAGCGGGCCGATGAACAAGAGGCCCTCATTCTTCGCGCCCGCGAAGAGGGCCATGCCGAAGGTTTTGAGGCCGGTCGCCGCGATGGTGAAGCACGCGCCGCTGAGCTACTGGTGACTACCCAGCGTGACGTTAAACGTTATCTCGACGGGCTCGGCCCCGAGCTAGCCGAACTGGCGCTGACTCTGGTACGGCGTATTCTCGGCGAGTTCGACGATGTAGAGCTCATTACGCGCTGCGTGCGCCATGCGCTGAGCGAGTGGCGCCACGAACACCGTATCCATATTCGTGTTGCACCGACGCTCGCGTTACCGGTCACCGAATCTCTTGCCGCGTCTCCGCCTGGGGCGACCGACTACCAGGTCGAGGCCGACGCGCAATTGACGCCAACCCAGTGTTTGCTGGTGAGCCCCATCGCGGTCATGGACATTGGCATGGAGTCGCAGCTCGAAGCATTGCGGTGCGCTTTGCAGGATGATCGGGAGGGCCCATGAGCGAAAAGGCGTACGAGGATCTGCTGCCGCGGCTTGGCGAACGTTTTGCCCAAGCGCAGACCCGCCCCGTCAATGGCCGGGTACGCCGCATTCGCGGTTTGCTGGTTCACGCTAGCCTCGAAGGCGCCAGCATTGGTGAACTCTGCTACCTGCGCGATCCTGTCAGCGGTCGCCGCGTCGCCGCGGAGGTGATCGGCTTCGAAGAGGAGAGCGTCGTGCTCTCGCCAATTGGTGACCTCCAGGGATTGTCGACCCACAGTGAGGTAATTGCCACTGGCAGGGCCCAGGGGGTGGCCGTGGGTGATGCCCTGCTCGGTCGCGTCATCAATCCACTCGGCGACTGGCTTGATGGTCGCGCTGCGCCAGCGCACAGCTCGCTGTGCCATTACCCCGTCCATGCCGAGCCTCCCGCGCCGCTGTCCCGTCAATTGATTGAGCAACCGCTGGCGCTCGGGGTGCGTGCAATCGATGGCCTCAATACCGTTGCCCGCGGCCAGCGCGTTGGGCTGTTCGGTGAAGCCGGTGTCGGTAAGTCATCGCTACTTTCGGCCATTGTCCGCGGCAGCAGTGCTGAAGTGGTGGTACTGGGGCTGGTCGGTGAGCGCGGCCGGGAAGTGCGCGAGTTGCTCGATGTGCAGCTGGGTGCCGACGCCCGCCAACGCACGGTTTGCGTCGTGTCCACGTCAGATCGACCGGCGATCGAGCGCGCCCGCGCCGCCATGGTGGCGACCAGCGTGGCGGAGTATTTCCGTGATCAGGGGCGCGATGTGCTGTTGTTGGTCGACAGTCTTACCCGCTTCGCCCGCGCCCAGCGCGAGATCGGACTGGCAGCCGGTGAACCGCCGACGCGCCGCGGCTACCCGCCTTCACTGTTTGCGGCGCTGCCCCGTTTACTCGAACGCGCCGGGCCCGGTGGCGCGTCGGGCGGCACCATCACGGCCATCTACACGGTGTTGACCGAGGGCGATGGCATGCTGGATCCGGTGGCCGAGGAAGCCCGTGCCATCCTTGACGGCCACATCGTGCTGAACGCCGATCTCGCCCGCCGTAACCACTTTCCAGCCATTGATATCCTCGCCAGCCGCAGCCGCTTGATGGAAAACGTTGCCAACGCCGAGCATCGCCGTGATGCCGGCAAAATGCGTGAGTTGATGGCGCGTTATCGCGATGTCGAGCTGCTACTGCAAGTGGGCGAGTACCGGGAAGGTAGCGACACCGCCACGGATGAGGCGATTCATAAACGTGCTGAGATTGAGGCGTTCCTACGCCAATCCCGCGACGATCACAGCGCCTTTGCAGACACCTTGAAACGGCTACGGGAGGTCACTCAATGACGTCGCAACGTCAGCTTGACCGGTTGATGCAGCTTCGCCGCCAGCGCACTCGTCTCGCTGAGGAAGCTCTGACGGCAGCGCAGCGCCATTGCCGGGAGTTAGCGGCACACTGCCAGGCGCTCGGGGAGGCCCTGGAACAGCATCAATACCAAGCGATCCAGCGCGAGCAGGCGCTGTTCGAACAGGGCGGGCAGCAGCCGCTGAACGCCAAGTATCTGGCCTGTTGGCAGCAGACACTGACCGATGATGCCGCGCACCATGCGGTGCTGCTTGAGCAGCATGAAAACAGCACCCAGACCCTTCGCGTCGCTGAGCAAGAGAGCGAATCCTGTGCTGCCAAATGGGCACTTCGGTTACGCGCCCAGCGGGCGCTGGAGCAACTCCAGACGCACCTGGGGAAGGCGCGGGCGGTCGAGGCCGAGCACCTGGCCGAACTGGAGATGGAAGAGAGCCGGATCGGTCGGGTAGGTGAGGTGTGACTGCCGCGCCGCTGTCCGCGTTGACCCTGTCGCATCATGGTGCCGACACGCTAACCCTGCATAACGCGCTGCATCGTTCTCGACAGCCGCTGACTTTTGGATGGCATGGGCGTTCTGCCAGCTTGTACCTGATGCCGGAAGCGGCGGAGGTCGCCGCTGAGATGACCGTCGCGGTATGCCTCGGCAACGAGCAACTGGCCTTGAGCGCCAGTTGGCGGGCGTTTGACCATCTCAGTGAGCACCCTGATCGCAGGCGTTCTATGGAGGATGTCGATGCGGAGTTGGCCGCGATGTGGCTGGAGGCGGTGTGGTTGGCGTGGCTTGAACCGCTGGAGGCGACCCTTGGTGTCGACATCCGTGTACAGCCCGCCCATCCACAAGGACGATCGGCAAGCCCGATCCACATCACCCTGGCCTTCGAGCTCGACGGCGATATTCATCCGCTGCGTATGGGGCTCTCGGCCACTACTGCCAAACGCTTGCTGCCCCTATTTGATCGCTACTTCCCCGTGCAGCCCGCGATGGCGAGCAGCGTCATGGTGATGCTGAGACTAATGGCCGGAGCCCAGACATTGACCCTGGGGGAGTGGCGCAGCCTTCGCCCAGGCGATGTGGTTATGCTCGACTCATTCGCCACTAGCGAAGACCCCAGTGGTGCAGTGTTGAATATTGACGACCGGTTTGGCGTCGATGTCAGCTTAAACGCCGAAAGCGTGCACCTCAAAGGCCCGCTGGCCCCTCTCACTTTTTCCCAAACGTCGAACCCGTCATTCGAAGAGAACCCCATGAGCGAACCCCCTGTAGATACCCCAAACCTGGATACTCTGCCTGTGCGTCTGACCTGTGAAATGGGCAAACTGGAGATGTCGCTCGGCGAGCTGCGCGCGTTGGGCGAAGGCAGCGTGCTGCCGATGCAGCGTCGACCTGAGCAGGCGGTTGACCTAATCGTCAACGGCCGCTGCATGGGGCATGGCCGCCTGGTGATGATCGGCGACGGTGTCGGGGTGCAGATCGAGAGGCTCACGCTCGATGAAGGGCACGCCGGGGATGAGTGAATTTCAGCCTAACTTGATCGCTATCATCATTGTCGTTGCGACCATCGGCCTGGTGCCGTTGGCGGTGGTGACGATGACGGGCTTTCTCAAAATTGCCGTGGTGCTGTTCTTGATCCGTAACGCGCTCGGCGTGCAGCAGACGCCGCCTAACCTGGTGCTCTATGGCATTGCCTTGATTCTAACGGTCTACATCACCACGCCGCTGGTCGGCGATATGCTTCATCAGTTCGAGCAGCGACCCGCAGGGATGGGCAGTGTCGAGGAGATCAAACAAACCGGCGAGGCGCTGCGTGGGCCCTTGCAGGATTACCTTTCTCGCTATGCCAGCGAACGCGAGCGGGCTTTTTTCATTGATGCGACGCGCACACTTTGGTCGGAGGAAGCCCGCAGCGGCCTTCAGGACGACGACTTAGTGGTGCTTATTCCTGCCTTCGTGAGCTCGGAGTTGACCCGTGCTTTCGAGATCGGTTTTTTGCTCTATATCCCGTTTCTGGTGATCGACTTGATCGTCTCCAATGTGCTGATGGCAATGGGCATGATGATGGTCTCACCCACGTTAATATCAACTCCTCTCAAGATATTTCTGTTCGTTGCCGTGGACGGCTGGTCACGGCTGATGCACGGCTTGATCCTTAGCTACGGGGGAGGTTGAGATGAGCGATGATATCTTTCTCTCACTGATGCAGAACGCACTGTGGACGGCGCTGTTGGTGTCGGCGCCAGCACTGCTGGTGGCCATTGTGGTCGGTTTTGGGGTTGGGCTACTGCAGGCGTTGACGCAGATTCAGGATCAAACGTTGCCACAAGCCGTCAAGCTGGTTGCCGTGCTGCTGGTGCTGATCATCGCCGGGCCGCTACTGGCCGGGCCCGTTATCAGCATCACCGATCAGGTGTTGAATAACTTTCCAGCCTGGTCTCGATGAGCCGGGCTGGCGTCGCTTATGAACTACGACGACTTCGCCCGCTTTCTGACCGATTTCGCCTATCCAATGATCGCGGCGGCAGCGGTCGGCGTGGCACGGGCGCTAGGCATGGTGCTGGTCACGCCAGCGTTTAATCGCCTGGGGCTGACCGGCATGATTCGCTCGGCAGTGGCGGTGACGATCTCGATTCCGCTGATGGTGCCGTTATTCGATGCCATGGTAAATGCCGAACAGCTCTCAAGCTTCACCCTGACCGGTATGGTGATCAAGGAGTTGCTGATTGGCGTGGTGATTGGGTTGGTTTTCGGCGTTCCGTTCTGGGCCGCGGAAGTGGCTGGCGAACTCATCGACCTGCAGCGCGGCTCAACCATGACGCAGATACTCGATCCCATGGGCTCAACGGAGTCCGGCGTTACCGCAACGTTGCTGACCGTGACGTTGCTGGCGCTGTTCTTCCTTACCGGCGGCTTTATGCTGCTGCTCGGCGGCTTTTATCGCAGCTATTCGTTGTGGCCAGCGGTGAATTTCACACCGCTGATGACCGAAGCGTCGGCGCTGGCGCTGCTCGGCCTACTCGACCAGGTGATGCAGATCGGTGTGTTGATGATAGCGCCGCTGGTCATCGCGCTTCTGGTCGCGGATTTAATGCTCGCCTACCTCGCCCGCATGGCACCTAACCTGCACGTCTTTGACCTCTCACTCCCTATCAAGAACCTGTTGTTTGCATTCTTGATGCTGGTCTACGTCATTTTTCTGATCCCCTTTATGCTGGAGCACCTTGAGGCCGCCAATCTCTATATGGAACGCCTGGAAGCCATATTGGGCGTTATGGGTGGAACGCGGTAACAACAAGGGGACGCGGGGTACTTTGAAAAGAGGGTATCAAAGCGGCATCACAAAGTTGCCATTAGAGTGTCACGCAGTCTCTTCAGACTGGTTTTCCGTCAGTGAAATTGGGCTTCTCGTTGCCTGCCCCATCAGCTTGCGCTAACCGTGGAGGAGTATTCGATGCGTGTCGATCCAAAAACCAACCCCAAAGCAACACCGTTGACCAGCGCCTTTGGAAATTTTGGCTTTGTCCTCGACCTGGCAAAAAAGGCGGAAGCGGGCAAAGATACTGTGGAAGCGGGCAAAACGCCGTTGATGCCGGGCAGCCAGGATTATGAAGACACGCTGAATTCACTGGCAGTGGATATGGCGGATGGTATCGATATCGACAACCGCAAGGTGTCCGCCCTGAAGGGAGACGCTGCGGATAAGTTCGAGGCGCTGGTTACCGCCGAGCTCAATGCGCAGCGCGCCGATGGCAAAAGCGCTGACTTGTCCAAGGCGATCGACAGCGCCAAGGACGCGCTGTTTGACCGCATCGGGCATGCTCTGGACAACGCAGATCGAAACTCCGACAAGGGCCTCGATGTCTTCGAGGGTTACTGGAAGCGCCATGGTGGTGAAGAGGCTGCGATCAACGCGGGCTATGACGCCTATGATGACTTTCTGGCCGATACCACCCTGACCGACAACCCTAGCTACGAAGATAACCTCAACGCTCTCGCTTCCGGGTTGGCCGGCGGCACGCTGACCGATCAACGTAAGATACTGCACCTTGACTCCTCCGATACACTGTCCCAGCTCTATAAGAATCTGATCAAGAGCAAGCTGGACGAAGGCGCCACTACTGAGGAAGCGTTGAGTCAGGTCAATGATGAGCTGCGCGACCGTCTCGAAAACGCTGGTGGCAAGAGTGTGGTCAATGTCTTCGATGGCTACTTCAAACGTCACGGCGGGGAAGAGGATACTGAAGAGGTGGCCGAAGAGACTTACCTGGCCAATCGCGACGAAGACGACATCGCCTACGACGATACTCTAAATTCGCTCGCCAGCGATATGGCTGAAGGCATTGACATCGACAACCGCAAGGTGCGACCGCTGACAGGAGACGCCAGCGATCAGTTCAGCCAACTGGTGGAGTACCAGCTTAACCAGCAGCGTGAGCGCGGCGATGCCCCGGATCTACAGGCAGCCATCGACGATGCCAAGGATGCCCTCTTTGACCGTACCGGCAACGCGCTGACCGATGCCGATAAGGACAGCAAGGACGGGCTCGATGTGCTCAATGGTTACTGGGAGCGTCATGGTGGCAAGGATGCTGCCACCTCCGCTGGCTTCGCGGCCTACGACGACTTTCTCGCCGACACCACCTTGACGGATAACCCGAGTTATGAGGATAACCTCAACGCACTGGCCTCTGGCTTGGCGGGCAGCACGCTGACGGGGTCGCGCCAGATTCTGCATATCGAAAGCTCCGAAACGTTGTCGCAGCTCTATCAGAACCTGATCGACAGCAAGATGAGCGACGGTGCCTCCCTCGAGGACGCCACTGCCCAGGTTAACGATGACCTGCGCGAGCGGATCAGGCACGCTGCCGGAGACGACGGCAAGGCGGTTCAGAATATCTTCGATGGCTATTGGTCGAGGCACGGTGGGGAGACCAACACCCAGCGTCTCGCCGACAATGCGGAGCTGGACACAGCCCGGCGCGATCACGATCTACCGGCCTTCAGCGATGTCGATATTCAGTCGATGGAAACCAGCGAGACCGATCCGGACGACAGCTCACGCAAGCTGACCGTCAGCGAGCTGACCTGGCAGAACCTGATCGAAGAGTGGAAGACAGGAATCGAGGACGGCAGCATCGATAAAAACGATGAGCGTGCCCAGTTCTACCGTGTGCTGCGCGCCCAGGGCGCGCTCGAAAACGGCCTGGATCTGGTCGGCCTCGATATCTCGGAAGGGCTAAGTCTCGACCGCGTTACCGGCGACGACCTCTCATCCATCATCGACGGTGAGAAGCTCGATGAAAGCCTAGGCGAGCTATTCGCCTCCGAGGCGGTGCAGGAGGATTACCAGGCGGCCCAGGCAGACGCGATCGACAAAGTCGACAATAAGGAAGCGATCGCTTCGCAACTGGAGGAGACCGCCTTCAGCGAGGAGTACATTAACTACATCAACAACTTGCGCGAGAGCGGCCAGGGTGAACTCGCCGAACAGGATATCTCGCGAACCTACAATGCGCTCTCGGCGCTGTTCCCGGCCACGGAAGAGAGCGACAAGGCAGCCGAGTTCGCCCAGAGCCTGCAGCTCGACTCGATGATCACCGATCTTGATGATCTAATCGCCAATCCGGATCAGATCAATGATGCCAACACCGCGACCGCGACCCAGGACGTGGTCAAGATGGTATTGACCGCGCTCAAACGTGCCGGTGTGGATATTCCGCGGCGCACGGCGGAGACGATCGATAAGTTCGTTAACGAGTTTCTCGACGATAAGCAGACCGCTAAAAACTTCGGCAAAGCGCTGCAGGAACTCGGGGATCGCTTCCAGAAAAACGGCTCAATCACCCAGGCGGATATCGACGGCCTGCTGAAGAACGGTGTCTACAAGGCGCTCAACGAGCAGACTAACGGCGGCATGATGGCGCTTATCGGCACGCTCAACAGCAACGGCGCGTTGGGCACGACCGGCGGGATGATCTCGCTGGCCTCGGGCATCTATCAGCTCGCAGGCGGCGCCAGCAAGCTGGCGGATAGCGACGAGGCGCGAATGGCCGTGGCCAAGGAGTTCATCAGCTTTTTGGGCGCTAGCCAGCACTTCGTCAACCTCGGCAGCAATATCTGGGACAAGGCCAAGGGCACTAAGGTCAATGCCATGCTGGGGCTGGACAAGACGCTGCCGCAGATATGGGCCGACGACAAGGTCAAGGGCAAGGCGCCCGCTCCTGATGCCCACACTTGGGAGCGTTTCAGCGAGAACATCCAGCAGATCATCGACGATGCCCCGGTAGGCGATCAGAAGGCACTGGCCAAGAAGCTGGATATTTCCTATGAAGACGCCAAGAAGATAGTCGAGGGCGCCCAGTACGGATACGCCAAGAACCCTGCCCTGCCCGATGCCACGACGACCACCCGCACTATCAGCTCTTTCCTGCGCGTGCTGGATGGTGCTGCCAACTCCGCCACCGGTGCGCTGGACATCGCCCTCGGCGGGCTGATGATCAAGCGCGGCGTGGACAGTGGTGACGGCGCTACCATCGGTCAGGGCGCCGTCACCGTCGCTGCAGGTGCCTTCGGTCTTGCCGGTGGTGCGTCATCGCTGGCGGCGCTCAAGGGCCTTGCCGTCGCCCGTGCCGTCACCGGGCCGCTGTTCTGGATATCCGCCGGTCTGACGGTGGCGACGCTGCCATTCACTATTGTCCAGGATATCAAGCGCACCAACGCGCTGGAGGGGCATAAGGCTGACCTCAAGGAACTCTTCACGTCGCTCGATGAGGATGGCCTACTGACCGAAGATGGTCTGACTCGTTATGAGTTTCTCGAAGCGTACGTTCGGAACTACGGTCAGCGCGATGCGCCTGACGACGAGAGCATTTTCGATTACCGCAGCGACGAGTATGAGTTCTACGTAGAGGAGGGCCATCTACCTGACTCGAGCTGGGATGATTTCGAGCATGAAGATTACGCAGGTGATGGCAGCAATCTCGAAACGCAAATGGATAAAGGCTCGACAGTAGGTGCATAGGGTCACAGCAGCGGCATGAGCCAACAGCCCTCGGAAGAGAAATCGCTGCCGCCATCGTCGAAAAAGCTTCGCGATGCACGCAAGAAAGGCCAGGTCGCCAAGAGTGCTGACCTGGTCACCGCGATGGTGATGTTGGCCTGCACGCTCTATATCGCTATCAGCGTGAATGACATCATTGCCCGTGTGCAGGGGTTGATCGACTCAACCGCACGACTTTATACCGAGCCGTTTGCTACGCTGTGGCCGCAGTTGATGACCCAGGCAGGCGAAGTACTGCTGCTCTCGGTGTTGCCGCTGGTCGGTCTAACGCTGTTGGTGATCGTGTTGACCAACATCGTGGTACTGCAGGGTTTTGTCTTCTCCACAGAGCCTGTTCAACCCAAGCCTGAGAATATCGACCCGATCCAGGGGTTCAAACGCATCTTTTCGGTACGTGGGTTGGTCGAATTTCTCAAATCACTGTTCAAGATGGTGGCATTGGCCGTCGCGCTGTTGATCGTTTACCGTCTGGGCCTTCAGTCGTTGATGGAGTCCTCACGCTGCGGCTATGCCTGCGTTCAGGGGACGTTTCTCGCCTTACTCCAACCGCTGGTGATCACTGCACTGATTGCCTTCTTACTGGTTGGTGCTTTCGATGTGTTGCTCCAACGCTGGCTATTCGAGCGCGACCAGCGCATGACGAAGAGCGAACAGAAGCGTGAGCGCAAGGATCAGGAAGGTGATCCGACGATGAACCAGGAGCGCCGTAAACAGCGGCGAGAAATGCATGAGCTGAACGCCAAGATCGGCGTTCAGTATAGCTCGCTGATGATCGGCACCGCAGAGGGTTGGCTGGTCGGTATTCGCTACGTGCGCGGTGAAACGCCAGTGCCATTGGTGACCTGCAAGGCCTCACCCGATCAGGCTGCTAGCTTGTTGGCGAGTGCTGCACCTCGCCGAATCCCGCGGGTGGCCGATCCGAAGCTGGCCGAACTCATCGCCAAACGCGCGGGCAATGGCGATCCGGTGCCTGATGGTACCTTTCAGGCGGTGGCCGATATGCTGGTCGCAGCCAAGCTGATTTAGCCATCACTCGGCTGCAATCGTTTTCCATGCTGCATGATTCATACGAATGACATTAAACCGGGCAACAATAAACAGGCTGTCCGACCAAACCTCTGCTTGGGAGATATCCGATGTCTACTGTAGTGTCACCTACAAGCGTAAATGCCCCCTCTCAAAAAACCTCCAACTCATCCTTCGACGACCAGTTGAATATTGCCAAATCCAGTCAGGTTCTAGTGGATTATTTGAAACAGCAGGGCAAGTCGGCGATCAATGCCGATGAGCTCGCTCAGCTTGCTAACAATTCATCAGGCAGTGTCCCGGCTGAAGTTTCGGCGGCTGCCTCCTATATGACGCGCCACTCCAGTGTTTATACGGCCATCGAAACCCATGACGTTAAGGGTGAAGATGGCCTTTCCGGTGTCTGGAATTTCGAGTGGGCGGCCGAGGGTGGCCTTGAAGGCACCACAGTAGAGGCGATGGCGAACATGCAGGATGTCTTTGATCGTGCCATTACTAAGTCTGCAGAAATTACCAAGTTGACCACCGAAAGCAAAACCGGATTGGATGCCACCAAACAGCGTCTGAGCAACTAAGTTTGCTTGCACGATGTAAAACACAAAGCATGGAAGCGTCCGTCTAGTGCCGGATAATAAAAGCCTAATACGCTATCGGCGACGTAGCTGCGTAAAAAAGCTCTAGTGGGTATAAAGTCCTAATTGGGTATATAGAATACCGTTAGTGATACCTATCCTGACCCTGGAGCTGCCTTGGATAGATTCGAAGAGATGCGCGTGTTTGCGGCGGTGGCTCAGCTTGAAAGCTTTTCAGAGGCTGCTCAGCAGTTGGGGCTGTCGCCGCCTCGGGCGACGCGGGCGGTGGCAGCGCTTGAAGCGCGTTTGGGCGTTGCGTTGTTACAGCGCACCACGCGGCAGGTGCGCGTGACGGAGGCGGGGCGTCGTTATCTGGAGGATGCCCAGCAGGTGCTTGCACAGCTTTCAGAGGCCGAGGCCGCCGCAACCGGCAGCTATCTTACCCCGCGCGGTCTGTTACACGTGACCGCACCGGTACTGTTCGGTGAGTATTTCGTTACCCCGCAAATTGTCGATTATCTGGATCACTACCCGGATGTGCAGGTTCGCGCCGAGCTGATCGATCGGCCGGTTAACCTGCAGGAGGAGGGGATCGATGTGGCGGTACGCATCGGCCACGTACCTGAGAAGTGCCAACACTCGACCGTACCTGTCGGCGAGGTGCGCCAAGTGGTATGCGCTAGCCCCGCGTGGTTGGCCCAGCACGGTGAACCAACACACCCCCTAGAGCTGGAAGCGTTGCCTACGGTGGTGGCCGAAGGCGGTAACTTGAGCGGCCACTGGTGGTTCGAGGAGGAGGGCAAGCTTATTGAGGTGACG
>CEGF01002182.1_pt1 | contig 11979 bp, 8 predicted proteins | sample 306341 | NCBI WGS metagenome assembly CEGF01 (sample SAMEA2755655, study PRJEB7226) | microbial mat metagenome | biome: microbial mat; feature: hypersaline; material: grass silage | place: USA | collected 2014-02-19 | depth 0 m
AGATGGAACAGTAGCAGCGCTGGTAGGGGTAAGGGTGTGGTGACTCGACGCTGAAATGTACCGCGCCGCAGTGGCAGGAACCGTGAAGCAACATGATCTTCCCTCCCGAGGCTCGGGGCCGCCACGGAGCCGGGCTGGTGTGACGGTGGGTGATGTCGATAGTTACAGCCTGAGGTTAGGGGGAACCGTATCGAGGGGCAACCGGCAAGGAACTATGGGCGCGGAGCCGCCTCCAACGTGATGAAGGAGGAAATGTCGTGTTTACCTTCTATACATTTTTCATTTGGGAGGAGAGTGCCATGTCCATGGGGGCCCGATTCGTAGCAACGGGATTCGCTCTGTTCGCTTCGATTTTGTCCAGCGCCGGCGCCTGGGCGTCGGAAGGGGAGGCAGGAAACGCCGTTTATGACGGTGAGCTGTCCGGTTTCGACTACGCTTATCCGGTGAGCCGGTTCGAATTTACTTCCCAAGGTGTGTCGATGCGGATGGCTTATCTGGATGTTAAGCCGGAGACACCAAACGGGCGCACGGTGGTGCTGATGCACGGCAAGAATTTCTGCGCGGGCACTTGGGAGGGCACCATTGAAGCTCTCTCCGAGGCCGGGTACCGGGTGGTGGCGCCGGATCAGATCGGCTTTTGCAAATCCACCAAGCCCGAGAATTATCATTTCAGCTTTCATCAGTTGGCCGCTAACACTCACTCTTTGCTCGCGAATCTCGATATCGACAAGGCGACGGTGATGGGGCATTCCATGGGCGGCATGCTGGCCGTCCGTTATGCGCTGATGTACCCGGATGGGGTGGAGCAGTTGGTGCTGGCCAATCCTATCGGATTGGAGGATTGGAAAGCGAAAGGCGTGCCGTATCAGGGCATCGACCAGGCCTACCAGTCGGAATTGAAGAAGAGCGCGGAGGGCATCCGGGCGTATCAACAATCTACTTATTACGCCGGCCACTGGGAGCCGCGTTATGACCGCTGGGTGGAGATGCAGGCCGGGATGTATCGCGGCAAGGACCGGAAACGGGTGGCATGGAATCAGGCGCTGACCTCCGACATGGTGTTCACGCAGCCGGTGGTTTATGAGTTCAATCAGTTGCGGGTGCCGACTCTGTTGTTGATCGGCGAGCAGGACAACACGGCGATCGGCAAAGGGCTGGCCAGCGAGGAGGTTAAAAAGGAACTGGGCCGCTATGAGGTGCTGGGTGAGCAGGCCGCCGAGCGAATTCCCGATGCCACTTTGGTGGAGTTCCCGGAGCTGGGCCATTCTCCGCAGATTCAGGCGCCGGAGACGTTTCACAAGGCTCTGTTGGACGGGCTGAGCGAGCTGTAGCGGACTCTGCTCGGGACAGGGCTGGTGCTGTGCCAGCGATCCTCAATGCCCTGGTGCCCCTGAATGGTTGGATTCGGATTACCTGGAGACCGATTGCCACGGCTAGCGGGGCGGTCTTGTGATTTGCTTTTCTTGGCCGGAAAGAAGGGCTGTGAGGTGCTGGGCAAGGTCCGCCCCATTGCCTTTTTGTGATGGCTGAACTTCTAAAAAGCGCATTCGTCAGGTGATACCATGACATCGATGCCATGCTACATTTACGATTTAGAGCTACTACCTCCAATAAGCAATAAAAATTGGAAGGGCTATAATTATGAAAGCAATCAGAAGGGTTTTGCCGTTCCTCGCATTGCTCCCCTCGCTAATGATCTCCGGGTGCCAAACGCCACGCCAGGCAGCCACCTCCGTGGAGGAGGCGTTGACGGATGAATGGAAGGCATCCGTGGTTTCCAGTAGAAGCAACATTGGCATGCGTACTGACATTGACATTCACACGGAACATATTTTCGTAAGAAATGATGGCTCTGCCTTGACCTCAGAGGTCATGGAAAAATTTGCTTCCCCCGTGGCCTCCAAGAAAAACGGTGATCCGAAATTAGACTACGTATCAAGATGCAGGTCGTCATCAGGGTACTGCTTTAACATAGCCGTTTTCGGTAACAAGAACGTCAGCCACCATGTGCCATACGCCTTAGGGTTTGTTCCGAACTCAACCGCAGTCTACTTTGACATGGATGTCAGGTCTGATAGATATCCAGGCCGAATGATATTCGGGGAGAGGCAGAGAGGGATAAAGATCCTTGAGGGTGGCGCTGAAGTTCCCTTTGTTTGGTGGCAGTCATCGGCTGAAAAAGAAGTCGCTTTGTCTCAGGCTCTTATATACGCACGGGCGTATGATAGTGATGGATTAAATGCCTATCATGCCGCTAGAAAACGAGATGAGACTCTTGGCTCAGCTGGCAAAATTCTGGCCACTTCCAGTGCCGTGGCATTTGGCGCGGCTGGCATGGCTACCAACAGCATGACTCAAGAGCAGGCCGAAGATCTTGTCACGGGGGTTTACACGGGCGATGCGGAACAAACATTCAGTGCGTTTTCCAGTGATTCGGGTGCGAGCGCCGCGGGCGATGACTTCCGATTTGACGGCCTCCGGAATTTTACTGTAGACAGCTCAAGACTGAGGGTATGCGTTTCCGATTATGAATGTGAGGATGGTGATAGAGTCAGTGTTTCGATCAACAATCAACCCATTTTCTACAACCATGAAATTCTAAACACGCCCTCTTGTAGAAATGTCGATTTGAATGACCTGTCCAGAACGGGAACCGCTTTCTCAGGAGAGTCGTTTTCAATTAGGCTGATAGCAAACAATGGCACTGGATACAAAGGTCATTGCTCTCATAAAAATGTTAACACGAGAAAAATATCCATCTCTGGGGGAGGTGGTTCGGATCAATGGAGCATTCGTGGAGGAGGAGGCACAAGCTCATCCGTTACGTTCATACCTTGATCGCAGGATGTTGGGGCGGGCTAGCGATGTGGTCAATGCACGCCAAAAAATGGCTCTCGCGGATGGTCCTGTAGCAAGCCGCCGCCAGTGATCAGAATCGCCCCATGCTCCGAGGCCAGGAAGCCCAGAGATGATTATCGCCGGGGTCGGACGCTTCTCCACTTATTCCGGATGAGGGCTCGTGCCAAGCCGCATTGACCGTGATAACCGTCAAATGATCATCAATCTCGGATTCCTTCAGACCATGCAGGTGCGCCGGCTTCGGCCTTAGTAATACGGTCCTGTATTCCCGTAATAGGGCAGGGGAAATCAAGTAAATAATACCTCCTGCCAACATGGCATCGACGATGCGTGCCGTTGCGCCCGGGTTTCTTCAACGGCAAGACTCAGTGCTTCTTCTTCGTCGAGTTGTGCGTTGGCTCTCGCTTTCGCTACCAGAGCGCGGGCATCCGTCAGCGGTATGATGCTTCTAAGGCTGGAAGGCCCGGAATCGGAAGAGGGTTTCCGACCAGGGGAACCGGAGGCATCGGGGCCGTTCATGGCAAATGCTCGCTGGTGTGATCCAGCTTTTAGTATCGAGGCAGAGGGCCGGCGGGTCTGTCGGCCAAATCGGAAAGGTCTGTAGGCCCGGCCCGCAAGAGGACGTAAGCCATGCCTTTATGAGTATGTGTTTTTATGCGTATGGAAGAGTTTGAAAGCTCATCCTCCCCCCTACGCCCTTTGTGTGATGAATTCAGGGCGGCATGTCGCTAGACTAACCGGTTTAAACAGTTTGTCCGTGGCTGGCGATGGCGTGGCCGGGCAGGGACGGTTCGCGGGAAGCGAGTAGCGCACTCTATGAGACTGAAAAGCATCAAGCTGGCGGGGTTCAAGTCGTTCGTGGATCCCACGACGGCCCTGTTCCCGGATAACCTCACCGCCGTGGTGGGGCCCAATGGCTGTGGCAAGTCCAATATCATCGACGCCGTGCGCTGGGTGATGGGGGAGTCCTCCGCCAAGCATTTGCGTGGCGAGTCCATGGCGGATGTGATCTTCAATGGCTCCAATTCCCGCAAACCGGTGGCGCAGGCCTCCATCGAGCTGGTGTTCGACAACGCCGAGGGCAAGGTCCAGGGCGAATACGGCAAGTTCAGCGAAATCTCGGTGCGGCGCCTGGTGACCCGGGACGGTCAGTCCAATTACTTCCTCAACGGCGCCAAGTGCCGCCGCAAGGACATCTCCGATATCTTCATGGGCACCGGTCTCGGCCCCCGCAGTTACGCCATTATCGAGCAGGGCATGATCTCCCGGTTGATCGAGGCGAAGCCGGAAGAGCTGCGGGTGTACATCGAGGAGGCCGCGGGCATTTCCAAGTACAAGGCCCGCCGCCGTGAGACCGAGAACCGCATGCGCCGCACCCGGGAGAACCTGGAGCGCCTGACCGACATTCGCGAGGAACTGGAACGGCAACTGGAGCGCCTCAGCCGCCAGGCCGCCGCGGCGGAGAAATACAAACAGTACAAGGAAGAGGAGCGCCACAAGAGCGCTCAGCTCAAAGCCTTGCGCTGGCAGGGCCTGGATCACCAGGTCAAGCAGTTGGACCACGTGATCGGCGAGTTGGACGTGAGCATGGAGGCCAAGGTGGCCGAGCAGCGCCACGTGGACGCCGAGATCGAGCGGCTGCGCGAAGGGCATAACGAGGCGCAGGAGCACTTTAATCAGGTTCAGCAGCACTTTTATGCGCTCGGCGCCGAGGTGGCGCGGCTGGAGCAGAGCATCCAGCATCAGCGCGAGCGCCATCAGCAATTGCATGAAGAGTTCGAGCAGGTTCGGGCCAGCTGGAAAGAGGCCGATGAGCACCAGCGGCTGGACGGCGAAAAGCTGGCCATGCTGGAGGAACAGCTGGCGGAGCTGGAACCGCGGCTGGAAGAGAGCGGCGAGCTGCAGGACAGCGCCACCGAGACGCTGACCCTGGCCGAGGAGGCCATGCAGGAGTGGCAGCAGGAGTGGGAGACCTTCAATAACCGGGCCGGCGAGTCACGCCGCCAGGCGGAGGTGGAACAGTCCCGCATCCAGCATCTGGAGAAATCCATCGAGCGCCTGCGCGACCGTATGGGACGGCTCGAAAAGGAGCAGGAATCCCTGGACTCCGGCCCGCTGGCCACCGAGATGCGTGAGCTTCAGGAGCAGGTGGCCGAACTGCAGATGCAGCGCGAAGAGAGCGAGATGAGCAGTGAGCGGCTGCAGGAAGAGATCAACCAACTGCGCCGCCAGAACGGGGATCGCGGCCGGGAACTGGATGAAGCCCGCGAGCGGCTGCAAACCCTGCGTGGCCGCCATACTTCCCTGGAGGCGCTGCAGAAGGCGGCCATGGGCGATGACGGCGCGGTGAGTGAATGGCTCACCCGCCACGAACTGGACGACCATCCGCGCCTGGCGGACCGTATCAACGTGGCCGAGGGCTGGGAAAAAGCGGTGGAAGCGGTGCTCGGCGATGCCCTGCAGGCGGTGGCCGTGGAAGGCCTGGACCAGGTCGGCGACTGGCTGGCGGACCTCACCCATGGCCGTGTCGCCATGGTCCAGCCGGGTTCGGACGCCGCCGCCGGCGGCTATACCGGAAAAACAGGCACGCCGTTGCGGGACAAGGTCTCCGGCAATGCTCCGGAAGGGCTGCTGGCCGGGGTTTACGCGGTGGAAGATCTGCCCGGAGCGCTGTCCCTGCGAGGGCAATTGAGTCCCGGTGAGTCGGTAGTCACCCGTGACGGCATCTGGCTGGGGCCGGATTGGCTGCGTGTGGTGCGGGAAGAGGACCAGGAAGCGGGCATTCTGGAACGCCGCCGGCAGCTGGAAGCGCTGGAAGAGCAGATCGAAACCCTGACCACCACGGTGGAAGACCTCAAGGCGCGGCTGGAAGAGAACCGCGAGCAGGTGGCGGCGCTGGAGGAAGAGCGCGAGGAAGCCCAGCGCCAGGGCAGCCGGCTGAGCCGGGAACTGGGCGAGGTCAACGCCCAGGTCAGTGCCCGCCAGGTGCGCCTGGAGCAGATCACCATGCGCCAGGAACGGCTTGGCCGCGAGCTGGAGGAAACCCGCGGTCAGCTCGAACAGGAACAGGAACAGATCAAGGAAGCGCGGACGGTGCTGGCGGAAGCCCTGGACGCCATGGAGCAGGACTCCGGCGAGCGCGAGGCGCTGCTGTCGCGGCGCGACGATTACCGTCTGCGTCTGGATGACGCGCGGCAACAGGCGCGGCAGCATCGCGACCAGGCTCATCAACTGGCCATGGAGGCCCAGGGGGCCCGTACCCAGGCGGATGCCCTGCGTCAGAACCTGGCCCGTCTGGAAGGGCAGGTGGCCAGCCTGGCCGAGCGCAAGGCGCTGCTGGAAAGCCAGCTCAGCGAGGGCGGCGACGACCTCGGCCTGGAGCTGCAACAGCAGCTGGAAGAAAAACTGGAGCTGCGCCTGGAGGCGGAGCAAAAGCTGGCCGACGCCCGCCGGAAGCTGGAAGAGGTGGAACACCAGATGCGCGATCTGGAAGGCCGCCGTGGCCAGTTCGAGCGCCAGGCCCAGGAAGTGCGTGACGCCATCAGCCAGAAGCGCATGCTCTGGCAGGAGTTGAGCACCCGCCGGCAGACCGTGGCCGAGCAGCTTGGCGAGCAGCATTTCGATCTGGAAACGGTACTCGCCAATCTGCCGGAGGACGCCAACGAACAGGCCTGGAACCAGGACCTGGAGCAGATCGCCCAGCGCATCGCCCGGCTCGGTCAGATCAACCTGGCCGCCATCGACGAATATCAGCAACAGTCCGAGCGCAAGCAGTATCTGGATCAGCAGAACGAGGATCTGGAAGACGCGCTGCGTACCCTGGACAATGCCATTCGCAAGATCGACCGCGAGACCCGGACCCGCTTCAAGGAGTACTTCGACCGCATCAACAAAGGGCTGCAGGCGCTGTTTCCGAAGGTATTCGGCGGCGGGCACGCTTACCTGGAGCTGACCGGCGAGGACCTGCTGGATACCGGCGTGGCGATCATGGCGCGGCCGCCGGGCAAGCGCAACAGCACCATTCACCTGCTGTCCGGGGGCGAAAAGGCGCTTACCGCCTTGTCGCTGGTGTTCAGTATTTTTGAACTCAACCCGGCACCGTTCTGTCTGTTGGATGAGGTGGACGCGCCTTTGGACGATGCCAACGTGGGCCGTTTCTGTAATCTGGTGCAGGAGATGTCGTCCCGGGTGCAGTTCATTTATATCACTCACAACAAGATCGCCATGGAAATGGCCCACGCTCTGATGGGCGTGACCATGCACGAGCCCGGCGCCTCGCGTCTGGTCTCCGTGGACGTGGAAGAGGCCGCTGAAATGGCGGCCATGTAGCCGCGGCCAGGTAACAAGAGACAAACAGGCCCGGGGCCGCCGGGCCGTTAAACTGCTTATATTTTTATGTAACCAGGACACGCTCTTAAGAAGTTTTACCTTATCGGCGTGAATCGCCCGGCTTCCATGCCGATAGCGCTTTGACAGCGGCGGGCGTGTAGCGAATGATTATCTGAACTGACGTTTAACCCTAATGTGGTGTCCGCTTGGGGGCACACGCTAAGGAAGGGGCAAATGGGCCTGAATTTGGAAACACTGATCGGCATTCTGGTTATTCTGATTCTGCTGATTCTGGCCGACGGTGTGCGAAGAATGATCCGCGAACGGCACGGGCGCTTGCGTATGCGCATCGATCGCCGTTTCCGTCGTCCCGCCGGTGACGATGATGAAGAAGACGATTTTCTCGACAGCAACCCGGAAGTGATCGGTCGTCCCCGGGTGATCCGTCGCGGCGCCGATGGCGCGCCGTTGCCGGAAGATCGCGATGATCCGCCGATCATGATGGAAGAAGATGAGGCACCGGACGACATGGCCGGACGGCGGGCGGAGCAGCAGAATCTGTTCGAAGATGAGGCCGAGCCGGAGCCGGAAGAGTCGCTGCCGTCCATGCGCGCGAGCCGGGATCTGCCGGAGGATGAGCTGGAACCGGAACCGCAACCGGCTCGTGAGGCCCCGCGGGCCCGTGCCGAAGCCCGCCAGCCCCATCGTGACGCGCCACCGCCGGAACGGCAGGTGCAGGAAGTGATCGTGTTCCATCTGATCGCGCGCCGCCCGGACCGTTTCGACGGCGAGGCGATGCTCCGCTATCTGTTGGAATGCGGCCTGCGCTTCGGCGAGATGAACATCTTCCATCGTCATCGACAGGGCGACGAATATCCGGAATTCTCCGTGGCCAACGCGGTGGAGCCGGGTACCTTCGATATCCAGACCATGGAAGAGCAGGAATTCGCCGGCATTACTTTCTTCATGCAGTTGCCGGGGCCGCAAGATCCGTTGGCGGCGCTGGATCGCATGCTCACCACCGGCCGGCGCATGGCTGAAGGGCTGTACGGCGACCTGCGTGACGAGCAGCACAGCGTCTTGACGCCGCAGACCATGGAACACCTGCGCCAGCGTGTGCAGGAGTTCGAGCGGCGTCAGCGCGTTTCTCATAGCTGAGGTCGGAGGCCTCAAGGCCACTGTGGGAGCTTGCCTTGCAAGCGAATCTGTTGCGCAGAGGCCAATTCGCTTGCAAGGCAAGCTCCTACAGCGGCTCCGTAGCCTTCTCTGTGGGAAGCTGCCTGGGCAGCGAATCAGCGCGAATTCATATCTCCACGATCAATAGACTGGCCACGGCCATGAATTCATCGAGCATGTTAAAACCGCCCCCCAGCGCCTGTAGAAAGCAAGGACTCATCCCACCGTGACATCGCCGAAAACCCCGTCTCCCGCCGAACAGATCAAACAGCTGCGGGACCAGCTCAACGACTGGTCCTACCGTTACTATGTGCTGGATGACCCCGCCGTTCCCGATGCCGAATACGACCGCCTGTTCCGTCAGTTGCAAGCGCTGGAAGGGGAGCATCCCGACCTGATCAGCCCGGACTCGCCGACCCAGCGGGTCGGGGACGTGCCACTGGAAGGCTTCAACGAAGTGCGCCATGCGGTACCCATGCTGAGCCTGGGCAATGCCTTCAATGACGAGGAACTGCGGGACTTCGACCAGCGCGTCCGCGAGCGTCTGGATGTGAGTGGCAGCATCGACTATGTCGCCGAGCCCAAACTCGATGGCCTGGCGGTGTCGCTGGTCTATGAGAATGGCGAGCTGGTGCGCGGCGCCACCCGTGGCGACGGTGAGACTGGCGAGGACATTACCGCCAACGTGCGCACCATCAAGTCGATCCCGTTGCGCCTGCGTGGTGACAAGCCGCCGGCCTTGATGGAAGTGCGCGGCGAGGTGGTGATGACCCACCGTGGCTTCGCCGAGCTGAACCGGCGTCAAGCGGAGGCGGAGCAGAAAACCTTCGCCAACCCCCGCAACGCCGCCGCTGGCAGCCTGCGGCAATTGGATTCCCGCATTACCGCCCAGCGGCCGCTGGAGTTCTACGCTTACTCCCTGGCGCAACTGGAAGGGGAGAACTGGCCGGATCGTCATTCCGCCATCCTCGAGCGGTTGCGCCAATGGGGGCTGCGGGTGAATCCGGAAGTGAAACTTTGCGATGGCGTGGACGCCTTGCTGGCGTTTTACCACGACATTCTGGAACGCCGGGATCAGTTGGATTACGACATCGACGGCGTGGTCTACAAAGTCGACCGGCTCGACTGGCAGCGTGACCTGGGCTTTGTCAGCCGCGCGCCGCGCTGGGCTGTCGCGCACAAGTTCCCGGCCCAGGAAGAGATCACTGTTCTCAACGGAGTGGACTGGCAGGTGGGCCGCACCGGGGCGCTGACGCCGGTGGCGAAACTGGAGCCGGTACAGGTGGGCGGGGTCACTGTCAGCAACGCCACCCTGCACAATATCGATGAAATCCATCGCCTGGACATTCGTGTCGGCGACACCGTGGTGGTGTACCGGGCCGGTGACGTGATTCCCAAGGTGGTGCGGGCGGTGCCCGAGCGGCGCCCCGGCAACGCCGAGGAAATTCATTTGCCGGCCGAATGCCCGGTGTGCGGCAGCGATATTTTCCGCGCCGAGGGCGGCGTGGTGGCGCGCTGCACCGGCGGCCTGATCTGTGGCGCCCAGCAGCGGGAAGCCATCAAGCACTTCGCTTCGCGCCGGGCCATGGACATCGAGGGGCTGGGCGAAAAGCTGGTGGACGCGCTGGTGGATCGGAACTTGATCGCCACCGTGGCCGATCTGTACCGGCTGCAAGCGGAGCCGGTAGCGGCGTTGGAGCGCATGGGCGAGAAGTCCGCCGCCAACCTGATCGAGGCGCTGGAGCACTCCAAGACGGTGAGCCTGGAGCGCTTCCTGTTCGCTCTCGGTATCCTGCAGATCGGCGAGGAAACCGCCAAGGCGCTGGCCGATTGTTTCGGTGACCTGGAGACGATCCGGCGGGCACCGTTGCTGTTGTTCCTGGCGGTGCCGGATGTGGGGCTGGAAGTGGCCAAGGCGATTCACGCCTTCTTCCGCGAGCAACATAACGAGGACGTCATCGACGGTCTGCTGGCCGAAGGCGTCCAGCCGCGCGCCAATGGCCATCCCTCCGCGGCCTTCGTGCGGGAACTGACGCTCGGGTACTTCCTCAAGGCGGCCAAGCGTCTTGGCATGGCGCTGGATGGCGTCGGAGAAAAGTCCCTGGAAACCCTGGGCAGCCATTATAAGACCGTGGCGGCTCTCGCCGAGGCGGATGCCGATGAGGCTCCGGTTCGCCCGGCCATGCTGGAGCAGGTCCACAAGGCGCTGGAACAGGGCGATTGGCGGCAGCGGCTGGAACAGGCCGAGGCGCTGGCCGCTGAGTTGTCCGAAAAGGCGCCTCGGGAAGCGGCGGAGCAGGCCCTGGAAGGGCAGACCTGGGTGCTGACCGGTACCTTGTCCCGGCTGACCCGCGACCAGGCCAAGGCCCATCTGCAAAGCCTGGGCGCCAAGGTGGCCGGCAGCGTATCGAAGAAAACCCATTGCGTGGTGGCTGGCGAGGCCGCCGGCTCCAAGCTCACCAAGGCGGAAGAGCTGGGAGTGGACGTGATGGACGAGGACACCTTCGCCGACTTTCTCGCCGGCCACGGCATCGTTGTATAAGGCGGGATGCCGCGGTGGGAGCCTGCCTGCTGGCGAATGCGGTCTCTGGTGTCGCAGGCGAGCTCCCACAGAGGCCTTGAACCGCTCGAACCGCGATTCCCGTTTTCCCTTTCCGGAGGCCAACCGCTACCATGTCGCAAACCGGAATTCCGAGGTTACCCATGCGAGCCCTGTTGTTGGCGCTGTTGCTGGTCGGACTGGCGGGCTGCGCGTCCACCCCGACCCAGACCGAAAACGTTTGCGCCGTGTTCGATCAGAAAGGCGGGTGGTTCAATAACTGGTACAAGGCCGCCAAGCGTACCGAGAAGGAATTCGGTGTGCCGGTACCGATCCTGATGGCGACGATCTACAAGGAATCCGGCTTCCAGGCCCGGATCAAACCGCCACGCACCAAATTGTTGTGGATCATCCCCTGGAAACGCCCTTCCAGCGCCTATGGCTATCCGCAGGCGCTGGACGGCACCTGGGCCTGGTATCAGAAGGAAACCGGTCGCCGGGGGGCCAAGCGCTCCGACTTCGCCGACGCGGTGCACTTCGTCGGCTGGTACCACTACCAGAGCCATGTGCGTAATGGCATCCCGTTGAACGACGCCTACCACCTGTACCTGGCTTATTACGCCGGCCACGGCGGCTATTCTCGCGGCGTATGGAAAAACAAACCCTACATGCAACGATCCGCCCGCCGGGCCGCCGCCATGGCCGATCAGTACCGGGCGCAGATGGCCCGTTGCGGGCGTTGAGGAGGGGAAATGCCGATCGAAGTGCCCTGGCGGGAAGTGAGTGCCGAGACCCTCACCAATCTGATTGAGGAATACGTGACCCGCGACGGCACCGACTACGGTGAGCAGGAAGTGCCGCTGGCCACCAAGGTGGAGCAGGTGCGCCGCATGCTGGAGCGGGGCGAGTGCCGGCTGATGTTCGATGAAGCCACCGAGTCCGTGGACCTGGTTATGGTGTCCTGAATTCAGATTGGTGCCACATCGATGGCATATGGAGACAGCCATTCGCGAGCAAGCTCGCTTCCCACAGCGGCTTCGTAGTCCCTATCTGTGGGAAGCGAGCTTGCTCGCGAA
>CEGF01012095.1_pt1 | contig 11968 bp, 11 predicted proteins | sample 306341 | NCBI WGS metagenome assembly CEGF01 (sample SAMEA2755655, study PRJEB7226) | microbial mat metagenome | biome: microbial mat; feature: hypersaline; material: grass silage | place: USA | collected 2014-02-19 | depth 0 m
TTACAGCACGATTCGGGGCGAGGTCCGTTATGGCGAGGAAAAAAGCCGTATTGATCTGCTGTTGTCGGGGCATGCGGCGCAGCCGGACACCTGGGTTGAGGTAAAGAACGTCACGCTCGCGGAAGGTGGCCAGGGCTATTTTCCGGACGCGGTGACGGAGCGGGGGCAAAAGCATTTGCGGGAGTTGATCGCGCAAGTGGTCAAGGGTGACCGCGCGGTTCTGTTTTTTGCGGTGAACCACACCGGCATAGAAGAAGTGCGCCCGGCCGATCACATTGACGCCCGGTACGGCCAGTTACTCAGGCAGGCCGTTGAAGCCGGGGTGGAAGTGGTTGCCTACCGGGCGGCACTGGTCGGGGATGATGGCAATCCGAGTGGCCAGCTTGAACTGACGGAGCCGGTGCCGGTCAATCTGGAACCCTGACTTCAATCGTGTCGTCAGACTGACGCACCTCGAGCATCGTCAGTGCGTCACCCTGGCAGGGCCCGGCAATGCATTCGCCGGTGCCCGGCTTGAACAGAGCGCCATGCGTAGAGCACTGGATGAACAAGTTGTCGGCGTCCATAAACCGGCCCGGCATCCAGTTCAGTTCAATGCCCAGGTGCGGGCAGATATTCAGGTAGGCCTTTGGCTGGCCGCTGTCCAGAAACACAAACCCGGTCAGCGGCATGCCCTCGGGGTCATTGGCTTTTTCTTTCAGGCGAAACTCCACAAACCTGCCCGGCACAAGCTCGTGTGCCGGGCAGACGGTTTGCCAGGGCTTTGGTCCGGAGGTCATTTCGGCAACAGGGTGTAGCGCATCCGCGTGCCGTGGTTCAGCGACATGACGATTTCATCCGCGACCAGCCGGTGCGGAAAATAGCATCCGGATATCTTGGCTCCGCCAACGCTGGCACCTTCCATTCGGGATTTCGAGAAATCAATGCCACGAAGGTCGGCACCCCGGAAATAGCCGTGGCGGAAGTCCAGCCCCTGGGCATCCATGCCCCGCAAATCCAGGCCCCTGAAATCGCCGTGGGCAAAGCTGGGCACTTCCGCCAGCTTTGCCTTTTCTGCGTTAAAGATTTCAATCTTCTCGTCACGGAGCAGGTCATACAACGGGTGCTCAATGTGCTTTACGTCTTGTTCCTGATGGTCGTCCATCTGATACCTCGCAACGGCCAAACAATAGATTTATACCCGAGAGTCTAGCTGCTTTGGCGGGGGCTGACGCCAAAATGCTGGCGAATCCGGTCCGCCACCGCTTCCGCTACATGTTCCTGATCGGTATGCAGGTGAACGGTGTGGGTCTTTTCTTCCGTGGTCAGCGGTTCAAACCAGTGCTGCTGAGCGTCCAGAAGCTCCTCGGTGGCTTCCGATGCGTCGCCCTGGCGATTGCGCACCCACGCCCGCCGAAGGTCTTCCGGCGCTTCGGTGTGGAGCAATGCGAAGGGGACGGCCTGGTTTTCAGCGACCTCGGCAAACAGAGCGCGCTCGGCTTGCTTCAGACTGGCGGCATCGATGATGACGGACAATCCGGAAGACAGAAGCTTTTCAGCCAGTTGCGCCAGGTGGTGATAGGTTTTTTCGGTGACTTCCGGGCTGTAAAGGTCTGTGCCCAGGCCGGATTTGCTGTCATCCAGAGGTCCCAGTCCATGCAATCGCTTACGTTCGACATCGGAGCGCAGACGGATAAGGTCCAGTTCGCCTGCCATCGCGGCGCTGACGCAGGTCTTCCCAGAGGCAGAAAGCCCTGTGGTGGCCAGCAGGTAGGGATTGGGGATCAAGCCGTAATCTTCCGCCAACTGAGCGTAATCCCGGTAGCGCTGCATCAGTTCTTCGCGCTCACTTTCGCTGAGGCTCGGATTGCCCATGGTGAACAGTGCAATTTTGGCGCGTACCATCGCCCGGTAGGCTTTGTAGAGTGGCAACAGCGCCAGACCTTCAAAATCACCCCGGTGCTCCAGATAGGTGTTAAGCACCAGATTGGCCATGACGGATTCTTTTCGGGATTCAAGATCCATCAGCAGAAAGGCCAGGTCATTGATGACATCAATGAAACGGAAAGGCTCGTTGAATTCGATGCAGTCAAACACGGTCACCTGATCGTGGAACACGGTGATGTTGGCCAGGTGCAGGTCTCCATGGCACTCCCGTACCAGGCCATCAGCGCGACGGTTGGCAATCAGGTCCCGGTGGCGCTCGAAAGTGGTGCGGGTCCAGGCTTCGAGGGCGTCCAGCTGGGCAAGCAGGGCTTTGTCATCCAGTAGCGGACGGATCTGATCAAAGTTCTCCTGCATGGCGGCATAAACCGCCTCGGGGGTGCCCAGTGGTTTGTCGTCTGCAACCGGCGGCAGGCTGTCATGGAACTGGGCCGCCTGGCGGGCGACGCTGCTGAGCAGTTCGGGCGTCAGGTCGCCCCGTTCCTGGCGCTTGTCGAACAGTTGATCCTGGTCGAACTGGCGCATGCGGATGGCGTATTCAAAGGGCTCACCCTCGCCGCCGATGCGCGGTTGTTCGGGGCTTCCGGTGATCGGCAACACGTCCAGGTACAGCTCGGATGCCAGGCGGCTGTTGAGTCGGAGTTCTTCTTCACAGAACTGCTTTCTGCGTTCCAGGGTGGAGAAGTTCAGAAACCCGAAATCCATGGGCTTCTTGATCTTGTAGGCGTAGTCGCCAGTCAGCAGTACCTGGGAAATATGGGTTTCGATAACCCGGAAATCCTTCACCGGATGATCGTACAATTCCGGGTTCTGCAGTGCTTTAACCAGTGTATCCGGCGCGTTGTCGCTCACGTTGTGCTCCTGGGTTCCCTGAACTCGTTGATTTTGTTTGGCCTATCATAGCGGGCAGATTACAGAAATAACACACAACAGACCTGCCGGTCGCCTGCTCGGCTTCGTTATAATCCGGCGATGAGCAAATCATCTACTCCCCGTAAAAAATCCCAAAAGCCACAGTCCAGGAGCCGTCGTTCGGGCCTGTGGCGATTTCTGTTTCGTGTTGCTCTGCTGGGCCTGGTGGTTCTGGCAGGCTGGATGGTGTACCTCGATGCCGTCGTGACATCGCGTTTTGAAGGTCGGCGCTTTGAAGTGCCATCCCGCGTGTATGCGCGACCGCTGGAACTGTATGACGGTGCCAGTGTCAGCGCGGCTGGCCTGGCAAGGGAGCTTGCATTAGCGGGCTATCGTTCCGGTGACGGCGTGAAGGTCGGCAGTTATCAGCGTTCGGGTGGCCGGTTTGTGATCAGCACCCGTGGCTTTGTGTTCCCGGATGGTGAAGAGCCCCGGCGCAGGCTCTCTCTGGTGGTCAGCGGCGACAAGGTGCAGTCGTTTTCGGTGATGTCGGGGCCTGAATCTTCGATCGTCCGGCTGGAGCCAGCTCAAATCGGTGGTATTTATCCGGCTCACCGGGAAGATCGGGTCCTGATTCGGCTTGATGAGGTGCCCGAGTTGCTGCCGGAGGGGCTGATGGCGGTGGAAGATCGCGATTTCTATGACCATTTCGGCCTTGCGCCGCTGTCCATTGCCCGGGCTATGGTGGCCAACATCAAGGCGGGCGGAATCGTTCAGGGTGGCAGCACCTTGACCCAGCAACTGGTTAAAAACCTGTTCCTGACCAGGGATCAGACCTTGATACGTAAAGGTAACGAGGCCTTGATGTCGGTATTGCTGGAGTGGCATTACGAAAAAGACGACATTCTCGAAACCTACATGAATGAAGTGTATCTGGGCCAGGCGGGCACTCGCAGTATTCACGGGTTTGGCCTGGCCAGCCAGTTTTTCTTCGGAGAACCATTGAAGGATCTGGATACGCACCAGCTAGCCTTGCTGATCGGTATGGTAAAAGGCCCCAGCTACTACAATCCGAGGCGTCACCCAGACAGAGCCATGGCTCGGCGGAATCTGGTGCTGGATGAGATGGCCGAAGCCGGCCTGCTGGCTGACCAGGAACTCAGGGTGGCAAGGAGCAAGCCGTTGGGCGTTAGCGCCAAGCCATCGTTCACGGATAATCGTTACCCGGCCTACATTGATCTTGTTCGGCGGCATCTGGCTCGGGATTACCAGCAGGAGGATTTGCAAAGCGAAGGCCTGCGGATTTTCACAACCCTGAACCCGGCCGTTCAACATGCCTCTGAAACGGCGGTCAGTAAAACCTTGCCCAGGTTGCCGGGTGCCGACGTGCTGGAAGCGGCGTTGGTGGTTACCGCCAAAGACACGGGCGAAGTGCTCGCCCTGGTCGGTGGTAAAGACACGGACTTTGCGGGCTTCAACCGTGCCGTGGATGCGCGCCGGCCGATGGGCTCTCTGATCAAACCTTTCATCTATCTGGCCGCGCTGGAGCAGCCGGAAAAGTACACCTTGATAACGCCGGTGAAAGATCAGGCCTTCACGCTGGAATTTGATGATGGCCGGTTGTGGCAGCCCAAGAACTTTGACCAGGAAGAGCGGGGCGAGGTGCCTCTGCATCTGGCACTGTCGAAGTCTTACAACCTGCCGGCGGTCCGGATTGGTCTGGACGTTGGTATTTCGAGGGTTCAGAGCCGATTGAGAGCTTTCGGGGCAACCGGGCCGATTTCCGATTATCCGTCCATGCTGCTGGGGTCGGTGTCTCTGGCGCCGGTTGATGTGGCCCAGCTCTACCAGGGGCTGGCGACGTCCGGCTTTAACACGCCGCTGCGAACCATTCGTGAGGTGACTGATGCGAACAATGAACCTTTGTCCCGCTACAGTCTGAAAGTAGATCAGGTTGCAGACCCGGCGGCGGTGCATCTGGTTCAGTACGCCATGCAGGAAACGATGCAAGAGGGCACGGGCCGTTCTGCCTACTACACGCTGCCGGAGCGCCTGTCGCTTGCCGGCAAAACCGGTACCACCGATGATGGCCGGGATTCCTGGTTCGCCGGGTTTAGTGGTGACCTGCTCGCAGTGGCCTGGGTTGGTCGGGACGATAACGGCCCGACGGCGCTCACCGGTGCCTCTGGCGCCTTGCCGGTGTGGTCTGCGATGATGGCGCAGATTCCCCAGCACGGTTTTTCGCCGGTTATGCCGGATGGCGTGCAGTATCACTGGGTGGACGCAGAGGCTCAGGCGCTGACCGGTGAGCAGTGTCAGAACGCCAGGCTGATGCCATTTATTACCGGCAGTGAACCTAAAATACACACCGGGTGCGAAGGCGATTTTGGCCGACAGATACGCAGTTGGTTTGAAGGATTGTTCAGATGAAAAGAGTAACACTAGCCCAAGCCGTCAGCTTTGCGATAGTGCTGAGCCTGGCAGGTTGTGCCACAGGCCCGGGCGGCGGTTCTATCTATGTGCCTATGGGCGGAGGTGAACAGCCGAAGGCTCCGGAGCCGCCCAAAACGTCCGAGCCGGACTCGGAGCCGCAGGTATGGCGCAAGAGTGAGCAGCCTGCGGTGAGTGAGCCGGAGAAACCCGCCCGCTCACCCAATTACCGGGAAGCGGGGGATGAATTACCCGCGGCCGCAGTGGCGCTGATCCGCGATGCCGATCAGCGCCTCAGGGAAGGCGATTCGGCAGGCGCCATCAGCCGCCTGGAGCGGGCACAGCGCATTGCGCCTCGTTCAGCCGAGGTATATTTCAAACTGGCCGAAGCCTATGTCGCGGGCGATAACCTGGGCGCAGCCGAACAGTTCACTCTTAAGGGCCTGTCGTTGGCTGGTAACGATTACCGCATGCAGCGGTCTGGATGGTTGTTACTGGCGGATATCCGCAGGGCGCGGGGCAATGTGGCTGGGGCCGATCAGGCGGAGGATCGTGCCCGGGCACTTTGACGAATGTGCAGAGGCCATCCCTGGCCTCTGCGTGATCGTGCAATCTGATCAGGGTTGCAGAGGGATGGGGTCAGCCACGGTTGTTTCGCCGGCGACCACTTCAACAAACTGGGTGCCTTCGAATTCAATGGTCTCATCCGTTTCATTGTCGTCCAGCTGGCAGCTGTAACTGACGGTGTACTGGCCTTCGGTGAGGAATGCGGCTGTCCACCCATAGAGCGTGCCCGTTTCCTGGGCCGTGACCGGAACCACCATCAACGGGTTAATGCCGTCACGATTGACATTCAGGTCGACTGGTTCAGCTCCCGCTCCTTCAAACACGTACACAGCACCCGAATAATCCGGGCTGCAGTCCGCTGCCTCGGTATCGTCCAGCCGGGCTGAGTTGATCTGGGCGTAGTCGACCACGCCTTCCAGCTGGCCAACCTCCAGGTTGTTCACCAGTCGCAGCACCGGCTTGAGCATGAAATTTGCCAGCGCATTGCCCTGGGGATCGACGATGGACTTTCGGGCGTCAAAGTCGATGGTGAAGCTGGTGCTGCTGTCTGCTGCGACCACAAAGTCGCCTTTCAGCTTCAGGCCGCTTTGCTCACCGGAGGGCACAGCCAGGGTGAAGCGGGCATCGCCTTCGGACTCTTTGGTTACCCAGGAGTTTTCGGTATCGATGATCAGGCGGATTTCGTTGTACTCACCCGCCGGTACTTCTTCGTTGCTGATCAGTGGCTCGGTGACCCCGCCCTGGAGTGTCAGAAGGTCAATTGTGCCGGTTTCTTCAAGGTTGTATTCCAGCCATTCGCCGTCGGCAGGTTTGAGTCGAATGGCGTTGAAAGTAATATTCACACTGCTTAAATCCATGGCTGGCGCGTCGGTCAGCCCTACAGACAGCGTTCCGGTTTGTCCTGACAGGCTTCCGCCGCTGTCACCGCCGCAGGCCGCGAGAGCACCTGCGAGGGCGGAGATTGCGAATACTTTTGTTGAACGCTTCATAAATCCTCCAGAGAATATCCTTTCCGATTGCAGTCCGGCGCTGAGATCGCCAGTACGCATTTCACGCCGGGCAAAGGCAGTGGGTTCCCTGATTCTGATTAACATTTGCACATGTTTTGGCCATAATGTTTGCCAGGTGCACGGCGGGGGAGCCTGATATAGACTGCCCGCTTCTGAAACCCACGATCAGGCAGTTTGTTCTTGGCCATCCTTCCATTTCGACCCCCTGCTCAAAAACGCTTCCAGCGCCTTGTGCAACCGCACTTACAGGTGATGCATGCCTTTGCCTATCGGCTAACGGGTAGCCATCAGGATGCTGAGGATCTGGTACAGGATGTTGTGGTCAAGCTTTACCCGAAGCTGGATGAACTGGAATCGGTGGAGCAGTTGCGCCCGTGGCTGAACCGGGTGTTGTACCGCCAGTTCATCGATTCTGTGCGCAAGAAAAACCGCCAGGCTGACCGGCCGGTCAGCGACCTGATGGAGGCCGATAGTCAATCGGAGTGGCTGGATACTCTTGAGTCAGACAGTCAGTCGCCGGAGCTTGAGCTCAACCAGACCCGCCTGGGCCCGATGCTGGACAAGGCGCTGGCTCAGCTTTCTCCGGACCAGCGCACGCTGTTGCTGCTGCACGATGTGGATGGCTGGCGCCAGGAAGATGTTGCCGAGGTGCTGGGTGTGCCGGTGGGAACGGTAAAATCCCGCTTGCACCGGTGCCGGGCCAACCTGCGGAAATTTCTTCAGGAATGCATGGAACCGGAACCCGGTTCCGGGCGTCAGGAACTGTGAGGTGATGACTATGCCCTGTTCGCAAATCCGATCACAATTGCCTGACTTGGTCAGGAGTCAGCTGGCTTCCGGGGAGGCGCAGCAGGTACGCGTGCACCTGGAACACTGCCAGTCCTGTGCCCGGCAGGCAGAGATCGAAGCAGCCCTGAAGGATGAGCTGGCCAGTCGCTATGCGGTACCGGCCGCTTCGACGGATTTCGAAAGCCGGGTGTTAGCTGCGGCATCCGGCTCCGGTCAGGGCCGCAAGGTTCACCTGGCCTGGGGTGGTGCGGTAGCTGCCGCCCTGGTGCTCGGGCTGATGCTGGGGCGTGGAATGCCGGAGCCGGACCCTGTGCCGCAACTGGCCAGCGAGCCGGCACCGGCGGAGCAGAGTGATGGCCCGATGCCGGAGCCTGTGGACAGAACGGTACGGCTGGCCTTCACGGCCGGTGAGCCCCTGGATGATGTCACGCTTACCCTGGAGGTGCCGCCCCATGTGGAACTGTCCGGATTGCCGGGCCAGCACCGGGTGAGCTGGCAGGTCAGCCTTGATCAGGGCGATAACGTGCTGGCCCTGCCCCTGAAAATCCTGTTTCCCGGTGCCGGTGAGCTGATTGCAGAACTGGATGCCAACGGGCGACAGAAGGTGTTCCGGGCGGTTGTGCCCCAGCATCCCGGCAACAGTGTGCCCAATGAGCAGGAGGAGCCGGCAACATGAGTGTTCGCAACAACATAACGTTTGGCGGTTGGCTGCTGACCACCAGCTTGCTGGTTGTGGCGCCCCTGGCGGCGGCGAATGACCTGGATGTCACCATGCGTATGGTGGAGGACAGCGAAGACCTGACCAACTCGGTTACCCGCGAAATCCGCCTGCCGGAATTACCGGTGTTGCAGCGCAAGGCAAGCGACCAGGGACAGGCTCGTCCCGATGCTCCGGGGCGTGAGGTGTCAAAAGATGCCCGCGAGCGTGGCCGTGACTTTGGCCAGTCAGTGTCTGAACAGGCCAGGGAAGCTCGGGAAAAAAAGCCGGAACCGGGAATTGACCGGCTGCCACAGCCGGCTCTGGATGCCCGTGAGCGCAAGCCAGATATGCCGCCACAATCGTCACGTCCGTAATTTCTCACTTATGGTAACCTCCAAACCCTGACAGCCCGGCCTTACCCGGGCTTATCTGCTAATCACTAGCCTCGGGGTTTCCTGTTGTTCAGATTCCTGCTTGTTCTGAGCCTGCTGGCACTGGCCGGTGCTGCCTGTGCCAGTGACGATACCTCTGCCGGGCAGGCGATGACCGCCGGTATCGAACAATTCCGCGAAGGCAATTACCCGCTGGCCCGGGAGCACTTTGAGCGCTCGCTGGCGCTGGGTGCCGACACGCCCGCACTCCGCTACAACCTGGGCGTGGTTTGCTACAAAACCGGCGACTATGCCGCGGCCCGTAATCATTTTTCGACGTTACTGAATGGCGACAGCCAGGCCCTGGCCCAATATAACCTCGGATTGGTGGCGCTGGCTGAGGGCCAGCCCGGACAGGCCCGCGACTGGTTTGGCCTGGCGGCAGCCGATGACGCACCGGATAAAGTGCGGCAGCTTGCGGAGCGCCAGCTTGCGGACCTTTCAGTTCAGGACAACGCTTCCCGGCAGCAGTCCATGTTGGCCCGACAGGGCTATCTCTCTGCGGGTCTGGGCTACGACAGCAACATGGCCGGGGTGCCCGAGGATTCGCCCAGCAATCGCGGCAGCGCCTTTGCCGAGCTGGTGGCGGCTGGCAGCCTTGGCTACCAGGCCACGGAGCGTTGGCGACTGGTTTGGGATGGCGTGCTCTATGGCCAGGACTATCGCCACGGCAGCGACTATGACACTTCGGTACTGCAAGGACGGGTAACGGCGTTGCAGGCGGTCAATCTCTGGGAATTGGGAATACGGGCGGGCGGCTCCCGGGCCTGGCTCGACAGCGACGAACTGGAAACCCGGGCCGGGTTGGCTTTGCTGGCCCGTACCGATGCCTGCGATGTGTCAGCCCTGATGCACGGTTGTTCCGTTGAACTTGCGGCAGAAACGGTAAGCGGTGGCCCCGGATACAGCGCCTACGATGGCCAGTGGTATCTGTTTGAAGCCCGGGCGGACCGGACCCTTGCAAGCTGGTTGCTTGAGGGTTTCTACCGCTGGGAGTCCAATAACCGGGACAATTTCAGCCAGGAAGGCTATGTTGTGAACGTCTCGCCCCGCCACCATGAAATCGGCATCGAGGCGATATACCCGTTACATCCGGATTTGCTGGTAGGCGCAGAGAGCGCGCTGCGGCACAGCCGCTATGATTCACTACACCAGTGGCTGGAACAGGATGTGTTGGTGAAGCGCAGGCGGAATGACACCCGTCTGGAACTGGGACTGATGGCGGAATACTGGCTGAACCGGCAGTGGCTGGTGCGCAACCAGTGGTTGTACCGCAACCAGGACAGTGGAATTGACCGGTATGACTACGACAGGCATACGCTGACGGTCTCGCTGGAAGGGATATTCTGAAAGCAACAGGTTGCCCCGGCCCGATGATGACCCGGGCCGGGACTGCTTGCTTACCCGTTACAGGGTAGCCATCACCTTGCGCGCAGCGGCGATGGTGAACTCGATGTCTTCTTCAGACAACGCGGCACACACAAAGCCGGCCTCGAACGCCGACGGCGCGAGGTACACGCCTTCGGCCAGCATGCCCTGGAAGAACTTCTTGAAGCGCTCTACGTCACACTCCATGACCTGGTCAAAGCGGGTAACTGAGTCTTCCTTGGTAAAGAAGAAACCGAACATGGCGCCGGCGGACTGCACGGTCAGCGGAATGCCTGCTTCGTCGGCTGCAGCTTTGAAGCCGTCCCGCACCTTGTTGGTCTTCTCGATCAGTTTGTCGTGGAAGCCGGGCTCGGAAATGGCATTCAGGGTGGTCAGGCCGGCGGTCATGGCCAGCGGGTTACCACTCAGGGTGCCTGCCTGGTACACCGGGCCCAGCGGAGAGATGTGCTCCATGATTTCCCGCTTGCCGCCGAAGGCGCCGACTGGCAGGCCGCCACCGATCACTTTGCCCAGTGCGGTCAGGTCCGGGGTGATGCCGTAGTAACCCTGGGCTCCGCCGAGGGAGACTCGGAAACCGGTCATCACTTCGTCGAAAATCAGTACGGTGCCTTGCTCGTCACACACTTCCCGCAAACCTTCCAGGAAGCCCGGAACCGGCGGAATGCAGTTCATGTTGCCGGCCACCGGCTCCACGATGATCGCAGCAACCTGGTCGCCGATCTCCTTGAACGTTTCCCGCACACTGTCGATGTCGTTGTAGGTAAGGGTAATGGTGTGCTCGGCCAGGCTGGCCGGGATGCCCGGGGAGTTGGGCACGCCCAGAGTCAGGGCGCCGGAACCGGCTTTCACCAGCAGCGAGTCCACGTGGCCGTGGTAGCAGCCTTCAAATTTCACAATCTTGTCCCGGCCGGTGTAGCCACGGGCCAGGCGGATGGCACTCATGGTGGCCTCGGTGCCGGAGTTGACCATGCGCACCAGTTCAATGGACGGCACCAGTTCGCACACCTTCTTGGCCATCTCGGTTTCGACGGCGGTAGGCGCACCGTAGCCAACGCCAAGGTCCACCTGGGCGTGCAGTGCCGCTTTGATGCGCGGGTCAGAATGACCCAGGATCATCGGGCCCCAGGAGCCGATGTAATCGATGTAGCGCTTGCCGTCTTCATCGTAAAGGTAGGCGCCTTCGGCATGGTTGAAAAACACCGGGGTGCCGCCCACGCCACGGAATGCCCGCACCGGAGAGTTAACGCCACCGGGAATGTATTTCTGGGCCTGTTCAAACAGCTCTTCAGAGTGAGTCATGGTTAGCTCCTGTTAATTGGAATGTGTGAGTAACGGGTGGTGCAGGGCGAACAGTTGGCAAAAGGTTCTGGCCCTGGCTTCAATGTCTTTTGGCGCTCCCCCGAACAGGCCGCCCACCACCGCAAGAAGGTCTGCGCCTGCGCGGATCAGCGGCTCTGCGTTGTCTGTTGTAATGCCCCCGATTGCAGTAACGGGCAGTGAAAACACTTTTGCTTCGGTCAATACGCCGGGTTCTGCCTGGGAGGCGCCTGGTTTGGTGTCGGAGGTGTAAAAGCGGCCGAAGGCCAGGTAGTCAGCACCACTAATTGTTGCTGCGCGAGCCAGGTCCAGGCGGTGGTGGCAAGTGATGCCAATAATCGCCTCAGGCCCCAGCAGGCCTCTGGCTTTTTTCAGCTCCCAATCCTCCTGGCCCAGATGCACGCCATGGGCACCGACCCGGTGGGCCAGTTCCGGGTCATCGTTAATGAGCAACGGTACGCCCGCGTGACGACACACACTGGTCAGGTCTGTGGCCTGGCGCAGCCGCTCGGCGGATGTGGAGCCCTTGTCCCGATACTGCACCAGTACCGCGCCACCGG
>CEGF01001026.1_pt1 | contig 11930 bp, 15 predicted proteins | sample 306341 | NCBI WGS metagenome assembly CEGF01 (sample SAMEA2755655, study PRJEB7226) | microbial mat metagenome | biome: microbial mat; feature: hypersaline; material: grass silage | place: USA | collected 2014-02-19 | depth 0 m
ATCCTGAAGATATCTAGTTAACAGTGATTTCATCAATTAATTTAACTCTACCCCATTGATTCCCTCACGAACAAAAATAAATTCAGCAGTGTTTGAAGCAACCACCGGGCGTACCCCTGTTCATAATCAGCAAGCCGGTGTGTAACTTTCTAAAACACCTCAGCAGCACATAGCCCATCGACATATACCAAAATACGTTCAAACTGATGAAAGTACATTTCGTCCTATACTGAGCAACACCCAGTAATGATAAGGAGCCAGCTATGAAAAAAGCATTATTAGCGCTAATCGCTACAATGCTGATAAGCGGGTGTAGCAACAGCAACACCACCGCATCAAACGCGCCCGCTTCAGATACTGCAACCGAGCAAAACCAGCCCCACCACCAAGTGACCGACAAATGGGTCGGCCGATGGATTGGCGTTGAAGGGTTATTCCTGGAAATCAGCAAGGACGAGTCTGCAGGCCCGGGACATTATCTCCTTTACATGCGCTACGGCCTGGATGCCGATCAAATCGGCACTTTCGAAGGGCAGGTCACCGCCGAGGGCATTAGCTTCAACCGCGGGGACGGCCCACAGCTGCTTCGTGCGGGCGACGGCGAAGCCACCGGCATGAAGTGGCTATTGGAAAAGGAAGACTGCCTGGTAGTCGCAACAGGTGAAGGCTATTGCCGCGACTGACCTGAGCGGTGGTCACTCAAGGAGCGGCGGGATAAAAGCAGTTATTCAGCCGCTAGTTCAGCAAAGTGGCCCGCTTAATCCAGGGTGTACTTAAACCACCGCTGCTTTAAGCGGCAACCAGCCTCTTTACTTTAAGCTCTTTGCGATGCTGTTCGGCATGCCAAAGCTCGTATTGGGACTGCTGGTTCAACCAGCTTTCCGCAGAGGTATCAAACGCGATAGAAAGCCGCACCGCCATTTCAGGGCTAATACCGGCCTTGCCGTTCAGCACAGCACTGAGCGTTTTGCGACTTACGCCGAGCGCTTCCGCAGCGGCTGTCACAGTCAGGCCTAGGGGCTCCAAGCAAAGCTCGCGTAATACTTCACCAGGATGGGGAGGGTTGTGCATCAGCATTGGCGGTACCTCAGTAGTAATCTTCATAATTCACTATCTCGGCATCTCCGTCCTCGAACCGGAACGTCACGCGCCAGTTACCACTAACCGTGACTGACCAGATTCCAGAGCGCTTACCTGAGAGTTCGTGCAAGCGAAGACCTGGCAAGTCCATATCGTTGGCATCTGACGCTGCATTAAGTCGACCAAGAATAAGCCGAAGCCTCTTTGCATGCGCAGCTTGAATCCCTGCAGTGCTGCCGGATTTGAAGAATTTTGCCAAGCCTTTGTGTTTGAAGCTTCGGATCATCTATAAAATGTACCCTGCAACGTATCAGGTGTCAAAAACATGGTGCAAATCAAAAAGAGTCGATAAACGTGCTATGTCCCTACCGTTGATAACACAATTAGGTTAAAGACTACTCGCCCGCCACTTCAGTAAAGTGGCCCGCTTTATCCAGGGTGTATTCGCCAAAATCCCGCGCCAAATAAAGCGAGCCCGAATAGACGCGATGGGCCTCCTTTCGGATGTCTTCGATAGAAGGCGACGTATGGGGGCTGAGCTGGTAACGGGGGCTAAAGTGCGTCAGCACCAGATTGGGCAGCTGTACGGTTTCGGCAACCGCGGCAGCTATGCCCGACATCCTACAACCAGCCCCCTAATCCAACGTTTTCTGAATTCGGTAAAGTAGCGCCAACGCCTCGTCTTCCGAAAGAGGTGAAACGGCTTTAGCCAGTGCCGCCTCGATTTGTGCCGTTGCCTGTCGACCTTGCAGTGCCTTAGCTTCACCACTTGGTGTTAATCGGGCGAGTTGACGGCGTCCGTGGCGGTCATCTTGCCTCCTGACGACATACCCTGCCGCCTCTAGACCGGCCAGAATAGATTGCATGGATTGAGGCGTTATAAATGCTGCATTCGCGAGATCCGCGTTTGTCATGTCTGGTTGCGTCATCAACGCGGAAAGTACGGCATTTTGTGCGGTGGACAGACCACAAGCCTTCAGCGCTTCGTCCATACGACGGCGTAACCGATGCTGGGTTCTTTTTAGGTTGTAACCCAAAGACCTCTCCAGACTATATTGCTTTATCATATAAGGATCCTTACACTATATCAGGTAACTGACATTATACATTCTTAGGAGAAAATGGCATGGCATCTCTCACCGGCGTCGATTTTGTGGGCATTCAGGCAGATGACCTAGAAGCCGCCAAGGATTTCTATAACGGCAAGCTCGGCCTCCCCATCATTAAGGGCCCGCCTGACGCCGTGGTATTCGACGGTAAGCCAGTCCCTTTCGCAGTTCGCAAGCCCCTCACCGATCTGTCAGCCGCAAAAGGCTATTTGGGAGCCGGTGTCGCGATTTGGTTTGCCTGTGATGATGCCGATGCTCTTCATGCAGATCTCGCCAAAGACCAGGTCGACATCGTATTTCCTCCAAAGGATGGCCCATTCGGCCGTTACTTCGCTTTCCACGATCCGTTCGGCTACACAATCACGGCACATACCGCAATGAGTCAGGAAACCTGACATGACCAGCTACTGGATGGGAGTCGCCTGCGCGCAGCATGCACGGGCAGGCCGTGATGGCGGATTCGCGCAGCTTGGTCACGGGAAGCAATCTGCCGTAAGGGGGCTGAAAAAAGGAGACTGGATTGTCTATTATTCTCCACGCGAAAAAATAGACGGCGGGGCTCCTGTGCGGGCGTTCACGACCATCGGTCAAATCACTTCGGATAGCCCCTACCAAACGGATCAATCCATGGGGTTTCATCCTCACCGTGTAGATGTGGAGTACCTGTTCGCAACAGAGCTAGCCCCTATCCAACCACTCCTTGAGGAGCTGGAACTAACACGAGGACGAAAGGCGAATTGGGGTATTGTCATGCGTGGTGCAAAGAGAGAGCTTTCCGAGGCGGATTTTCGAAGAATTGCCGTTGCGATGGGAGTTGATTGGTAATCTCCCTCGTCAAACCCTTGCCGCTTTTCAATAGCAGCGTCAGAGAGTCCCGGCTAGGGCTCGGATATTAGCACTGCGAGATACTCATGAAGCCTGAGTTAATCGTGAAGCGTCTGCTTGCAAGAATGGCCAAAAACAAAAGACTACTCGCCCGCCACTTCAGTAAAGTGGCCCGCTTTATCCAGGGTGTATTCGCCAAAATCCCGCGCCAAATAAAGCGAGCCCGAGTAGACACGCTGGGCCTCCTTGCGAATGTCCTCAATGGAAGGCGACGCGTTAGGATTGAGCTGGTAACGGGGGCTGAAGTGCGTCAGTACCAGATTGGGCAACTGTACCGATTCGGCAAACGCGGCGACAAGCTTGGCGTAGCTATGCCCGACATCACCGGCCTTCGCGGCCATCTCTTCGGTGTAGGAGGCTTCATGCACCAGCACCTGCGCCCCCGTGCACGCTTCATTCAACAAGTCAGGCTGGTCATTGTCCCCAGCGATCACCACTTTTCTCGGCTTGTGTTTGAAGATCAAGAACTCATGGCTTTTTAACCGCTCACCCTCAAACTCAACATCAAACCCTTGCTTCAACTGCCCCCACAACGGCCCTCTTGGAATCCCCTTTTGCGCTAGTTTATCCACATCCAAGGCAGCGTCGACCCTTGTCTCCATAAACCCATAAGCGTAGGACGGCGCCCGGTGTGAAAGCCTGAACGTGGTAACGGCAACGCTCTCAAACTCAACGCTGGGCAGCTCGTCCGAGTCGATAAACTCCAAAGCGAAGGGTAAACATAGCTGCGTGACCTCACAGGTGGCCTCCAACCATGCCTTGATGCCTGCGGGCGCCACAATGGTCAGTGGCGCTTTTCGGCCACCCATTCCCGCACTCGCCAGTATGCCAGGCAGCCCATAGCAGTGGTCGCCGTGCACGTGGGTAATCAAGATGGCTTTCAGCGAATGGAAAGACAGTTTCGTGTGCAAAACCTGATGCTGGGTGCCCTCACCACAATCGATCAGGTACCAGCCCTTCCCCTTGCTCTCTCGCAAAGCGACCCCGGAGACGTTTCTGGCTTTGGTGGGTACGCCGGCGGAGGTGCCGAGGAAGGTAAGCGCGCCATAAAACCCATCTAGTCAGATTTCGCTTAGACCGGTAATGTCTCTTTCCACTGCCAGGGCAACAGCGTGTTGAGGTCATTATCGTCTAGGGTGGGCAGTGTCGCGAAGACGTACTGTAAGTAGTCGTAGGGCGAGAGACCATTGGCTTTCGCGGTTTCGATCAGGCTATAAATTGCCGCGCTGGCATGGGCACCGCTCGGGGTGTGGCTGAACAGCCAGTTCTTACGCCCCACCACGAACGGTCGGATAGCGTTCTCCGCCGGATTGTTGTCCAGCGGGATCAGGCCATCGTCCAGGAACCGGGTCAGACGGGGCCACTGGTTATCCAGGTAGTGCAGGGCTTTCCCCAGTGCACTTTTAGGCAGCACCTGGGTCAGTGACTTGTCGAGCCAGATGCGCAGTTGATCGATTAACGGACGGCTCTTCTGTTCACGCAGCGCGTGACGCGCGCCGGGTTCAAGAGCTTTGGCCTGTTTTTCCACGCCATACAGCTTACGGATCTGGTTCAGCGCCCAGTCTGCTTTGCCGGTTTTGCCTTTGGGCTGCACTTTCTGGGCGTCCACGAACTTACGCCGGGCATGCGCCCAGCAGCCTGCATGGGTGATCCCATTGCGGCGCACGATCTCGGCATAGCCTTCATAGCCATCGGTGACTAAGCGACCCGCATAGTCGCCCAACAGATCAACGGGCACCCGTCCGGCGCGGCTGGCCGCGTAGTCGAACAAGACCACCTGCTGTCCCGGCGGGCCACCGCGCTGCACCCACATATACGAGGTGGCACTGGCGGCACGATCCGCTTCTTTATTAACCTGGAGCGTCGTCTCATCCATGTGGATCAGCGGGGCGTTTAAGAGGTGTTGGCGCAACGTGTCGATCAGCGGGATGATCCGTTCTCCCGCCTGCACCATCCAGCGTGCCAGGGTATTGCGGGGGATCTCAGCGCCATGGCGTGCAAAGATCTGGCTTTGCCGATAAAGCGGTAGCGCGTCCTGGTATTTGGCGGTCGCGATATAGGCGAGCAGCGTGGCACTGGCATTGCTCTTGGGCAACAGCTTGGCCGGCGCTGGGGCAGTGTTGACGCCCTCTTCGCACAACGGGCAGGCATATTTGCGTCGCACATGACGGATCACCTCGATCCGGGCAGGCACCACGTGCAGTTCCTCACTGACCGCTTCACCGATCACCTTTAGCGCGGTGCCGTCCTCATGGCAGTGGCGAGCGTTATCGGGCAGTTCATGGATGACCTCGACGCGCGGGAGTTCTGGCGGTAGCGCAACACGCCCGCCGCGCATGCGACGCTTAGCAGGCGTAGCGGTGTCGATCGTCGCGTCATCAGCGGTGGTAGTGCTCTCCGATGCATCTTCCTCGTCAACCGCTACTTCCGCTTCATTGATAAGAAGATCCCGCTGGTCGACACGGTACTTCTCGGTGGAGGGGCCGAACTGACGCTCCAGGGCCAGCCGGAACTGTTCAAACAGCGACTGCTTGGCGGCCTCCCACTGCGCTTCTTTTTTCTCCATCAACGCCAACAGCCGCGCATTTTCAGCGTCAGCAGCGGCCAGCTTGCGCTCAAGCTGGGTGATCGTCGGTGAGGAAGCGTTGGCATTTTTCATGCCGTTTAGTGTACCAAAAACGCCCCTAACATAGGAGCGTTACGACTATCCAACCCGCTGAAAATCCAACGTTTTGTGAGGCTTCATGGCCTTTAAATTATAGCCATCCAGCAACCAGTTAAGTTCTTGACCGGTTAACGTCACGGTCTCGTCCTTCAGGTGCGTTGGCCATTTAAACCGCTCACGTTCCAAGCGCTTGTACCACACCACAAAGCCGTTACGTTCCCAGAACAGCAGCTTCACTTTATCGCGCTGGCGATTACCGAACACGAACAGCGCTTGATCAAACGGGTTCAAGGCCATGGCTTCCTGAACCAGCAGCGCCAAGCCATCGATTTGCTTACGCATATCCACGGGTTCTCGGCACAGGTAGACCTTTAGATCCGTGCCTGGGCGAATCATACGACCACCTCCACCGCGACAAACCGGGCGGGACGACAACGCGGTGGCACAGGGAAGCCTTGCACGATTAACCGTTTTTCCCACGCCATCAGATCGGCTAACGTCACGGCTTGTGTTTCGGCATACGCACTTAACGGCAGCTGTAACGCGGCGGCATAAGACAGGTGGCCTAGCCAAAACGCTTGAGTGGAATTGAGGTCGCGGCTCATGATGATCTCCAATGCTAAAGAGACCACCAGTGTGATCAGCCAACATTAATATAGGTAGATGGGTTTAGTGGAGCGCTTACGTAACAGGCATGGCTATTAGTGTGTTTGATCTTTTCCGAATTGGCATCGGGCCATCGAGTTCCCATACTGTGGGCCCGATGCGCGCGTCGCGAGATTTTGCCTTGGCGCTTGGCGATACCCGCGTTACCCGGCTGGTGGTAAGGCTTCATGGGTCACTTGCCGCCACCGGGGTGGGCCACGGTACCGATCAAGCCGTCATCATGGGGCTGATGGGCGAAGCACCAGAAAGTATCGATCCAGACACGATTACGTCGCGGTTAAAACAACTTGCCGAAGGTGAGCCGCTGTTGTTGGCCAATGGCCAACAGATCGCTTTTGACGCTCATAACGATGTCGAATGGGATGAGGCCTGTTTGCCGTTCCATCCCAATGCCATGGTGCTGAGCGCCTATTGTGATGACGCGCTAGTGGCGACCAATACGTTTTACTCCCTCGGCGGCGGTTTTTATGTCGATCAAGCCAAGGCAGATCAAGGCGAGGTCGGTGAAGATGCTACTGAACTGACTTACCCCTTCAATACGGCGGCCGAACTACTCGCACTATGCCGGCAGCATCAACTGCGTATTAGCCAGCTTATGTTAGAAAACGAGAAAGCCTGGCGTAGCGAATCGGCCATTCGCGAAGAGCTGCTGACCATCTGGCACGCCATGAGCGATAGCATTGAGAATGGCCTACGCGCTACAGGCCATTTGCCCGGTGGATTAAATGTGCGCCGCCGTGCGCAACTGCTCCACCAGCAGTTGCTTCATCCACCGGAAAATCAGCGTCTGATCGTGTCGAGTTTTACCGTAATGGATTGGGTTAACGTGTTTGCGTTGGCAGTAAATGAAGAGAACGCCGCCGGGCGGCGGATGGTCACTGCGCCGACCAACGGCGCAGCAGGCATCGTGCCCGCCGTATTAGCGTACTACTTGAAGTTTGAACCCGACGCTAGCGAAGCTGATGTGGTGGATTTTCTGCTTACCGCCGGAGCAGTAGGCATTTTATGCAAAAAGAACGCCTCCATTTCCGGTGCCGAAGTGGGCTGTCAGGGTGAAGTTGGCTCCGCTTGTGCTATGGCGGCCGCAGGGCTTGCCGAAGTGCTAGGCGGCTCACCTGGGCAGGTGGAAAACGCCGCTGAGATCGGCTTGGAGCATAACCTCGGTTTGACCTGCGACCCGGTCGGCGGGCTTGTTCAAGTACCCTGCATTGAGCGCAATGCGATCGCCTCCGTCAAAGCTATAAACGCTGCACGAATGGCGCTGCACGGCGATGGAGAGCACTTTATATCGCTGGATAAAGTGATCCGTACCATGCGCGATACTGGTCGTGACATGCAAGACAAATACAAAGAGACCTCCAAGGGCGGGCTAGCCGTCAATGCCATCGAGTGCTAGGTCATCAAGTGCTAGGCCAGCGGATTGGGAGGCAGTAAGCTGTCAATATTGGCGACTAGGTAGTCGACCAGCTGGCGGATTTTGGGTGACAGGTGACGGTGGCGAGGGTATACCGCCCAGACAGCGGTATCGTGGTGCTGAAAAGGCTCAAGCACGGCCACCAACTCACCGCTGGCCAAGTAGGGCGCTACGTAATAATCGGGCAGTTGTGCAAGGCCGAGCCCCTTACGTGCTGCGTCTAGCAACGCCGGCCCAGAGTTGCCCGTCCAGCACCCCTCGACACGTACCTCGCGTCGTTGACCGTTGACTTCAAACAGCCAGTTGGGCCGTGAGCCAATCAAGCAGCGGTGCTGGCTAAGCTCGCTCAACGTATGCGGGCGTGGCGCTTGGCGAAAGTAGCTGTGTGAGCCGACGATATACTCGCGGCGGTCGCATAACCGTCTGGCGATCAGGCTGGAATCCTTCAACACCCCCATCCGTATGGCAATATCGTAGCCCTCTTCAATTAGCTCCACCGGCCGGTTAGTGAAGTGCATGTGAACATCCAGTTGCGGATGTAAACACTGGAAGTCATTAACCAGCGGTGCGATAAAACGCTCGCCGAAGGTGGTGGCCGAGGTAAGTTTAAGCAGCCCATTGGGGGTAGCCTGAAGTTCGCTAAGCGCCTGCTCGGCATCGCGTAGCCCATCAAATAGATGGCGGCAGTGTTCCACGTAGGTAGCGCCCGCATCGGTTAAGCGGATCTGGCGGGTGGTGCGATAGAGCAACTGCACGCCCAACTGGTTTTCGAGTTGACTGACCAAACGGCTGATATGCGAGGTCGATACCTTTAGGTGGCGGGCCGCAGCAGAGAACGTGCCTAAACGCACCACCTCAACAAAGGCTTCGATACGGCTCCAGTGCTGCATACTATCTCCCTGGGTTGATAGCGATTGTTGCTATGTGGCAATAATCTTATGAGTGTATCCCGGTTTATCAAGAGCGCCTAGCTGGCCTACACTGCTAGCATAGCTAGCCTATCAATGGAGCCTTTTACTTATGTCTATATCTTTATCTCAGTGGTCTTGCGGGGTGCTAGCAGTGGCCGTGAGCGCTGGTTGGGCAGTCAGTGCCCAGGCAGAGCTACCCACCCAGCAGCAGGAGCAGGCGCCAGGTTGGTTTCGCATGATGGTTGGGGAGTATGAGGTAACCGCGTTATACGATGGCCATACTGCTATTGATACCTCCTTGTTAAAAGGCATGGAGCAAGAAGAGATTCTCCGCCACTTGGATGCGCTATTTATCGATGCAGAGAGTGGCATGCAAACCGCGGTCAATGCCTTTCTTATTCACACTGGCGAGAACCTTGTGCTGGTCGATGCCGGCTCGGCTGCCTGCTTTGGCCCCTCATTAGGTCAGGTGGAGAGTAACCTGCGCGCTTCTGGCTACTCGCCGGAGGATGTTGACACGATGCTGATGACTCATCTTCATCCTGACCACGTGTGTGGTTTGGCCAATGAGGAGGGTGAAGCGGTTTATCCCAATGCTGAACTGCGTGCCAGCCAAGCGGATGCCGATTTTTGGCTGGATGAGGAGCGTGCAGCACAGGCTCCCGAATCTGCCCAGCCCTTCTTTACCATGGCCCAGGATGCGGTAGCGCCTTATCAGGAAGCTGATCGTTTCAACCCCTTCACGGCTGGTGATGAAGTTCTGATGGGCATTGTTGCCCAAGATACACATGGCCACACCGCCGGACACTCAAGCTTTATGCTCAATAGCGATGATGACGCCATGCTGGTATGGGGGGACGTAGTACACAGCTACGGCGTTCAATTTGCTGATCCCACTGTCGCTATCGAGTTTGACTCAGACCCTGAGCAAGCCATTCGCACTCGAGAAGAAGTGCTCGAAAGCGCGGTTGAAGATAAGCACTGGGTCGCCGGTGCCCACATGCCATTTCCCGGCATTGGTCATATCGTAAAAGATGAAGAAGGCTATCGCTGGCTGCCGATTGAATTTGGCCCAGTGGCTACTGACGAGTAACGCCTTAGTTTTTGTTTTTGAAGTAATGAACATTTAGGAGTCAAAATGAAGTCACGCGCAGCTGTTGCATTGGAAGCGGGTAAGCCGCTTGAACTGGTCGAGATTGATGTCGAAGGCCCGAAGGCGGGGGAAGTGCTGGTTAAAATGGCCGCGACAAGCGTTTGCCATACCGATGCTTACACGCTCTCCGGTGCTGATCCCGAAGGTAACTTCCCTGCCGTGTTGGGCCATGAAGGTGCTGGCGTGGTACAGGAAGTCGGCGAGGGCGTTACCAGCCTTAAGCCAGGCGACCATGTTATTCCGCTTTACACCGCTGAGTGTGGAAAGTGTAAATTCTGTTTGTCGGGCAAAACCAACCTGTGTGGCAGCGTGCGTGCTACCCAAGGTAAAGGGGTCATGCCTGACGGTACCTCGCGTTTTTCACTCGAGGGCAAAATGCTTCATCACTATATGGGCACCTCCACGTTCAGCGAGTACACCGTGTTGCCTGAAGTCTCCCTGGCGGTGGTTTCTAAAGAAGCACCCATGGATAAAATCTGCCTACTGGGCTGCGGCGTGACCACCGGCATCGGTGCGGTGCTCAATACCGCTAAAGTAGAGCCGGGCGCCATGGTGGCGGTGTTTGGTCTCGGGGCTATCGGTTTGGCCGTCATCCAAGGCGCGGTCATGGCCAAGGCGGGGCGTATTATTGCTATCGACGTCAACGCTGATAAATTTGAGCTGGCCAAGCAGTTTGGCGCCACTGATTTTGTGAACCCCAAAGAGTATTCAGATCCAATCCAGCAGGTCATTGTCGATTTGACCGATGGCGGCGTTGACTACTCCTTTGAGTGTATCGGCAACGTCAATGTGATGCGCTCAGCGCTGGAGTGCTGCCACAAAGGCTGGGGTGAATCGATCATCATTGGTGTCGCTGGAGCCGGTGAAGAGATCTCCACACGGCCATTCCAGTTGGTCACCGGGCGGGTCTGGAAAGGCTCCGCCTTTGGTGGCGTAAAAGGACGCAGCGAGCTGCCGGGCTACGTTGATCGTTATATGAACGGCGAAATCAATATCGACGATTTCATTACCCACGATATGCCATTCGAAAAGATCAACGAAGCGTTTGAATTACTGCATGCGGGTAAGAGCATTCGTACCGTGCTGCATTACTAGGCCTAGCATTATTAAGTAGTATAGAAAGCACGTTTGAAACGCTAAAACGCGGTAGGGTAGACCTGCCGCGTTTGCTGTATTTAAAGGAACCTGCCCATGAGCATGAGTGAAACTCTAGAACTGGTGTCTGCCAACCGTAGTTTCGGGGGCTGGCATAAGCGCTACCGCCACTATTCCCGTGCGCTGGACTGCGACATGATCTTCGCCGTTTACTTGCCACCCCAGGCGGAAAACGAGCGCGTACCGCTGCTGTGGTGGCTCTCGGGGCTGACCTGTAATGACGAAAATTTCATGCAGAAAGCGGGCGCTCACCGTATTGCCGCTGAGCTGGGCGTGGCGATTGTTTGCCCTGATACCAGCCCACGGGGCACCGACTTGCCCGGCGAGCATGAAAGCTATGATTTAGGCTCTGGGGCTGGGTTTTACGTCAATGCCACCGAGTCACCCTGGAAGCCCCACTATCGCATGTACGACTATGTGATTGAGGAGTTGCCTTCTGTAGTGCGTCAGCACTTCCCGGTCAATGGGCGCGAATCGATTAGCGGACACTCGATGGGGGGGCACGGAGCATTGATCCTGGCGCTGCGTCATCCAGGTCGTTTCCGCTCTGTGTCGGCCTTCTCACCGGTGGTGAACCCGATGAACTGCCCTTGGGGGCAGCAGGCGTTTAACGCCTACTTGGGGGACGATCAGTCCCGCTGGCGTCAGTACGATGCCTGTGAGCTGGTGGCCAACGGCGCATCACGCCAGCGGCTGTTTATCGACCAGGGCGAAGCGGATCAATTCCTGGAAGAGCAGCTTCAGCCAGAGCGTTTAGAAGCCGTTTGCGAAGAGCATGATCATCCGTTAACGCTGCGCCGCCAGCCGGGCTACGATCACAGTTACTTCTTCATTGCCTCGTTCATTGAGGATCATCTGCGCTATCATGCAGATCACCTCATGAAGCGTTAAG
>CEGF01002651.1_pt1 | contig 11903 bp, 10 predicted proteins | sample 306341 | NCBI WGS metagenome assembly CEGF01 (sample SAMEA2755655, study PRJEB7226) | microbial mat metagenome | biome: microbial mat; feature: hypersaline; material: grass silage | place: USA | collected 2014-02-19 | depth 0 m
ATGGTTTTGTTTGATAAAAAGGATCACCGCAGCGTGATTCTTAGCGCCTCAAGTAGAACCAAGGAGCAGCCGTAGCGCTTATTCGAAACGCTGGATATACCAGGAGAGATGTCTTGAAAGGGGCCGTTGGGCGGTTAGTAATAGGCACCTCATTTGAGGAATGTGGTGCTTATCAATTGAGTAGGTAAAAATTCTGGGTGTAAGAACAATGGGCAGCCTGCGTTGGCTGCCCTTTTGTTATAGCTTCACATCTAAACCTGACAGCTTTGCTGTAAATCCATCGCAGCTTCGTAGATGTCATTGGCGGAGCCGCCAATATCCTCCAAGTAATCATCAATGGTTTGCTGCAGCACCGGGCCCCATTCGGGATCTTCCAGCGCGTCTTCAATGACCACAAACTCATGCCCCGCTTCAACGGCTTCTTCACGCCCTTGGCGTATCATCTCGTCGTAAACCTCCGCTGCGCGCAGCGACCACTCCAAGCCGCTGTGGTCATCAATCACCTGCTGCAAATCGGCTGGCAGGCTGTCGTAGCTGCGCTGGCTCATGGTGGCGAACAGCGAAAGGTCATACAGGGGGACTTCGGTGTGGTACTGCGCCAGTTCGTTTAGCCGGAAAGTCTTCATTCCTTCCCAGTTGAAACTGAGGCCGTCGACGACGCCACGCTGCATGGAGGTAAACACATCCGGCGCTGGCATGCCCACCGCCTGGGCGCCAAGGCGCTCGAACATATCACCCACCACGGGCGTGGGGCGGCGTAGGCGAAGGCCCTCGAGATCAGCCGGTGTTTCAATCAGCTGGTTTTTGGTATGCAGGTAACCGGGGCCGGTGGTAAACAGGAACAGCGGGCGTGTGTCGGCGTACTCCTGTTCAAAGTATCCCTGATCGTAAAGCGACTGGAGAATGCAGGCCCCTTGGCGGGCGCTTGATGATACCCCTGGCAGCTCGACGACTTGCGTGAGGGGAAAGCGGCCCGCCGTATAACCTTGGGCAGAGGCGCCAATATCGGCGATACCGCTGACAGTGCTTTCGTAGGTTTGAGCCGATTTCGCTAGCGTCTGGCTGGGGAACACTTCTACTGTCAGCTGCCCATTCGACGCCTCTTCGACGCTTTCAGCCCAGGCCTGAAACAGCTCACGGTCTATCATGGAGCCGCCCGGCCAGACATGCGCTACGCGCAGTGTCGTGCTGGCTTCCACGGCGGGGGCCACGAATGAAACGGCGAACACACCAAACAGGGTCGCTTTGGCTAGGTGGGTGGGTATTTTTTTCATTGTCGATATCCTGATGTCTAGTCAATGGGGCACGTTTTTATGATTGTTTTGAAACTTTTGTTGAAACGGTGTTTGAGACGGTTTAAAGATCCAACACAAGGGTTTTGCTCTTGGCTCTGGAGCAGCAGGGTGTGAACTGATCGTTGGCCGCGTGCTCATCGTCATCCAGGTATAAATCCCGGTGGTCGGGTTCGCCTTCGAGCACACGGGTGAGGCAGGTGCCACAGACCCCCTGCTCGCAGGAGACCATGATGTCGATGCCATTCTCAGCCAGTACTTGGTAGACGGTTTTATCGGCGGGCACGGTAAAGGCGGCACCGCTGCTGGCGATACGTACTTCAAAGCTACCGTCGTCAGCAGATGTTGTCTCAGCACCTGCAAAGTACTCGGTATGCAATTGGTCGGCTGGCCAGCCGCACTGTTTGCCAGTGGAAAGAACGGCGTTAATGAAACCACTCGGGCCGCAGACGTAGACCTGTGCATCAGCCTCCGGCTCACTAAGCAGTTTTTCCAGATCAAGGGTTGGGGACGCGTCGTCATCGTCCAGGTAGAAGTGCGTTCTATCGGCGAAACCTGATGTGTTGATACGCTCACGAAAGGCCATGCGCTCGGCGGAGCGGGCGCAGTAGTGCAGCTCGAAATCCGCATCGGTGCGTGCCAATCGCTCCGCCATACACAGCAGCGGGGTGATGCCGATCCCGCCCGCCAGCAGGTAAGTGCGCTTTGCGGGTTTAAGCGGGAAATGGTTTTTGGGAGCGCTGATGAGCAGCAGGTTGCCCACTTTAATCTCGTCGTGCATGGCGATGGAGCCTCCTCTGGAGGCCTCATCACGCAACACGCCGATCAAATAGCGATCCCGCTCTTCAGAGTGGTTGCACAGCGAGTATTGCCGGATTACCCCCTCTTTCACCTGCACGTCAATGTGGGCGCCGGCGCTAAAGGGGGGCAGCGGTCGACCATGCGGGTCGGCAAGCTCAAAGGTGGCAATGCCAAGCGCCTCCTCATGGCGAGCTTTTACCTCGACAATAAGCGATAGAGAAGGGTGGCTCATGCCATTGCCTCCTGGGGTTGCTCGGCCTGCTCCTCTTTTAAGATGCGATCAATAATGCGGCGCGCTTGTACGCCCCCGCCGTCAATATTGAGTTTCAGTAGTTGGCGGTCGGGGTATTTGAGCAGGTTGCGCTGCTGTGCCTCGAGCATCTCAAGATCTTCTTCGAAGATCTTGCCCTGGCCCTCGCGGATCTTGTCGGTGAGCGCCTGATCTTCCGGCTTGAAGTTGCGGGCCATGCCCCAGAAGTACCAGATAGAGGTATCGCTCTCAGGAGTGATAAAGTCGACCACGATACTGGACGCTCTCACATCCGCCGGTGCTTTAGCGCCGCCATTGCCCGCGTGGGCCACACCGACATCGATGTGCACATGGCTAGGAGGGGTAAAGCGGCAAATTTGCCAGCGGTCGACGGGGACATCATCAGCAAGCCCATTACCCCTTAGAGCGGCCTGCCAGAAAGGCGGTGCGGGTATGTTCTCCATCTCGCGGCTGGTGACCACCTCATCGCCGTTAACCGTCGTTTCCGGTGCGGCTTCCTCTATCTCGGGCTGGCCAATACTGGAGGCGTGCACATAGGTCTCATGGGTAAGATCCATGAGGTTGTCGATCATCAGGCGATATTCACACTGAATATGGTAGAGACCGCCGCCATATGCCCAGTCCGGGTTGTTGGCCCAGTGCAGCTCGGGAATCAGATCGGCGTCCGCTTTCGCGGGGTCGCCGGGCCAGATCCAGATAAAGCCGTGACGCTCTTCAACAGGGTAGGCACGATTGCTTGGAAAGCCTCGAACCCGCTGGCCGGGCATGCTGTCGCATTTACCGCTGCAGTTCATTTCAAGGCCGTGGTAGCCGCACACCAGCTTGCCATCACGTACAAAGCCCAAGGAGAGCGGCGCGCCACGGTGGGGGCAGAAATCCTCTACGGCGGCCACGCGGTTTTCGTCACCACGGAAGAAAACTAGTTGCTTATTGCAAATAGTTCGCCCGAGTGGCTTTTCGGTAAGCTCATCAGGGGTGCAAGCGACGTACCAGGTATTTAAAGGAAAGGGGGCTTGTTGAGTCACGGTAAACTCCTTTTTGGTTTAGTGTTGTAATTATGCTTATTGGATCCAAAGTAAAGGCTAGGAAGGTTTTTACAGTCAACCTATACTTTCGTAGAGTTCACCAATAAAGCGCAAAACAGTGTTGATACGAGAGAAAAAATAAATGAGTAACAACGATAAAAGTGTCGTCAGTCGGCTGCGTAAATTGATCAGTGAGGGTGCATACGCGCCAGGAGAACGACTTGGTGAAGTCGCGGTTGCGGAGCAGCTGGGGGTTTCGAGAACGCCGGTAAGACTGGCTTTTCGCACTCTGGAGCAGGAGGGGTTGCTGCAACAGGCGGGCAAGCGCGGGTTTATGGTGCGTGAGTTTACCCAGGCGGATGTGCACTGCGCGGTTGAGGTTCGCGGGGTGCTGGAGGGGCTGGCCGCGAGGCGACTGGCGGAGCAAGGGCTGTCGCCTAGAGTCGATAAGGAATTGAAGCTTTGGATCCAAAAAGGAAAAAAACTAATCGCCAAAGGGTATCTTGTAGAGTCCGATATCAATCAATGGAGTGAGCTTAATGCTCACTTCCACGGCATTATCATTCATTCCATCGGTAGCGGTGTCGTGGCAGATGCCATTGCAAGGAATAATCACCTACCCTTCGCTGCCGCCGACTCAATCATCATCGATAGCGATGAGCTAGAGCGAGAATTTAAAAAGCTGCAGTTAGCGCAGTTTCATCATGAGCTTATATTTCAGTCACTTAAGAAGGGGGAGGGGGCGAGGGCAGAAATGTTGATGCGTGAGCATGCGCTGATTGGGCTGCGTTACCCTGAGTTGCTGGCCGAATCCGAATAAAATACTCGGCAATTTAGTTGTAATGTATAATTAAACAAAAGTAGTAATAGTGTAAAGTTATTTATATTCAATTGCTTATATAAATCTGAAGATGCATAGCCTCCATTTTAATTGACAGATGGAGGTTTTTTTCGCAGCTTTGGTACGTAGTGCGGATCAGAGTTCGCATTAAGAACAATTACAACTAACCACTACGACCAAAGCAGAGACAAACAATGAAAATTAACCACTTTGTTGCATGCGCCCTTCTCGCTCCCTGTGCGCTTGCTGCCCAGGCCCATGCGTTTGATGTTGTAGAAGCCGGCCAGCCTGTCGTGACCGGTGAGCCAAGCCGTGTCGGCCCACCCTGGAATCACCGATCAACGATGAATATTCCAGGCACCAAAACCGATATCGCCTTTGGTGGGTACGTTAAGCTCGATGCGTTTTACGACTTCGACTACGACCTGGGCACATCAACGGATCCTTACGCCGTTATGAACCCAGGCAATCGAACCGATGGTCGAACCAGCTTTACGGCCTATGAATCCCGCCTGAATTTCCGTACCCATACCGCCACTGACTATGGGCGTTTAACCACTTACTTCGAAGGGCATTTTGTGCCCGATGGTAAGTTCGGGCTGCGCCATGCGTATGGCGAGCTGAACGGGTTTCTCGCCGGGCAAACGTGGTCAAATTTTATGAGCTTCGTGGGCGGGACACGCACCCTGGCGCTAGGGGATCCTAAGGGCTACGCCTTTGAGCGGCAGGCTCAGTTGCGCTATACGCAGCCTGTTGGGGAGGGGAGTTTCTCTGTTGCCTTGGAAAACCCCACCACGGTCATTGCTCGCAGTGATGCTTCAGTGGCTGATGGGGAGAGCCAGCTTCCAGATTTGACGCTGCGCTATGAATATAAGCGCTTATTTGCGCTCTCAGGGATAGCGCGTCAGCTTTCGACCAATAACATCACCAATACCATTGATGATGAAGTGACTGGCTACGGGGTGCAGGCGCAGTTCAATTTGCCCTTTAATGCCTCAACCAGCTTGCGCGGCAGTGCCACCTACGGCGAGGGTATTGGTAACTATATGGGCAACCCGGGCAATGTAGGGCACCGCAACGCACCTGACGTTTATGTGCAGGGTAACAATCTTGAAACGATTGAAACCCAGGCATTTGGTCTCTCACTGAATCACTACTGGACGGATAGCTGGTTCAGTTCTGTGGGCGTTTCGCGTCTTGAGCAAGACCTACCCGCAGGCTATGGCGATCATTTCGAAACGCTCAACTATGGGTTTGCCAATGTGATTTGGGATGTTACCGAGCGCATGTCAGTCGGTCTTGAGTACCAGCACGCGGATATCGAGCAGGTCAATGGGGTCTCCAACGATGCGAGTCGCCTCCAGGCGAGTGCCACCTTCCAATTCTAGCGCTCTACGCATTGCCGTGAGGTGACGGTGTAAGTGCTTTAGTGCTGTTTCGATCATGTTCTAGGCTGGCACTTTGCCAGCCTTTTTTTGGTCTCGTATGGCTGCCTAAAAGTACCGCGGTTAAGGCGCTGGGTTCGCAGAGGGTAGGATGATGCGTGGATCCTGGGGTGGCTCAGCATAGAGGCACGCCACAAGTTCCGAGTAGCGCTCGCGCACTAGCCGTTGGTTCACCGAGCCTTTGTCGGTCAATTCACCACGGTCAACGGAGAGCGGTTGGTTGAGCAGTAGCAGGCGCTCCAGCCGCATGGAGCTTGATTGGCCGCGGCAGTGGGTTGCCAGGCGCTGTGCGAACCACTGGTGAAGGCTGGGGTCTGCGGCCAGAACCTCAAGCGGCGTATTCTCTGAGCCAAACTGCTGTTGGCAGGCGGGAAGGTTTAACACGACGATGCCGGTCAGGTAGTCACGCCCTTCGCCGACCACCACGATGTCCTGTACCAGCGGGGCGAAGTGTTCCACAAGGTGTAGGCGCAGGGTGCCCACATTGACCCAGGTGCCGGTCACCAGTTTGAAGTTCTCGCTTAGCCGGCCGTCAAAGATTAACCCGCGCTCGGGGAGGCCGGGGTCAATGAGTCGCATGGCATCCCCGGTGCAGTAGTAGCCTTCGTGGTCAAATGCCTCGCTGGTTCGCTGTGTATCGCGCCAGTACCCCGGCGTGATGTTGAGTCCCTTAAGGCGCGCCTCCCACTTATCGTCCGTCGCCACTAGCTTTAGCGTCATGCCAGGCACGGGCCTTCCGATCAAGCCCGGTGTATCGCTGGGCTCTTCGGTGCAAAAAGCCAGGCATGCTTCGGTGGAGCCCAGTCCCGTCAACATGGGAACGGCAGCTCCGCGCGTCTGTTTGCCTAACGCTTCCAGAGCGGTGCGCACATGGGCGGGTAACACGGCGCCCCCGAAGTGCAGCATTTCCAGGTCGCGGAAAAAGGCCTCACGCAGGGAGTCATCGTTGCGCAAATGTTCGACCAGCGCTTCGAACCCCTTGGGGACATTGCAGTAAAACGTCGGCGACACCTCGCGCAGGTTCTCGATGGTTCGCTGCACCCCTTGAGCGGTGGGGTTGCCATCATCAATATATAAAGCGCCCCCGTTGTGGATCGCCATCCCCAAAATCGTATTGCCGCCGAAGGTGTGGTGCCAGGGTAGCCAGTCGACTAACACCGGGGTGTGCTGCTCTAGAAAGCTTAGCCGTTTCGCCAGCATGGCTTGATTGCTACACAGCATACGTTGGGTGTTGATCACTGCCTTGGGCATGCCTGTCGACCCTGAGGTAAACAGTAGTTTGGCGATAGTGTCAGGCGTTAAGCGGGCGTGGGCACTTTTCACATCGGCAGTCGCTGGCGTCGCGGCGAGTGAATCAAAGGTCAGGGCTCGCTGCGCGGGTATCTTGGCTACACAGGTAACGCCATTATCGCAAACGGTTGCCAGTGCCCGGCTAAAGCGCGCCTCCTCATCGACAAATAGCATCCCCGGGGTCACCAGATCCACCACATGCCGCAGCTTAACGAAATCTTCCGATAGCAGCGCGTAAGAGGGCGATACCGGCACGTAAGGAATGCCCACATGCATGGCGGCACAGGCAAGCAGAGCATGGTCGATGCTATTTCCCGACAGCACCATCAGTGGTCGCTCCGTCGACAGACCATGATCAATCAGTGCTTGTGCCAGGCGGATCACTTGCGGCATTGCTTCACCGAAGGTTAGCGTCCGCCACCTGTGCTGGCCCTTTTCGCGCTCGGCCAAAAAGGTATTCAGGGGTGTTTTGTTTGCCCAATGGGCAAGGCGCTGGGTCATGCTGTGTGGGTAAGAGGGGAGATCGCCTCCGTGTAGTCGGAACTCTTGTAAGGTGTCAGTCAGCGGAGGAGGGAGGGACATGAATAGCTCCATAGCGAAAAATCTTGGATTTGTTGTGTGCTGTCATCTTGGCGAATATAGTTATAGTTGTTAACTAGATGATTAGCTAGGATGCTGATTTAAGACCATAGTTGTAATTATTTAAATGAGATAGGAATTAACGCATGGCCATATCTAAAAAGAGCACGTCTATTCAGCAAGTTGAGCCCGATGAAAAGGAGCCGACTTCTGTCGCCGGTCTGGTGCTTGAAAATCGCCTTGGTTACGCCTTGAGAAGAGCACAGCTGGCTGTTTTTAAACATTTTAATGAGGCCATGCAGGAGTATGAGATACGCCCTGCCCAGTTCTCTTCGCTCGTAGTGATTGAAGGGTATCCCGGTATCACCCAGACCACTTTAGCCAAGGTGCTGGACATTGATCCGCCCAGAATAGTTAGCTTAATTAATAATCTTGAGGAGAGAGGGCTGGCTTTACGGGTGCGCTGTAAGCGAGATAAGCGCTCCCATGGGATTTTTCTTAGCAAAAAAGGTGAAGCCTTAACCGAGCAGCTAAAAGAACTGGCTGAGCAGAGTGATATCAATGCAACTCAATCACTTAGTGATATTGAACGGCGTCAGCTGCTGTCTCTGCTAGTGAAAATATACGCACCCGAAACCAGCGAGGAATAAAACTTTAGGCGTATTTTTGTCGGCAACGCTTGCATGCTCTCTCAAAGACAATTACTTATATTAAGTAACTAGTTTGGTTGTGACGGTCTCGCGATGTATAGCGCAAGGTAGGTTTCAGCCATACAGCGAACTCCAAAAACAAGAGACGAAACGATGAGCAGCTTAGCGACGGTACCGACAATCGGCACTGCATTGATGCGCCGTAGCCTTGAGATACCCTGTAGGGTTGCCGCGATAAGCGGCGGATTACTGATCGCAGCACTCGCTATCATCACCGTCGTTAGCATTCTTGGCCGGTGGGTAGCCAGTGCACCAGTGTTAAGCGATATAACCATGCTGGCGTGGGTGGGCCCTATCACTGGCGATTATGAGCTGGTGGAAATGGGCACTGCCATTGCCGTTTTTCTGTTTTTACCTTACTGCCATCTTCGCGGTGGGCATGTCACGGTGGATCTACTGGTCATGCACGCGCCGGCCATGGTTCAACGCCTGCTCGCCGTTGTCGCAGAAACGCTCTTTCTGGTAGTGGCAGGGTTAATGACCTGGCGCCTCTATCATGGCTTGCTCGATAAACGGCGCTATATGGAAACCAGCATGCTGCTGGATATACCGCTCTGGTGGGGGTATATCGGCGGTCTGGTGGGGTTCGCGCTATTGACACTGGTGTGTCTCTATCGCACCTGCGATGCGTTTAGTTACGACCCGCCACAGCCCGGTTCGGCTCAAGCTCAAGTTAAAGAAAAGTCCGCCCAAGGAGATCTGTGATGACACCTCTCACCTTGGGCGCTAGCGGCTTTGTGGTGCTGCTGTTCATGATGGCGACGCGTATTCCTATTGGCCTGGCCATGCTGGTGGTAGGCGCCGTAGGTATGATGCTGATCACCGGCCCGATGGGCATTTTAAATGGCTTAAAGTCACTTCCTTACGAACACTTTTCCAGCCATACGCTATCCATCATTCCGCTGTTCCTGCTGATGGGGCAGTTCGCGGCGAGAGCCGGTCTTTCCCGGGCCATGTTTCAGGCGGCCAACGACTGGCTGGGCCACCGCCGTGGTGGACTGGCGATGTCCACGATTGGCGCCTGTGGTGCTTTTGGGGCCATTTGCGGCTCTTCGCTGGCGACCGCCGCGACCATGACACAAGTGGCGCTACCTGAAATGGAGCGCCAAGGGTATCGCGGCAGCCTGGCGACCGGCGCACTGGCCGCTGGCGGCACCTTGGGTATTTTGATTCCCCCCTCTGTGGTGTTGGTTATCTACGCAATCCTGGCCGAGCAAAACATTAATGAAATGTTTGCCGCCGCCCTGGTGCCGGGTTTGTTAGCGGTGTTCAGCTATATGCTGGCCATCTCGATTTACGTGCGCTTTTTCCCTGACAGTGCGCCGAGTAAGGCGAAAGCCTCCCGCGACGAGCGTTGGCGCTCACTGCTGGAGGTATGGCCCGGCGCGGCGATCTTTATCGTGGTGATTGGGGGCATCTATACCGGTATCTTTACGCCTACTGAAGCTGCTGCCGTCGGTGCGGTCTCCACCGGTGCCCTGGCAATAACGCGAGGTGGGCTGCGTTGGAAAGGCCTGCGGGACTGTGTGCTTGAAACCGCGGTGACCTCGGCGATGATCTTCTTCATCGTGCTCGGCGCCAGTGTGTTCAATAGCTTCCTTGCTTTGACTCAGCTACCCCAGATTACCGCTGGTTGGATTGTGGGGCTCGAGATCAGCCCCTGGGTGGTTCTGGCGGGCATTCTGTTCTGCTATTTGGTGCTCGGCTGCTTTATGGACAGCCTCTCGATGATCCTGCTCACCGTGCCTATCTTTCTGCCCATCGTCACAGGGATGGACTTCGGCATGCCCGCCACCGATGTGGCGATATGGTTCGGTATTTTAGCGCTGGTGGTCGTTGAGGTCGGCATGATCACGCCGCCGGTGGGGCTGAACATCTTCATTATCCACTCCATGGCTCCTCGTATTCCCTTAACGGAGACCTTTAAAGGCATTCTGCCTTTTTTAGCGGCCGATCTTATTCGCATTATTTTGCTGGTGCTCTTCCCCGCCATCTCGCTTGGCTTCGTTTACTTAATCAATTGACCAAGGGAGTTGGACATGTCCCAAGACGCGACTCAACGAAGGGTAACGACCACCTTGATGGTGAGGAGATAGCTAATCAAAAAGTTTACCGCTGAGCAGATTGTTAATAAGCAGTTTTGAACAAGCCGAAAACCCAAGGAGTAAGAGATGAGTAACTACCAAGATCGCTGGCAAACCGTAAAAGTTAACGTCGAAGAGGGCATTGCGTGGGTGACGTTGAACCGCCCTGAAAAGCGCAACGCCATGAGCCCGACGCTTAACCGTGAAATGATCGATGTACTTGAAACCATCGAGTTGGATCAAGAGGCCCATGTGCTGGTGCTGACCGGCGAGGGTGAATCCTTTTCCGCCGGTATGGACCTTAAAGAGTACTTCCGTGAGATCGACGCCAGCCCCGAGATTGTTCAGGTCAAAGTGCGTCGTGACGCCTCTACCTGGCAGTGGAAGCTCTTGCGCCACTACGCCAAGCCCACCATTGCCATGGTTAATGGCTGGTGCTTTGGCGGGGCTTTCTCGCCGCTGGTGGCCTGCGATTTGGCGATTGCCGCTGATGAATCGGTATTCGGTCTCTCTGAAATCAACTGGGGTATCCCTCCCGGCAACTTGGTGAGCAAAGCCATGGCCGATACCGTAGGCCATCGTGAGGCGCTTTACTACATCATGACCGGGGAAACATTTACCGGCCCCCAGGCAGCCAAAATGGGGCTAGTTAATAAAAGTGTACCGCTGACCGAGCTACGCGAAGCCACCCGCGAGTTAGCCGCTACGCTGCGTGACAAGAACCCCGTTGTGCTACGTGCTGCCAAGATCGGTTTCAAAATGAGCCGCGAACTGACCTGGGAGCAGAACGAGGAGTACCTCTACGCCAAGCTCGATCAGGCGCAGCAGCTTGACCCCGAGCAGGGGCGTGCTCAGGGGCTAAAGCAGTTCCTCGATGACAAGAGCATCAAGCCGGGGTTGGAGAGCTACCAGCGGTAAGGGCTTTATACCAATATTCGACCACCCTTTTGAGGAGAGTCAGCTCATGGATCTTAATCTTTTAATTGGTAGTGAGCAGTGTGCTGCTCATCAAGACGCGACCTTTACTCGAACTAACCCTCTCACCGGTGATGTTGTTACCCAGGCTGCGGCAGCGTCCGCTGGCGATGCGGTTCGGGCGGTTGATGCGGCTGCACAGGCATTCCCTGCCTGGTCAGCGACGGGCCCCGGCGAAAAGCGCGCCAAGCTGCTCAAAGCGGCAGAGGTCATGGAGGCGCGCCAAGCCGATTTTATCGAACGCATGGTCGATGAAACCGGCGCTACGCCAGGCTGGGCAGGCTTTAACGTCATGGTCGCCGCCAGCATTCTGCGTGAGGCAGCGTCGCTGACCACGCAGGTAGGCGGCGAAGTAATACCCTCTAACGTACCCGGAAGTTTGGCGATGGGCGTGCGGGTACCCTGCGGCGTGGTGGTGGGGATCGCCCCCTGGAACGCGCCGATTATTCTGGGCACCCGTGCCATTGCCACACCGCTGGCGTGTGGCAATACGGTGATTCTTAAGGCCTCTGAACAGTGTCCCGGAACGCATCACCTGATTGGGGAGGTACTGATCGAGGCGGGGTTGGGTGATGGTATCGTTAATGTGG
>CEGF01001939.1_pt1 | contig 11827 bp, 17 predicted proteins | sample 306341 | NCBI WGS metagenome assembly CEGF01 (sample SAMEA2755655, study PRJEB7226) | microbial mat metagenome | biome: microbial mat; feature: hypersaline; material: grass silage | place: USA | collected 2014-02-19 | depth 0 m
GCCCGCCAAGCGCTGCCGAGAAGTCGTCTCTTGCATGCCGAACCCTTAATAGTGAATTAGCAGGCTAATCGGATTTGCAAAGGAAGGCCAGCAGCAACGCGTTATGAAGCAAGAGCATTTTGTACACTGGCACCATTGCGTACGTAGCCACATTTTGTAGCGCGTGGTAACGAGCGAAGCGAGGCACCCGCGAGAGCATCGCGAAGCGGTGCCAGATCCACGCAACTAACGAGCCGTTGCCCTCAGACAAGAAACACTTTTTTCATCGATACGTGACCTAATCCAAATTTATGAATAAGGTATGATTAATTAGTCAGATTCGGTCGTAATTGGAGCGTTTTAACGTAATCCAGGTGCGCCGTGGCGGTAGCGTGGTTTCGTTTTAGCTTATTAGCCTAAAGGGCTGTGCACACCAGCAAATTCCTACCTCAGGCCAGGGTGGCTATCAAATTCATAGGCCCACACACTCGATTTAACACGCGCATAACCTCTTCGTGAGAAAGCACGATAGGTAATCAACGCTGGCGTTTAGCTCGTGGAAAGGTGTCAATATCACCCAATGGCATATCAAGTATATGGCGATACAGAAATACCAAAGCATTTAGCGCCTGGTTTTGTGTAACTGCAGCCACATATCGCTCTACGGCAAGGTGTTCCAGAAAAGCCTGGACTTCAGAAGATCCCATGTTGGCAGGGTGCCGTACACGATGATAAAGAATGAAGTAACGTATTCAGTAACAATATGTTTTCTCGGTATGTGGGCTGTAGCGCTTTACTCGCATAACAGCTTTCACACGATCCATTAGTTTCGGAGGCCTGCTTTGCATATCCATTTGGTGTCTGTCTTCTGATGGTGGGTATGTATAAAGTTTTATTGAGCTTGGCAAAACGCGCATAAAGTGTGAATTCTGTAAATGTAGCCTAATTAACATTAGTTAATTTAAGATCATGTGGTTATGCACGAAAAGGTAGGCTAAATTTACTAAGTAAATATGCTGGCGCGTTCATCCAATTATAGGGCGCGCCGTCTAATACCTGTTAGCGTGTAGGTGATCATGGCAACTAGCTACATTAATGAACGTACGGCGGAATACTATCTGGTTCCCGCCTTGAAGCGCATTCTTGAGGAAGATTTTTACGACGTCGCGCCAGTATTTCCTTGGCTTTCCCGCGAGTTCAGCAAGATCTCCAAGGAATTGCATAACTCCGATGAATTCTCCGTCTTGGCTATGTTCCCTCGGCGGCCAAAAGTTGGCCCCGACGAGTGTCGTACAATCTACGCGACAATAAATTCAGAGCTGGAGAAGTTTTGCGAGGTATGCGAAGAGTATGATGTTCCAGTTGTAGCTGGATGTTCTAATGCAAGTACTTTTTGGGATCTGTCGCGCGGTGATGATGTGGTTTGGCTAGATATACGATCCCACGGTCTCGACAGCTACCTTAACCCGATATCCCACAGCGCCGCCCGCCTTCGGGAGCAAGATGTAAGGGCGCTCGCTCGGCGTAGCCCTTCGCTGGACATAGACTCTTTCGAGGAACTCGTCAGGTCGGCCCGGGCATCGGAGCCTAACCGGATGTATGGCTCGCTATACAAGCCAGTGTACTTTTTGATGAAGGGTGCGCGCTAACAAGGGGCTGAAGCCGACCAGCTCTCCATGGCTGCGCCGTTCCGGCCTGGCGGCTTAGCCTAGCGTTGAGGCTGTATAAAAACCCCACTGACGGCTAAGTTTTGGTAGGATCGAGAAAACAGGCGAGGAGCAGTCAGCATGCCCGCTTCAAAGCTTATAACTACGATCGGAACGCCATGGTGGTGATCAACGACCAGGATCACCTCCAGCCGTGAAATGCATTGGAGATATGAGACCAATATTATTTTCAAAGCCCTTTCCTGCGATACCGTGCCTCACTTCACCACGATGGCCAGACTCGGGCGCACTTCGAAGGGCGCTTGCTGCAATGTCGACACTGCCTAAAGAAATATCGATGCATGCAGGATCCGAACTCGGCCGACCATCGCAACGGCGCGGGACGAAAAGAATCTTTTATTATTAAAAGCAAACGCTTAACTAATTACACCGACTGGATGAGACACCGGGTGGATAGCCCGAAGGGCAAGGAAATCTACAGCCATCGCATGTCAGTTGTAGAGTCGGTATTCGGCAACATTGGCACAACGAAAAGACTGAACCGCTTCAGCCTTCGGGGTAAAAAAAAGTGCAAGGTCAGTGGCAGCTTTACTGCCTGGTGCACAATATTGAGAAGTTAGCGAATTATGGCCACTTGGCCGCGTCATGAAGGGCATAGAGCGGGATAAGTTGCTTTTTAAGAGCAAAAGACCGCCTTCAACAAGCTTTAGCTGGGCGCTAAGTGGCTAAATGCCGATATTAAGATTATTCAGCCAGATGGCCGGCTGAGTAAGTAAATTAGGACGAGAGGCGGTGGAGACGGCTCGAAATCGGGTTTTTCTACAGCCTCGTTAGCCTTCTTTCGATAATTAATGGAGTTATCATGGAATTTAAGAATACTGATGTCGGTAGCATTTTACGTATTAGACGTAATTTAACCATACCAGAAGTAGGTTCACAGAGTGCCGAATGCTGTGGGAGAATTTACGAGAAAGCAGAAGAAATAGGGGCGTGTGTTGTTGGCCCTTGGCACTTTATTTCGCACGGGCTCCCAAAAGATATTGAAACTAGTTTTACAGTAGATTTTTGCCTTCCTGTTTCAGGAATCAAACAAGTACCAAGTGGTGATGACATAGAACTAGACTCACTCGGTGACTTTTACTGCGCAAGTCGTACTTTTGTAGGTAGTTTGCATCAATTATTCGAGATGGGTTATCAACCACTTATAGAAGAAATTAACGCAGTAAACGGGGAATATTCTGGGGAGAGCCGAGAGGTTTACCATACATGGGAAGGGCCAGAATCAGAAAATAATGTCGTGGAAATCCAGTTTGGCCTAGCTTCAACTCCAAAAGGCTAACAAAGCGTTTAAGACGGATTCACACGCTGGCATTTTCAGTTTGAATCAGCTTTAGTGTTTACGGCACAATGGGTTAGGTTGGTGGTAGCGTTGTTCACCACTTAACGTGGCGTTGAGCCTGTAGAAAAAAACCGCTGAAGGCTAAGTTTTAGTAGGATCGAGGAAGCGGACGAGGAGTGGTCAGCATGCCGCGCTTCAAGGCTTATAACTACGATCAGAACACCATGGTGGTGATCAACTAACAGGATAAGCTCCAGCCAGGCACCTTTGAAGACGTGGTTCACTACCTGATTGAGCACAAGCTCGACTTATCCGTTTTCCATCCAAAGTACCGCAACGATGCGACCGGTCGGCTGGCCTATGATCCGGCTATCCTGCTTAAGATTATCCTGTTTGCTTACTCAAAAGGCATCACCTCCAGTCACGAGATGCAGTGGTGATGTAAGACCAATATTATTTTCAAAGCCCTTTCCTGCGATACCGTTCCTCATTTCACCACACTGGCAAGCTTCGTTAGTCGCCCTGCTGATGAGATTGAAGCGCTATTCGAACAAGTGCTGCTGGTGTGCCACGAACACCTCGCTTCCTGTCATAAAGCTGCTATCGTCGGACGCCAGGAATGCCACCGCGCCTGCGGCTTCCTTGGGATCGCCCAGACGCTCAAGCGGTACAGTTCGTTTCATCTCGTTCAGGGCGTCGGATGGGAGCAATTCCATCAACTTGTCTGTTTTGGTAGGGCCAGGAGACATGACGTTCACGCGAATGCCGGTGCCCCTGAGATCATGGGCCCAACTCCGCACCAGGTTTCGGACGGCCGCCTTGGAGGCGCTGTAGATGCTCCTCGCGGGGGGATGCTGCCGACCGTGGAACCGGTGAGGATGATGGAGGCGCTTTGCGGCTGGGGAGAAGAGCACGAAGAGGACATTGCCGCGGCGAGGGATCGCCGGAAAACCAGCCGGTAGGAAGCGAAGCCGACCTAAGACCAATCTGTGAGAGTTATCGTATGGATGCACCGTGAATTTCGAGACGATTCTGATTATCACCTGTGCCTATCTTGTGGCCGCCTTCGTCAAAGGGGCGACCGGTCTGGGGTTCTCAACATCCGCGCTACCCATCCTCGCGCTTGGGCTGGGCCTCAAATCCGCCATGCCGCTGGTCATCATTCCCTCGCTGGTGAGTAACGCCATCGTGATGATGCAGGCAGGGCACTTCGGGGAGACGGTGCGGCGCTTCTGGCCGATGTTTCTCGCCACCATTCCCGGTCTGCTGATTGGCCTCGCCGTGCTAGATCTGATCGATAGCCTGGTCGCTGGCGCGATACTGGGCCTGGTGCTTATCGGCTACGGCGTTTTCACGCTGTTTCGCCCTGGACAACCGATGTCGGAGAGCCTGGGCCGCAAACTGGCACCGGTTTCCGGCTTTCTCACCGGTGTGCTGAATGGCATGACCGGATCGCAAGTCATGCCGGTCTTGCCGTTCCTGCTGGCGCTTCAACTCGATCCCAAACGGTTTATCCAGGCTATCAATATCTCCTTTACCCTTTCGAGCCTGATCATGGCCGTGGGCCTGGCGAAGTTGGGGCTCATGACGGCCGAAACGATCTGGATCTCGCTGATGGGGCTGATACCCGTGTACGTCGGCACCAAGGTCGGCGGTATCGTGCGCCAGAGGATGGATGCCGACACCTTCCGCAAAGTAGTGTTGCTGATGCTGATCGCCTTCGGTGTCGTGCTGGTCAGCAAAACCGCCCTGGCGTAGGGCGGGCAGCGCTTTCGTGGCGGCTGGGGAATTTGAAATCGGCCGTGGTGGAATGGCCGATTTCTGAATAACTACCACAGGCGAGCTCTCTCTGTAGCTTGTATCCACGCTTTGGCGAGCAACAGGCATCATCGCCACCTTGTGGCCACCATCCTGCCATGATCTCGCCGCAACCTGTCTGAGCTGAACTCATAAGTGATGTAGCTGGGCACCGGCTTTTTTTCTTTGCCTCAGATGAGGAGTAATAGATTCTGGCGAGTGGAAAGCTAAGTCCAGTAGTGGCGAGCTAGACGTAATAGAATTGCTATGGATTCTTGTAAGTTGATGGTGGTGCTTGTCCGTGATCTTGGCTATGTTGGTACGGTTCTAACCAAAGATGACTTTTTGAAACTATTCATCACTGATTGGCACAGATCCCAAATGGTTCCTGCCACTGATGACAAACAGGCATAGCCAAGCCATTAAATTCGCTCCCTTCGGTCGCAGAACGCTCCTTCCGCGCGCTGTTTACGGAGGGCGTATGTGCCTAAAGAAAAGGGGAACGAAATGGATGGTAATGAAAACTTGGTGAGCAATGCTTATCAGATATTCATGCAGGAAGCGCCGGAGCATGCCCAAGCATGGGTGATAGCAGCCCAGAGCTTGGGCAATGCCTGTGCTTTAGACAAGAAAACAGAGAGCCTTGCTTACTTAGCCGTATTGTCTGTTAAAGGCCTTGATAGCGGTGTTCCATTTCATGTGAAGGTTGCGAAGGAAGCGGGCGCATCTAGAGAAGAAATAATCAGCGCAATACTCGTTGGCCTGCCAGCAGCAGGCAACATAGTGACACGCTCGCTGCCAATCGCCCTTCAAGCCTATGACAGCTAGAGTTCACTATGAAAAAAACGAACGCAGAGTGGCATCGCAACCATAGGATGCCTAAGAACCCTACCTTAGAGGAAAGAATTGAGTGGCACTTGGAGCATTTTAAAAACTGTTCCTGTCGTCCCATTCCGCGAAACCTTGAGGAAGAAATGAAACGAAGAGGAATGATCGTATAACAAGCAAAAGCAGTCGGGCGTATAAACGTGCCGCTATTTTGAGCGCTGAGGCTGTTAGAAAAAAAACCACTGACGGTTAAGTTTGGTAGCCGAGATCCGCTTTAGCCAGGTACCTTTCACGTAGCGCGTATTTGATTGAGCACTGGCAGTTCTCCAGTGCTTATAGCGGGGTAATGCCACGGCAGGTTTCGCATAATGATGCGCTACCTCGTGAACGGCTCACATAAATGTCCAGGCCAATATCCGCGTGATCTTATTTCCCTGCTTCATCTCTATTTCCCGACTATCTATGGCACCGAGCTTACGAATCAGCTTCTTGGCAGGCTTAACATTGTCGGCTTTTGAGACCAGGCTGCTAAACCATCGGCATTGGGTAGAGTACGCTTGGCTTTCTCTTATTAGTTTTTTAAGAAACAGCTGTTCGCCTCCCTTGCACCAAAGCTCTGCCCCCAGCCCGCCAAAATTCAGACTGGGAGATTTGGTTTTTGCTTTTTGTTCGCCGCGGCTACGCGCAAGGTTATTGAATTTACGCTGGTTACCTTTAAGTGCTTCATCGAGCGAGGCATGGAAGGGCGGGTTGCATACGCTGACGTCAAAGAACTCCCCAGGTTGAATGATCCCTTCAAAAACATGGTTTTTATCGTGTTGCATGCGCAGCGTGAAGCGATCTTTGAGCGTGGGGTTGTGGGTGATAATCGTGGCGACGTTCTTAAGCGATTGAGGGTTAATGTCGCTACCGACACACTCCCAGCCGTAAATTTGGCAGGCCAGTAGCGGGTAGATCCCATTGGCTCCAGTGCCTATATCGAGCAGCTTGATGCTGGCCTGTTCACGCTCAAGCCCAGACCCAGCTAAGTCCGCCATGTAATGGATATAGTCGGCTCTGCCTGGAATGGGAGGGCAAAGCGCGCCCTCTGGAATATCCCAATCGACAATATTGTAGTATCGGTTTAATAACGCGGCGTTGAGCGTTTTTACTGCCAGTGGGTCTGCGAAATCGATGGAAAGGTCGCCATGAGCGTTCGGTTTCACATGGGGGGCTAGTGCTGGGTGGCTTTTTACGAGAGCAGGGAAGTCATAGCCTTGGTTGTGTAGATTCTTCGGGTGCAGGCCTTTGCGAACAGGCTTGGCTCGGCTATTTTCACTTCGATGGAGGGTGTTCACAGTAGTTGGCCTGAGGCTGGGCGTTCAATAGTAGAGTGGGTTTGGGTTAGTCCGGGATTATAACCTCAATGGTGATGTTGAGTACCTTGACCAAGTGCAGGCAGATAATTTCACAATTACTTCCGAACACCGTGTCCAACCCAAGCAATCCCAGCTCGACGCAATCTCTTCAGCCAAGCGGAACGGAAGTTGGGTTACCCAAGGCGGGCAAAAAAACGATCCTGAGCTATCGATTCAGGATGCTAACGGGAATACCGTAATCGCTGGGCAGGGATATACCATTACCGAATCATCCCAAGGGCCGGTGATGGCATTTGCAGAAACCTGGGAATGGGATGGCACTGCTTGGCGGGTTGTCAGTCTGCGTTACAGCGTTGCCCAAAACTAATATTAGCAAGGCACTATAGTACGCTGACGGTAGCTACCAGACGCTCTTTTTTATGGTGGCTTCGCCTAAATTGCAAGGGCGCTAAACTCAGCGTTAAGTGTATCAATTGGATCGGAGGCATACATGAAGTCCATTACGACCTCGCTAATGTTTGTCGGAGAGCAAGTCGGGAAGGCCGAAGAGGCCATCAAGTTCTATACCTCACTATTCCCTGGTTCAGCGATCATCGATATTCAGCGCTACCAAGCGGGTGAGAATGAACCAGAGGGTTCCATCAAGTTGGCTCGCTTTACAATAAATGATACTGATTTTCTGGCGCTAGATAGCCATCTTGATCACCAATTCACTTTCACGCCATCGATGTCATTATATGTGGAGTGTGAATCTACAAGCGAAATTGAAAAGGTTTTTCATGCCTTAGCTGAAGGTGGCGCCAGGCTAATGCCTTTGGATAACTACGGTTTCAGTAAGCAGTTTGGGTGGTTAAAGGATAGGTATGGCGTTTCTTGGCAGCTCAACCTGTCGAACTAGGGCCGCGATGCATCAATACTTCACCAAGCGCATCGTCATTAAATGCGGCGGTGTTGTCGATTTTGATCAGTGGCGAACGACTACTCTTTGCAAACGCATTATTCCGGTGCTGCAAGCCGGAGCAGCGCTGAATCTACGCGAGGATGTTCGTCATGAGCCAGTTTGAATCACCGAGAGTTGTCTCCAAAGAAGAGTGGCTTCAGGCACGCAAAGCCCACCTAAAGAACGAGAAAGCGCTCACCCGTATGCGCGACCTGGTCGCCCGTGAGCGGCGTGAGTTGCCATGGGTCAAAATGGAGAAGGAATACGTCTTCGACACGCTGGAAGGTGAGAAGACGCTTGCCGAGCTATTTGGCACAAACAGTCAACTGATTATTCACCATTTCATGTTCGGCCCTGATTGGAACGCGGGCTGCCCGAGCTGCTCGCTGGAAGCGGATCATGCCGAGGGCGCCATCGTCCACCTCGCCAATCATGATGTCAGTTACGTTCGTGTATCCCGCGCCCCGCTGGAAAAGCTGGAAGCCTACCGCAGGCGCATGGACTGGACAGCCCAGTGGGTGTCCTCCCTGGGCAGCGATTTCAATTTTGATTTTCAGGTCTCTTTCGCTCTAGAGGCGCTTGAGGCTGGTCGGCTCTACTATAATTACCAAGCTATCGAGGATCCGAAATACTTCAGCGAAGAACTGCCCGGCCTTAGCGTTTTCTACAGGGACGAAAGCAGGGCCGTATTCCACACCTACTCCAGCTACGCCCGTGGCAATGAGGAGGTTATTGGCGCTTTCGTTTATCTCGACATCACGCCGAAGGGTCGCAACGAGAAGGAAATCATGGATTGGGTTCGGCGCCACGATGAGTATGACGCGAGCCCGGCAAACGTGAGTTGTCACTCCTGCTGATGATCTCAGCCTGCCGTATGTAGACAGCATGGCACTCGACCACAACAACCCGATTCAGCGGACAAAGTTGAGGCTGCGGCCGGTGAAGGTCTGTCTATCTCGCTTGGTTATGTCGATGCGCATCTGACAAATCTCAGTACCTGCGGCCCCAGTTTTCGAACTGATGTTGTCGGACAAACTGATGGCTTTTGGGTGCATGTTGATTTCGATGTGCGAAGTGGTTGATTCTAATGAATTGCCCGCGGCAGACTGTCCGGAAAGTAAATTAAAAAAGTAGGGAATATGAGATAGATCGAAATTCGCTAGAGCCTTGTCACATGTCCTGCAGTGGTTTGCGGCTAAGTCCCAGGCTAGGAATGGATAAGGCTCTAAAATATTGAACTTGGAGATAAAACATAGTGAACAGTGCGCCTGATAACATTAAAGGTCGATGTCGTTGTGGGCAGGTTGAGTTTGAGGTTAGCGCAAAGCCCATGATCACAATGGCTTGTCACTGCACAGGCTGCCAGCAAATGACCTCAAGCGCGTTTAGCCTTAGCTCGCTATTTTCTAGCGCTGCCTTTTCGATCACATCTGGAGAGCCTGTTATCGGAGGGCTTCACGGTAATACACGCCACTTTTTCTGTGGGCATTGCATGAGCTGGCTATTCACGCGTCCTGAAGGCATGGATGACTTTGTTAATGTGCGCCCAACGTTGCTAGAGAATTCTCGAACCTATAAGCCATTCATTGAAACTTACACGGATGAAAAGCTGGAGTGGGCGATTACTGGTGCAGAGCATAGTTTCGTTAAGTTTCCACCACAGGAGAAATTCCCAGAATTACTCCAGGAGTATGCGCAAAAACAAGGATAAATGCAGTATTGAAGAATGTGGTTCAGCACACATCAATCGGCTGCAGCGGAGCAATTCACGCTGCACTTCAATCACCCATGAGCACAAGCACCTGGAATTGGGCGGCGGAATATACGCAGACCTAACAGGCGAGGAGTATGTCGCGGATTTCTTGCTGCCCAACTTCTACTTTCACCTGGTCACGACTTACTCGATATTGCGCAGTGTCGGAGTGCCAATTGGTAAAAAAGATTATATGCTTCACCTGATGCCAAAAGTGAAACAAAGTGCAATCTAACCAGCGCTTCGAACTGATTACTGCGCGCTTCTACGCTGCTCAAGCTCCGTCATGTGCTTATGGAGAAGTAATTTGAACATTACAGATTTACCTTTCGGGGTCACGGATTGGTCTGAAATTGAGAGGACTGAGTACTCCGGAGAATACGGTGTTGCTTATTGGAAGACTCGAAATTTCGGGGATATCCGGGTTCGTATGGTTGAGTACAGTCCTGGCTATCTGGCGGATCATTGGTGTGCTAAAGGGCACATATTGCTCTGCCTCGAAGGTGAGCTTCATACTGAGCTAGATGATGGTCGTTGTTTTTTTCTCACACCTGGTTCGAGCTATCAAGTTGCCGACAATGCTGAACTTCATCGTTCTTCGACGGAGCAGGGAGCTAAGTTGTTCGTCGTCGATTAGCATCGCATAATCACTGTTATGTGTTATGTGTTATGTGTTATGTGTTATGGATAGGGAGTAAACGCATGGTCTTCGACTTACCTGCACCAGAACAGCAAGACTCCAAGTCATTGGTTGGCAGTATTGCGGCTCGGCGCAGCGTGAGGGAGTACACGAATGCACTGCTCCCTATCGGTGTTTTGTCTCAATTGCTTTGGTCGGCCCAGGGCGTAACAGGGCCGGATACAAAAAGAGCAACGCCATCGGCAGGTGGATTATACCCGCTGCACCTAAAAATTTTGGTGCAGCGGGTATCGGAACTTGAGCCCGGTATCTATGAGTATCAGGCTGATAACCATTCGTTAAAGTTAATTGGGAACCGTGTTCCGGAAGGGGCAGTGCAAGTGCTAGGGATTGGCGATCAGCCATGGTTGGAAGAAGCGGCTCTCATCATCGGAGTTACCGCGAAACTTGGAGAGGCCGTTCGGCACTTTGAAGCTCAGCCACCCCAGGGAGAGCGCGGCGCTCGCTATGTATATATGGAAACTGGTGCTCTAGCACAAAATGTCCATCTTCAGAGTACTGCTCTCGGAGTTGGTTGTGTTCTAGTGGCAGGTTTCGACGATCCAAGGGTGAAGGAAGTATTGAGATTGCCTGCGGACTTGGATCCTACTGCGCTGCTTTGCATTGGGCAGCGGCGTACCTGATAGAGGAGTCGTCATTCATGTTCTCTGCTGAATTCTTGCTTACCTCGTTGGTTGTCGTACTTATTCCAGGCACAGGTGTTATCTTTACCGTTTCCATTGGCTTAATGTATGGGCGTCTGGCAAGCCTCTATGCTTCTCTCGGTTGTACACTTGGTATTGTGCCGCACCTACTGGCTACTGTTCTGGGCCTTGCGGCCATCATGCATACGAGCGCGATAGCATTTCAGCTGCTCAAGTATGCGGGTGTCGCGTATCTTCTTTACCTTGCCGTTGTTACTTGGCGTGATCGAAGCGCTTTCTCTGTTCATGAGGTGAAGCGAAAGGGGGATGCCGTTTCGCTTATGAGCAAAGCGTTCCTGCTGAATATCCTCAACCCCAAGCTGACCATTTTCTTCTTGGCCTTCTTGCCGCAGTTCGTTGCAACTGACGCCCAGTCATCATTAGGACAATTGTTCGGGCTGAGCGCTATTTTCATGGCGATGACATTTGTTGTCTTCGTCATCTACGGGCAGCTTGCCCATGCGTTTAGAGCAGCCGTTATTGAGTCACCGAAGATTCAGAGTTGGTTGCGCAGAAGCTTCTCAGCAGCGTTCGCGGGACTAGGCTTACAGCTCGCTCTGACTGAGCGGTAAGGCTTAACGTACAATCGTGCTAAATAAAGAGGGTGTGTTCTGGTTCAGCTCATCCCAGTGTTTGGCCTCTTTGGTTAATAAAAACGTCAATGCGACCTGGCTGCTGTTTACGCTCATCGTTTAGCTTCTCCCTTGACCGCCTACAGAAGATATTTGAGTACACATATGGCCTTTATTGAACCCGTCACCCTATCTGCGCGCGGCGTAAAAA
>CEGF01002883.1_pt1 | contig 11822 bp, 16 predicted proteins | sample 306341 | NCBI WGS metagenome assembly CEGF01 (sample SAMEA2755655, study PRJEB7226) | microbial mat metagenome | biome: microbial mat; feature: hypersaline; material: grass silage | place: USA | collected 2014-02-19 | depth 0 m
GCCTGGCCCCAAAACAGCACCAGATCATCGTCACCACGCTGCGCCGTTACTTTGGACAGCGCAGCCGCATTCTGCTGTTTAGGTCGCGTGTGGATGACAACGCCTGCGGTGGTGACATCGATCTCTACATCGAGCCGGGACTGACTGATGCCGACTAACTTGAACATCACCACCGCCGGCACCGGCTACCTGGGCCTATCCAACGTGGTACTGCGGGCTCCTTATAACAGGCCGGAACTATGTTGAAAGTATCGGCATCAAACGGCAAAAGGGAGGCTGGGTTGTGAAACCGATCTGCTGGATTTTGGCAGGGCCAAATGGCTCAGGTAAGACAACCTTCGCTAGCAGATTCTTACCTCAGGTTGCAGGTGTAACCAGCTTTATCAATGCTGACCTGATAGCAGCAGGATTGTCGCCTTTTGCACCGGAAAAACAGCTTCTTAAAGCCAGTCGTATATTTCTGCAGCAGATGCAAAGTTGCATTGAAGCCAAAGAAAGCTTTAGCTTCGAAACAACGCTTTCAGGAAGGGGCTATTTGAAGCTTATCCAGCGCCTGCGACAGGAAGGCTGGCATGTAGAGCTGGTATATTTGGCTCTGCCCAGTGTTGAATTGTCTCGTCAGCGTGTTGCTGAAAGAGTCAAGCATGGTGGTCACGATATACCACGGGAAGACCTGATGCGTCGGTTCCCCAAGAGTCTGAAACACCTGTTTCAGGAATATAGCCAGAAAGCCGATCATTGTGTCTGCATGATGAACCACCGGGATAAGCCGGAATTGGTATTTGAAAACTTCGGTGAAACCAGAGTAGTACACAATCCTGATATGCTGGATCAACTAACCAAGAGGTCCACCCAATGAGTACAACACAGCAGCCACAGCCCTGCTCGTCATCCACACTGTTGGCCAGTTTGGCGCATGCCGTACAAGAAGAGTTAGAGAAAAAACGCAAGCTTGGTCACTACTATGTGACCGATGAAAACGGCCGTATCGTTTTCAAAGGAGATGATGCCCCTGCAGCAGAAACACACGCTGGCAAGTGAAAAAAACATGTATGCAGTAGAGTTTGAAGCTGGCATCCCTCACCCATGCGCCTGACCCCAAAACAGCAACAGATCATCGTCACCACCCTGCGCCGTTACTTTGGACAGAGCAGCCGCATTCTGCTGTTTGGGTCGCGTGTGGATGACAACGCCCGCGGTGGTGACATCGATCTATACATCGAGCCGGGACTGACTGACGTAGACCAACTGGTCGATGCCAGGCTCAATGCCATGGCTGAACTGCATACACTTTTGGGTGAACAGAAAATCGACCTGGTCATCAACCGCCATCACAGTACCAGCCTGCCGATCTACCGTGTGGCACAGGAAACAGGAGTCGCCTTGTGAAAGCCGATATCGCCTATAAAGGTGCACTCGACATCTGCAATACCCATGCAGAGCGCTTGAATTGGGCCATGGCCGAGCTCAAGCCCCATTTCCCGCTGACACCGGCAAAGCTGGCACAACTGACACCATTGGAGCTGGCCATCTTTGACCAGTTTATCGTGCGCTTCTCCAAGCTACAGGATGCCATGGGCGCCAAACTGTTACCTGCGGTACTGGATCTGACCCAAGAGCAGGGCGAGCTAAGTGCATTCATTGACAAGCTGAATCGGCTCGAAAAAATCGGCGCCATAGAGTCCGCCAACGAATGGCTGCAACTGCGAGAAATGCGTAACCAGTTTGCGCATGATTATCCCGAAGACTCCGACATACAGGCCAGCCTGTTGAATAAAGCTTTCGGCCTCAGTGAGCGGATGTTGGTCATCCTGAAGGGTGTCAGTGATTTTGCTGAGCGTTACCAGCAGTAAATTTTACTGACCCAGTTTCGGGTACTGAATTCAGGACTTGATACGGAGGCAACGGAATGCCGATACTCTCAGTCTTTTTCGGGATCGTAGTGCGAATGTGGCACGATGATCATCCACCACCTCATATTCATGTTGAATACCAAGGCTATGAGGCGCTGGTCGCTATACATACGGGTGAGGTGCAGCAGGGTAAGTTACCGAACAAAGTTGCTGCTATAGTCAAGGAATGGTGCATTAACCATCAGCAGGAATTGCTCTTGAATTGGGAAAAGGCACAGCACTTTGAACCTCTTGAACGCATCAGAGGTGCGGATCATGATTAAAATTCTCAATGTCCACTACACAAGCAAGTCATCGATTACACTTGAGTTCTCTGATGGCACAACGGCTGTTTTCGATCTGCAGAAGTACCTGTCGGAGCATGAAGGTCCGCTGCTGCAACCACTGTGCGATACAGCCTACGCACAAAGACTGTTTATCGACTGCGGCGCCTTGTGCTGGCCAAATGGCTTGGAACTGTCACCGGCCAGGTTGTATGAGTACACACGCAAAAAAGGTGGCCTAGTCTGACCCATGCGCCTAACCCCACACGCCATACATGCCATCAAATCCGCTGTTAGCGCCATCTTCGGCGTAGACGCTGAGGTCAAACTATTCGGCTCGCGCACAGATAACAACGGATATATTCTACTCTGATCCGAATTTCAGAGTAAAAACCACTCCACGGAAGGAGTTTGCATGAAAAAAATCATCATCTGTGCCGATGGCACCTGGCAGTCGCCGGAATCCGGTAGCGTTACCCACATCCTGCGTACTGCGCCGCCGCATCGTGCGTGAAGTGGAGCCAGTACTGCACATCAGTGTGCGCCAACGCTGGCTGGATCAATCGGTACGCTACTCCAGCCCCGCACTCACGGCACTGCTGGCGCGAGTGAATAATGACTGGGAGCGGGTAAGGGTGGTGGAGTGAACGAAGCTTTACTTTCACGAGATTCCATTTAGCAAACTGATTTAGAGAAGCCGATGTCGACACTTCAAGCCACCCTCGCCAAGTTCAAAAACAAGGAAGCCGTGATCGGTATTGCAGGTCTCGGCTATGTCGGGCTGCCGTTGATGTTGCGGTACAGCGGCGTTGGCTACCGTGTGATCGGTATCGACATTGATGCTGAAAAAGTAAACCAGCTGAACACTGGTAAAAGCTACATTGAACACATCCCTGAAGAGAAAATTGCCGGTGCCCGTGCATCTGGTTTTGAAGCGACCACCGATTTCAGCCGTGCCGCCGAGTGTGATGCGCTGGTGATGTGTGTGCCTACACCGCTGAACAAATACCGCGAACCGGATATCAGCTTTGTCATCAACACGATGAATGCACTTAAGCCACATCTGCGGGCCGGCCATGTGATTTCGCTGGAGAGTACGACCTACCCGGGCACCACTGAAGAAGAGCTGCTGCCGCGTGCAGAAGAGGGTGGTCTTAAAGTAGGGGAAGACCTGTTTCTGGTGTACTCACCTGAGCGTGAGGACCCAGGCAACCCGGACTTTGAAACCCGCACCATCCCTAAAGTCGTGGGTGGTCACACCAGAGCATGTTTGAAAGTAGGCGTAGCCCTGTACGAACAGGCGATTGATCACATCGTGCCGGTCAGCTCAACAAAAGCAGCCGAAATGACCAAGCTGCTCGAAAACATTCACCGTGCCGTTAACATCGGCCTGGTCAACGAAATGAAAATCGTAGCCGACCGCATGGGGATTGATATCTTTGAAGTGGTCGATGCAGCCAAAACAAAACCGTTCGGCTTTACAGCCTACTACCCTGGCCCAGGTCTTGGGGGGCACTGTATCCCGATCGATCCTTTCTACCTGACCTGGAAGGCGCGCGAATACGGTTTGCATACCCGCTTCATCGAGCTTTCCGGTGAGGTTAACCGTGCCATGCCGGAGTACGTGGTTGGCAAGTTGATGGACGGCCTGAACGATGCGGGCAAGTCACTGAAGAACAGTAAAGTATTGGTACTGGGTATCGCCTACAAAAAAAATGTCGACGACATGCGTGAGTCGCCGTCAGTTAAGATTATGGAACTGATCGAAGCCAAGGGGGGCATTGTGGCCTATACCGATCCGCATGTGCCGGTATTCCCGAAAATGCGCGAGCACCACTTTGACCTGTCCAGCGAGCCGTTTACAGCTGAAAATCTGGCCAGTTTTGATGCGGTGCTACTGGCCACAGACCATGATCGCTTTGACTACGACCTGATTAAACAGCATGCGAAGCTGATTATCGACAGCCGTGGCAAGTACCGTGAGCCGGCAGCACACATCATCAAGGCCTGACAGCAAGGAACTGACAGTCATGAAAAACTTTGCATTGATTGGTGCCTCAGGCTATATCGCGCCGCGTCACATGAAAGCGATCAAAGACACCGGTAACCACCTGAGCGTTGGCTACGACATCAACGACTCGGTCGGCATTATCGATAGCATTTCGCCTGCCAGTGAGTTCTTCACCGAGTTTGAGCGCTTTCAGGAGTACGCATGGCAGCTCAAACGGAATCCTGAAACAGCATTGAATTACGTGGCCGTTTGCTCGCCCAACTACCTGCACCATCCGCATATTGCAGCAGGCCTGCGCTTGGGGTGTGATGTGATCTGTGAAAAGCCACTGGTGCCGAGCCCCGACATGCTTGACGAGCTGGCGCTGGTAGAGAAAGAAACTGGGCAACGTGTCTACAATATTCTTCAGTTGCGCCACCACGACGCGATTCTCAAGCTGAAAGAGAAAGTTGCCAGCGAGCAGCACAGCAGCAAGTATCAGGTTGATCTCACTTATATTACCTCCCGTGGCAAATGGTACATGGAAAGCTGGAAAGGCGACCCGCGCAAGTCATTCGGTGTGGCTACCAATATTGGCGTGCACTTTTTCGATATGCTGCATTTTATATTCGGCAAGCTGGAAAAGAACGTGCTGCATTTTGCCAACGACTACAAGGTTGCCGGCTACCTGGAGTATGAGAAGGCTTGTGTGCCCTGGTTCCTGTCCATTGACACCAACGACCTGCCGGAAGAGGTGAAAGGCAAGCAGACGACTTTCCGAAGCATCAGCTGTGATGGTGAGCAGATTGAGTTTTCAGCCGGGTTTACTGACCTGCACACAATCAGTTATCAGGAAATACTGGCAGGTCGTGGCTATGGTATCGAAGATGCGCGCCACTGTATTGAAACGGTGCATCATATTCGTAACGCTCAGCCGGAACAGCCCGCACAGGGCGAGGGCCATCCCTTCCTGAAAAAATGCCTTTAACGTTTTAAGTGTTCAACGCAAGTGAAAGTCTATGAACTATCAAATCCATGAATCTGCGATTGTCGACGAAGGCGCCCAGATCGGTGAAGGCTCACGCGTATGGCACTTCGTACATGTCTGTGGCGGGGCTAAAATTGGCAAGGGCGTGTCCCTTGGCCAAAACGTCTTTGTCGGCAACAAGGTTACCATTGGCGATCACTGCAAAATTCAGAACAACGTATCCGTCTACGATAACGTGCATCTGGAAGAGGGCGTTTTCTGCGGCCCGAGCATGGTATTCACCAATGTGTATAACCCCCGCTCACTGATTGAGCGCAAAAGCGAATACCGCGACACTCGGGTTAAAAAAGGTGCCACTTTGGGCGCCAACTGTACCATCGTCTGTGGTGTCACCATCGGTGAGTTCGCCTTTATTGGCGCAGGTGCGGTTATCAACAAGGACGTGCCCGCCTATGCGCTGATGGTCGGCGTGCCTGCCAAACAGATCGGTTGGATGAGCGAGTTTGGCGAACAGTTGGATCTGCCGCTAACAGGGCAGAGGCAGGCTACCTGCCAACACACGGGTACAATCTACACACTCGATGGCACTCAAGTATCGACGGCTGTGCTAGAGTCACCGCAATAACTTACGCATCAAAGCTTAGGTACATTAGCCCATGCTGAACACTGTTTATATCCATCATTTTCGTTGCCTGCAGAACTTCAAGCTCAGTTTGAAAGATCAGCACTCAGTGTTGCTGCTGGGTCGTAACGGTGCGGGTAAGTCCAGTTTTTTTGATGCACTTGAGGTATTGCAGCAGATAGGCCGTGGTGTAACTCAGCTGAAAGATCTGATCAAAGTAAGCGATTTTGCGTTTGGCGAGACCTACAAACCCATTAGTCTTGAAATCAATGCCACACTTGGCAACCAAGTATATGAATATGTGCTGGAAATAGAACTACCGGAAAACTTCAGCCAGCCCAGGGTCAGGCAAGAATCCTTCAAGGTTAACGGTAGAACCAACTATCAACGCGAGTGTGGAAAGACTCAACTGGGTCGAAATGCAGAGTTTACTCTAGACTGGCACCATGTAGGCTTGCCATTGATATCTACGCGTAATGATGATGAACCCATTGCACGCTTTCGTGAATGGCTTGCCAATATTCTAGTACTCTCGCCGGTGCCCAGCGGGTTCGATGCGGCAAGTAAAGACGAAACAGCTTATCTGAGCCGCAATGCCAACAACACGCTGGATTGGGTGCGTCATCAACTGGCAGTTTATCCGGCACTGTATACCGATATTGCCGATTTCATGCAGCTACGCATGCCCGATTTTGGCAGCTTCAAATTTGTCACCACAGGCCGCGATGAAAAAGAACTGGTTTTCAAGTTCAATGATCCCGCAGGCAAGAGCCTGGAATTGAACTTCCAGCAGCTGTCTGATTGTGAAAAAATCTACTTCCTCACGGCAACCGTGCTGGCCGCCATCACCAACGAAGAATCGGTACTCTGTCTGTGGGACGAGCCGGATAACTATGTATCACTGCCAGAACTCAGTCACTTTATCACCGCATGCCGCAAGGCATTTGAAAACAGCAAAGTGGCATCTCAGGTTATCATGTCCAGTCATAACGCCAGGACCATAAACGAATTCTCGGAGCACAATACCTTTCTGGTATCGCGGCAATCTCACCTGCACCCTTCAAGACTGGAAGTTGTCTCAGAAAAGGAATACCTGAGTGCAACCTTCATTGATGCCTACGAGAACGGAGAACTCGACTAATGGCGGTGAATCGGCATAAAAACCATCTTGTGATCTATCTGGAAGACAGACCGTACCGTGGCATCGTCAATGGGGTGAAAACACTGCCAAACGTTAACGATCAAGTCATTGATGCGAGGCCACCCTGTGGTGGTTGGGCCAAAGTTTTTGCGGAGCTGGAAGACAACCTGCGCCTTTTGAATGCCAAGCCTGAAATGCACGCCTTACTGCTCATGGACTTCGACAATGACTTTGAAAAACGTAAAAAACGTTTTGAAGACATGCTAAACCAGCATACGTGCAAGAATCGCGTTTTCCTTTTAGGTGTAGATGATAAAGAAAGCGAAGATCTGAAAGCAGCACTCAAGCAAAGCAATAATGAAGCAGTGGGAAAAATTTTGGTAGAACAGTGCCCTGAAGAAACCAATGAACATTGGAGTAACGCGCACTTGCGTTGTAACGCTGCCGAATTAAACCGGATGCAACAGATGGGTATATTCGACTGGCTGTTTGTTTGATTGTTTGAATTTATCAACGCTTGATATTCCACCCCCCATTAATGGTAGGCGCGGATTTACCCGCGATAAGCAGATGCAATTCATCGACTTGGCCGCCCAACAGGCCCGCATCAAAGACAAAATTAACGCCAATATCCAAAAGGTCCTCACGCACGGTCAATATATCCTTGGCCCCGAAGTGACCGAGCTGGAAGAAAAGCTGGCCGCCTTTACTGGCGCACAATACTGCATCACCTGCGCCAACGGCACTGATGCACTGCAGATTGCACAGATGGCACTGGGTATAGGCCCCGGTGACGAAGTGATTACCCCCGGGTTCAGTTATATTGCCACCGCTGAAACCGTTGCGTTGCTGGGTGCCAAACCCGTATATGTGGATATTGACCCCAACACTTACAACCTTGACCCAGGCCAGTTGGAAGCGGCAATTACGCCACGGACCAAGGCGATCATCCCGGTCAGCCTGTATGGTCAGTGCGCCGATTTTGACGCCATTAACGCTATAGCAGCCAAACAGGGTATACCCGTGATTGAAGATGCTGCGCAAAGCTTTGGGGCGAGTTACAAAGGTAAAAAATCCTGCAACCTGACTACAATTGCCTGCACCAGCTTCTTCCCCAGCAAGCCACTGGGCTGCTACGGTGATGGCGGTGCCATCTTCACCAATGATGAAGCACTGGCCAAAGTAATCCGCCAAATCGCACGCCACGGCCAGGATCGCCGCTATCATCATGTTCGAGTCGGTGTTAACAGCCGACTCGACACCCTGCAGGCGGCAATACTGTTACCCAAGCTTGAAATATTCGCGGAAGAGATCGAGCTGCGTAACCAGGTCGCTGCCAACTACACACGTCTGCTAAATGAGGCCGGTATACACACCACCCCGCATGTTGAGGCACACAACATCTCCGTGTGGGCGCAATACACGATTCGTGTGAAAAACCGTGAGCAGGTGCAGAAAAAACTGAAAGATGCAGGCATTCCGACTGCCGTGCATTACCCAATACCACTTAACAAACAGCCGGCAGTGGTAGATGCACAGGCACAGCTGCCAGTAGGGGACGAGGTTGCGGAAGAGGTTATGAGTTTGCCGATGCATGCTTATTTGAGTGAGCAGGAGCAGAAAAAAGTGGTAGGAAGACTAACATAATGAAGCTCCTCGTTACCGGCGGGGCCGGCTTTATTGGCTCAGCGGTTATCCGCTATATCATTCAGAATACTCAGGATAGCGTTGTTAACGTCGACAAACTCACCTACGCAGGCAACCTTGAAAACCTGCGCGAAGTCGATAACTCTGATCGCTATGTCTTTGAGCAGGTGGATATCTGTAACCGCCACAAGCTGGAGAGGGTATTTGCTGAACACCAACCAGATGCCATCATGCACTTGGCGGCTGAAAGCCATGTTGACCGTTCAATAGATGGTCCGGCTGTGTTTATAGAAACCAACATCGTCGGTACCTATACCTTGCTGGAAGTCGCTCGCAGCTACTGGCAGGGCCTTGATGGCACCCGAAAGCAAGCGTTTCGCTTCCTTCATATCAGCACCGATGAAGTCTACGGCGATCTGCCACACCCGGCAGAAACGGACGAGGTGCTCCAGCATCTTTTCACCGAAAGCACCGCCTATGCCCCCAGCAGTCCATACTCGGCCAGCAAGGCCAGCTCAGACCACTTGGTACGCGCCTGGATGCGCACCTACGGCTTCCCGGCTATGGTGACCAACTGCTCCAACAACTACGGGCCGTATCATTTCCCCGAAAAACTGGTGCCGTTAATGATCCTCAACGCACTGGAAGGCAAGCCGCTGCCGGTCTATGGCAAGGGCGACCAGATCCGCGACTGGCTCTATGTAGAAGACCACGCCCGCGCACTGTATAAGGTCGTCACCGAAGGCAAAGTCGGCGAAACCTACAATATCGGCGGTCATAACGAAAAGCAGAACATCGAAGTGGTCCGCACCATCTGCGATATCCTGCAGGAACAGGCTACGGCAGGCACAAGCAGCTATCGTGACCTGATCACGCACGTACAAGACCGCCCTGGCCATGACCGCCGCTATGCCATTGATGCCGGCAAAATCCAGCGCGAACTGGGCTGGCAACCAGAAGAAACCTTCGAGTCAGGCATCCGTAAAACCGTGCAGTGGTATCTCGATAATCTGGAGTGGTGCCGCCACGTGCAAGATGGCACCTACAAGCGTGAGCGACTTGGTCAGCGCTGATTACAACAGTTTCAGTACAAGGACAGACCATGAAAGGCATTATCCTCGCTGGAGGCTGCGGCACCCGGTTGTATCCAATCACCAAGGGGGTCTCCAAGCAGTTGCTGCCGATCTATGACAAGCCGATGATCTATTACCCGCTGTCTGTACTGATGCTGGCGGGTATACGTGACATCCTGATCATATCCACCCCCGAAGACCTGCCCAACTTTGAAAAATTGCTGGGCGATGGCGGTAACTTTGGCATTCAACTCAGCTACGCTGAACAGCCTAGGCCGGAAGGCTTGGCGCAGGCTTTTATCATCGGTGAAGAGTTTATCGGCGATGACAGCGTATGCTTGGTACTCGGTGACAACATCTTTTACGGTCAGGGCTTCTCGCCCAAACTGAAACAGGCTGCGGCTCGCACGTCCGGCGCGACCGTATTCGGCTATCAGGTAAAAGACCCGGAACGCTTTGGCGTGGTCACCTTTGATGAGAACAACAAAGCGATCTCCATTGAAGAAAAGCCCGAGCAGCCCAAGTCAAACTATGTCGTGACCGGCCTCTACTTCTACGACAACGACGTGGTAGAAATTGCCAAGCAGGTGAAACCCTCGCACCGTGGCGAGTTGGAAATCACCAGCGTCAATCAGGCTTACCTTGAACGTGGTGATCTGAACGTAGAGCTGTTGGGCCGTGGCTTTGCCTGGTTGGATACCGGCACCCATGAAAGCCTGTTGGAAGCATCGCAGTTTGTACAAATTATAGAGGACAGGCAGGGGCTGAAAGTTGCTTGTCTGGAAGAGATCGCCTTCAACAATGGTTGGTTGTCTAAAGATGAGCTCATGGCACAAGGCGCTTCACTGAGTAAAAATAGTTATGGCCAATATCTGGTACGACTCGTGGGTGAGCCGTGAGTAAAAAAATATTACACATCTGCAACCGTAGTAAAATCATTCCACCATTCATTGAATTGGTTAAAGAATACTTTAACTTTAAAGAGCATTATTTCTATTTAACTGGTGGTATTACAGAAATAGAGCTTAAACCACAATCCAATGTAAAAATTGGTAAAGTAGGGATGTTTAATCGATTTAAAGAATACCCTCAATTAATTATTCAAATGCATCAAAGCAAAAAAATTATCCTGCATGGATTGTTTGACTGGCGCATTGTCTTTATTTTATTTTTAATGCCTTGGCTACTCAAAAAAAGTTATTGGATAATTTGGGGTGGTGATCTTTATGTTTACCAAATTGGCAAGCGTGATTGGAAATGGAAACTCAAAGAGTTTTTTCGTCGACCGGTAATTAAAAAAATGCAGCATTTAGTTACAGGTACGCTGGGTGATTTTGATTTGGTAAGGGATTGGTATGGCGCAAAAGGCGAACATATTTCTTGTTTTAATTATCCGAGCAATATCTATAAATATTACGAAATTAAGCCTAAATTACATAACACCATTAATATCCAAGTCGGTAATTCTGCTGATCCCACCAATCAGCATTTTGAAGTTTTCGATCAGTTAGAGAAATTTAAATATAAAAATATAAAAATATTTGTCGTTTTGTCTTACGGTAATCGGGACTATGCAAAAAAAGTGATTAAAGAAGGCAAAAAAAAATTCGGAGATAAGTTTGTTGCGATTACAGACATGATGCCATTTGGCCAATATCTCGATTTTCTAGCATCAATTGATATTGCAATCTTTAACCATAAGCGTCAGCAAGCTTTTGGCAATGCCATAACTTTGCTAGGTTTAGGAAAAAAAGTATTTTTAAACCAAGCCTCAACGCTAAACGGTGTTTTTAATGAGTTGGGTATTCAGGTTTTTGATAGCCAATATATTGAGTTATCGCCCTTAGATAAATTGGCTAAAAAGTCCAACGTTCAAAAAGTACAGCACCATTTTTCAAAAAAGTCGTTAGTAAAAAGTTTACAGAAATGGGTGATATAAAGGACGGTTGTGGAAGATATACATAATAATATTGGTAATTATTACACTGAAAAAATTACTACACATGGTGCTACACCGAAAGGCGTCGATTGGAATGGAGAAGAAGGTCAGGTAATCAGGTTCGAGCAAATATCTAAAGTTATCGCAAGTGATGATTTTTCTGTAAATGACTTGGGATGTGGGTATGGTAAGTATTTAAGTTTCTTAGGTATGCATTATGAAAACTATATATATAAAGGCTATGAT
>CEGF01000063.1_pt1 | contig 11639 bp, 12 predicted proteins | sample 306341 | NCBI WGS metagenome assembly CEGF01 (sample SAMEA2755655, study PRJEB7226) | microbial mat metagenome | biome: microbial mat; feature: hypersaline; material: grass silage | place: USA | collected 2014-02-19 | depth 0 m
GGTTAAATAATGAACGTCTCAGCTCTTTGTCTTTTGAACCCGTTAACTTCTAAACAGGCGCGAATACTGGGTTTCATGCAAGGCACTGGCCAGGGCCAGGCCGGGTAGCACCGGGCCTAGTTCATCATCCTCAAGCATCAATGCCTGATTAACGGCATTCACTAGCGCTGGGCGGAGCTGCTCAATGACCCGCTGGGCCGCGGTGTGTCCTAGCGGTAGCGCCTTGCAGGCCACCGCCAGCTGGTTCTCCAGCCACGCCCAGGCAAAACCCAGCAGCGTTTGGCGAACAGAGACGCCGCGGGCGTGGGCGGTGTAAGCAAACAGCGTTACATAGCCTGGATGCTCTGGCAGTACGGGCGATAGTAAGTCCTCACTTGGCAGCAGTTGCTCTTTGGGTAATAGATCCAAGCTGCCCAGTAGCCGTTTTAGCGAAGCGCCCAGCCTACTATCTTCGGCGGCGAGCTCGGCGGTTTCCCGAGTGGCGGCGAGCCACACATCCCAAGCGGCGATTGATTGACTGTCTGCCTGACCCAACGCTTCATGCAACCGCGCCAGCACTGGCAGTTCGCAGCGGGTTAAGCCATCTTCCAATACGCCGCTTAGCCAGTCGGCAAGGCTGGCTTCGTCGCGCACCCAGTCCAGCTCAAAGGCGCTTTCCAACCCTTGTGAGAAGGCAAAGGCGCCAATCGGCAGCGCTGGGCTGACCAACTGCATCAGCCCCAACAGCGCTAGCTCGTCGCTTTGGCTTTCTAGCGCGGCGAGTTCAGTGGGCATGGTGATGCTCATGGTCGTGCGAATGGTCATGGGAGTGATCGTGGTCGTGGGAGTGGCCGTGCCCGTGGGAATGTCCATGCGAATGCCCGTGTGAGTGGCCACCACCGCCTATCTGATTATAGGCGCCCGGTTCCGGGTCAAAGGTATTCTCATGGTGTTCCAGTTCAGCGCCCAGTAGCACGGCGAGTTCTTCTAGCACGTGATCCGGTGGGAAGCGCACCCAAGCGCCTTTTTCATCTTCACCCAGTGCCAGTTGAACGTGGCGATTGCCCAGATGGTAAGCCAGCCGCGCCAGCGGTAAGCCAGTACTCACTCTCGCGGTCACCACCGGTTCTACGGCGGCGCAGACACGCACTACTTCGCCGCTTTCGGCTTTAAGGCCTTCGCCACTGCGCAGCACCGGGCCACGATCAAGAAACAGCCCCAGCTCACGGCCGCTATCGCTTTGGGCTTTTAAGCGCCCGCGAATACGTAGCTCAAAGGGCAGCGTGAGTGTGTCGCTAGCGACGCTCTCCTCCACTGGCCCTAAACGTTCTATCAGTTTCAGCATCTCTACCGTCCTTTCGCTAGCTAGGAGGCTGTGCCGGGGGTAGGCCTACGAGAGGGCGCTGTGAATACCTCCCTGTACGCTACTTTTGCCATCCATGGCAAAAGACCCTCTCTACGACCTACCCCCGTCACCTCTACCTAAATGAAATAGCCTCAATTAAAACAAATGATAACGCTGGGCCAGCGGCAGTTCGGTGGCGGGTTCGCAGGTTAAAATTTCGCCACCGCAGCGCACTTCGTAGGTTTGCGGGTCGACGGTGAGTTCTGGGCAGGCATCGTTTAGCTTCATATCCTGCTTGCGCACCTGGCGCACGTTTTTGCACGCGGCGAGCTCGCTATTTAGTCCCAGGGTCTCTTTAATACCGGCGTCCAGCGCAGCCTGGCTGACAAAGCTGAGTCGGGTTTGGCTGGCCGCACGGCCAAAGGCACCAAACATATAGCGGTAATGCACCGGCTGCGGCGTGGGAATCGAAGCATTGGGGTCGCCCATGGGCGCCGCCGCAATCATGCCGCCTTTGATCATCATCGCTGGCTTAACGCCAAAGAAGGCCGGTTTCCACAGCACCAGATCCGCCAGCTTACCGACTTCGATGGAACCTACTTCGTGAGCGATCCCGTGGGTAATCGCCGGGTTAATGGTGTACTTGGCGATATAGCGCTTGGCGCGGAAGTTATCGGCGCCCAGGGCTTCGTCTTCCGGCAGCAGGCCGCGCTGCACCTTCATTTTGTGGGCGGTTTGCCAGGTGCGGCAGACCACTTCACCGACCCGCCCCATGGCTTGGGAGTCAGAGGCGATCATCGAGATCACGCCCAGGTCGTGGAGGATATCCTCGGCGGCGATGGTTTCCCGGCGAATGCGTGAGTCGGCGAAGGCCACGTCTTCAGGGATATTGGGGTCCAGATGGTGGCACACCATCAGCATGTCGAGGTGCTCGTCGATGGTGTTGACCGTGTAGGGCCGTGTTGGGTTGGTGGATGACGGCAACACGTAGGCTTTCGAACAGGCGGTGAGTATATCCGGCGCGTGGCCGCCACCCGCGCCCTCGGTGTGATAGGTGTGAATGCAGCGCTCTTTGAACGCGGCCAGGGTGTCTTCCACAAAGCCCGATTCGTTTAGGGTGTCGGTGTGGATCGCCACCTGCACATCGTAGGCATCGGCCACGTTAAGGCAGTTATTGATCGAGGCAGGCGTGGTGCCCCAATCTTCGTGCAGTTTGAGGCCCATGGCGCCCGCTTGGAGCTGGAGCTCCAGAGACTCGGGCAGGCTGGCGTTCCCTTTGCCTAGAAAGCCGATGTTCATGGGCATATCGTCCACCGCTTGCAGCATCTTGCCAATATGCCAGGGGCCGGGGGTGCAGGTGGTGGCGTTGGAACCCGTCGCCGGGCCGGTACCGCCGCCAAGCATGGTGGTGACGCCGCTCATCAGCGCTTCTTCCACCTGCTGGGGGCAGATAAAGTGAATATGGGAATCGATACCGCCCGCGGTCAGAATCTTGCCTTCGCCGGAGATGATTTCGGTGCCGGGGCCAATCACGATCTCAACGTCAGGTTGGGTATCCGGGTTGCCTGCTTTGCCAATCGCGGCGATGCGGCCGTTTTGAATCCCCACATCGGCTTTAACGATACCCCACCAATCTAAAATCAGCGCATTGGTGATCACGGTATCCATCACCGTGTCATCGGCGCGTTGGCTCTGGCCCATGCCGTCGCGGATGACTTTGCCGCCACCGAATTTCACTTCATCGCCGTAGTGGGTGGCGTCTTTTTCGACTTCGATCCACAGCTCGGTATCGCCCAGGCGCACGCGGTCGCCTACCGTGGGACCGTACATATCGGCGTAGGCTTGCCGACTGATCTTATTGGTCAGTTTCATTGTTTACCTCCGTCGAGCGTACCCATGACATCGCCGCGGAAACCGTAAATTTCGCGCTTGCCGACATAGGGAATCAGCGTGACTTCACGGGTCTGGCCGGGCTCAAAGCGAATCGCCGTGCCTGCGGCCACGTCCAGGCGAAAGCCTCGGGTTTTGTCGCGATCAAACACCAGTGCCGGGTTGGCTTCGGAAAAGTGGTAGTGGGAGCCAATCTGGATCGGACGGTCGCCGGTATTGGCCACTTCCACGCTAATCCGCTCACGCCCCGCGCACAGCTCGATATCACCCTCTTTTAACTTGTACTCACCGGGAATCATCTACTTGCTCCTTTCAATCGCCCCTCACACAATAGGCGTATGGACAGTGACCAGCTTGGTGCCATCCGGGAAGGTGGCTTCCACCTGCACTTCGTCGACCATTTCGGCGACACCTTCCATCACGTCTTCACGGCTGAGGATCTCGCGGCCATAGCTCATTAAATCGGCTACGCTGCGGCCATCCCGGGCACCTTCCATAATCTCAAAGCTGATTAGCGCCACCGCTTCCGGGTAGTTGAGCTTTAAACCACGCGCCTTGCGGCGCTCCGCCAGTTGGGCGGCCGAGAACAGCAGCAGCTTGTCTTTGTCTCTTGGGGTTAATTCCATGGAATATGTCTCCAGCAATGCATCACAGTGATACGAATTAAGTTAGCCAAATTCGTGGTGTATGCGCTTCACGCTCAATCCACCGGGGGCGCAGCAGTTGCCAGGCTTGTTCACACAACGCCCAGGCTTCGTTGCGCGAGTTGCCTAAGTAGCGCAGCAACAGAACACCGTGGCGGGCGGTGACTGCCCAGCGCGGGTTATCCGGCAGCGCTTCACGCAGGGCGTCAATGGCCGCAGGCGCGTCAGCAATGCCCACCGCCCAGAGCGTGGCCTGCACCGTTGCACCGCCCTGCCCCCAGCGCCCCACGAAGCGTGGGTGGAGCGGATCAAGCGGTTGGCGCTCTAACCACAGCGGCTTGCCATCCAGGGTCAGGCGGAAGTGCTGCTCAATACGCCCTGAAACATAGGGTAAATCGCTGGCCGGGCGCCCCAGCGCCATCACTTCCCAGCCCAGGCAGCGGGCGCTGCCGTGAAGATCAATTTGGGTGCGCTGCTCACCCTTGGAACCATCAAAGGCGATGGTCTCCTGGGGCAGCCATTCAAGTGTCGCGTCATCTTCAACGCTCAACCGGGTGTGCTGCGTCCACGCCACGCCCTGGCTGTCGGCTTTATAGAGCTTATTGGCGGCTGGGGTCGTCAGCAGTGCATGAGCGCCGCGCTCAACGTGGGCGCTAATGGTGAGCGCATCGCCGCTGACTAACCCGCCCGGCGGGTGTAGCACATAGACATGGCAAGCCTCACCGCGCCCTTCCGGGTAGAAAGGGCGCTGCACCCGCAGTGGCCCCTGATGGCGAGCCTGCATCATGCGCGTGGCGCCATCGCGATGAGCAAAGTTGAGCGCTAACGAAGCCGCCCAATGGCGGCCTGCATCGAAGCGGTGGCCAGAGGCAACGGGGGGGGTGGCGATATCGCTCAGAATCATGGGTGGCTATCGCTTCCTTACAGTGAGCTTTTCGTTAACCACTGCAATTAATGCGCCAAAATGGTGAAAAACCTATTTTGCGGCCACAGGAGGGCTTGGATCGTCGCAATAGGCCACACATATCGCGCGACTAACGCGTACTTAGCGCGCACATATCGCACCAAAAAAGAACAGACAAATACGGTACGCACCAAAAATGCGCATTAATGTTCGCTGCATACCTCCAGCAACATCATTGCACCACTACCCGATCCCGCCCGCTGCGCTTCGCTTGATAAAGCGCCCGGTCGGCCCGCTGTAAGGAGCGGTGATAGTCGGGGTGGCCGTCGTGGAGTGTGACTCCCACGCTGATCGTTACGTTTAGCAGCGTATCGGCGCCAGCGAGCATTGGCTCTTTCGCCACCGACTGACGTAAACGCTCAGCAAATAATCGGCTGCCATCGTGGTCAGTATTGACCAGCACAATCAAAAACTCTTCGCCGCCCATGCGAAACACGTAATCACCGCCCCGGGTGGAACGATCAAGGATACTCGCCACCTGCTGAAGCACGCTGTCGCCTGCGTCGTGCCCATGGGTGTCATTAATCGACTTAAAGTGGTCGATATCGACCATTAACAGCGCAAAGCAGTGCTCCGAGTGTCGGGCGATCTCAATCTCGCGGCTAAGCACCACCGACAAAAACTTGCGGTTGAGCAGCCGGGTTAAGCTGTCGCGTCCAGCATCTAAACCGGAGGCACGTTCCAGCACATCGTCGAGCAGCATCAACACCGTACGAGCGGCGTCACGAATCTCACTCAGCGCCTGGAGCCGTTGGCTAGGATCTTCATGGAGCAGGACTTCCAGCCACTCACGATCCACTCGCTGAATATGGCGAGAGATAGTGGCAATTTCCGGCGCACCCTCAAACGCATGGCACGCTTTATGGAAGTACCACAGACCAAAATCGGAATTGGATAACCGCGGCAGTGTGGTCAAATCCTGCTGGGCGGCAACGGCAAACATCAGCATATTTTCCCAGTGCAGCAGCGCCGAACGCTGACGTTCACGCTCGTCACCGATGCTTTGAGTAAGAGAAAATAGCTTATACGCCTCTTCGGTGCGCGCATTACGGTCACTGGCCACCGAGTAGGCATGGCTCATAATTTCCATGGCCATATCGATATGGTCGGAGACATACACCGAAGCATTCCCCGGCGATAGCGGGCTTTTGAAGGTGGCATTGATCTGCTGATAAAACGCCTGTTTAAGCTGCCGCGCCCCGTTAAGCACCAGGTTAACCGGTATATCGATACGTGCATGCACCTGCCCCACTTTCTCCTGCTGCTCAACCAGGGACTCAAAATCTGCGTGATCGACGGCAAACATGGCCTTCAGCCAGCGCCGCATTGAAGGGTTTAAACGCTGCTCTACTTGATCATTGGAGAGAAACAGCGAGGCGTGCGGGTCTTCCAGCATCACCCGATAAAAGTGGTCAGCAAAGTAATCACCGTGGCTCTCCACCAGGGTCTCGACGGCTTGCCGCAACGGCTTAGGCGTACGCTCCAGAAGCGTCTGCCACTCGGCGGCGAGCTGATATTTATCTTTATAGCGCATACCCCACCTGCTTCTTATTGCTAAAGCAATCAATGTTACAGGCAAAAAATCGCCTGCAACCGAACACAGAACAGGGTTTTAGCGATTAGCCCGCCAGATACCTTCTCTCCTATGTGCATCACTTGACGGCGGCAAATGCATCATGTATATCAATTGATAGCTCTTTAAAGTATCAAATGAGGATAACGCCATGGATGTCCATTTCACTCAGTACCAACCACCCAAAGCCTTGGCGTTCGGTTTCTGGCAACAAATTGGCCTGCCTGCCCGTGGCCGAAAGCTGCATGAGTTATTGCATGAAGGCGTGGAGTACCGGGTTTACCCTCAGCTTGCCAAAGTGTCAGGTATTGAGCAGAAAGCACTGGCGAGCTATGTGGACATTCCCCCTGCCACGTTGAGCCGTCGCGCCAAATCGGGCCGATTCAAGATGGCGGAAAGTGACCGGCTGTATCGCTTTGCTGAGCTCTTTAAAGCGGCGCTGGATCTGTTTGAAGGCGACGCCGATGGCGCCCGCGCTTGGCTGCTCAAGCCTAATGCAGGGCTAGGCGGGCGCCGTCCTGTCGAAATGAGCGCAACCTCGGCGGAGTATCAAACGGTGCTTAACTTGATCGGGCGGCTTGAGCATGGTGTCTCGGTATGAGCGAGGTCACCGCTTACCGGCTGGTGAAGCGCAAGTTTCAGGAGACAGCGTTTGATAGCGAAGGCGCACGACTTTACGGTGGGCGCTGGAACAGTCCAGGCAACGCCTGCGTGTATGTGGCAAGCGCTGAGTCGCTGGCGCTGCTGGAAATTATGGTGCATCTGGAAAGCTATCGACTGCTTAATGCCTATGCGCTGCTGCGCCTGACGCTACCCGCCGAAAGCATTCTCAGCGTTGGCGCCGAAGATTTACCTGCAAACTGGCGGGAAGCACCCGCGCCCGCAGAGACCGCCGAACTGGGTGATGGCTGGCTAGCCTCCAACCAGAGTCTGGTACTGGCAGTGCCAAGCGTGGTCGTGCCGAGAGAGCTCAATTACATGCTCAACCCGGCACACCCCTTATTCGATCAAATCGTCGCAGCGGCCGAGGCACTGCCCTTCCAACCCGATCCAAGACTTTGAACCGGGTGTGGATAACTTAAACCGTCAGATGCTGCTTGATCAGTTCGTTGGAGAGTTCGCTGATCTCGCCTTTGGCTACCGGGCGGCCGCGATCCATGATCACAAAGCGGTCTAGGTAAGCACTAGTTCATTATTGCACGTGAACAATCGTAGTCTCAGCTCAGTTCGCAAAGCCCCGAAATGCTAATTATCGTGCTTGAAGGAGTGGATTTGATCAAAAAAATTCTACTTTGCCCATCAATAGAGGGCGCGCAGCCTCTCTCTCCTGTATTCAAAACTGCTCTTCAATCAGATAGATAGATGTCCAATAAGGGAACCATTTAGCACACCCTTTGAAGGCTATATCTTCTTGAAAGGGCCAATTGCATGATAGAATGACTGATTAAAATTGATACACCTTGACGCTAGGTTTCTTCGCATATCACTCTATGCCTTGAATGGAGCTTGACAGTCTTAGCCTCACGGAATTTCTACGCAGCTATCTCAGTATGCGACACTCGGGCCGTGGATTTTCAAAATTTTTCCTTGCACTTTCTACGAATTCAAAACCGTGAACCCAAGAGAGACTCTCTCAACCTAAATTTTTCAACGATCTGAGGACTGTTATGACAAACAGAAAAGCAAAACAACCAGACATGATTCAGGTTGAAGAAGCTGAGAAGCAAATTAAAGATTATTCTCGCACTGTCAAGTTCACGGTCACAGAGTATTCGTTCGAATTTATTGTTCATAAGCTGCAACAAGACAGGTATTACGTCCCTGAGTACCAGCGCAACTTAATCTGGTCTCACACAACTCAGTCTAAGTTCATAGAGTCTGTACTTATGGGTCTTCCAATTCCATTTGTTTTTTTCTGGCAAGATGAAAATGGAAAAATGGAAATTGTTGACGGGTCTCAGCGACTGAGAACAATACTCGCTTTTATGGAAGACAAGATTCGCCTGAAAGGACTTGAATCTATTCCCTCCGCTAACGGACTACGATATTCAGATTTTTCAATTTCGAGACAACTAAAGTTCGCTGAAACACCAATACGGGTGATAATACTAGACAATGCTACAGATGCTCTAACCAGGACAGAGATGTTTGCCCGAATCAACACTGGTGGTACAACAGCGAACGATGCGGAAGTTAGGCGCGGAAGCCTTCCTGGCCCATTCATGGATCTAATAATTGAACTGGCCAATAGCCCGGAGTTTGAAGCCCTTACCCCTATAAGCAAGGCTCACATCGACAAACGCGAACGAGAAGAGCTCGTTACAAGATTCTTCGCCTATTTGGAGAGATTTGAACCTGATATTGCCGACGGTTCTGGGGACATACCCACCTACAAGGAATCACCAAGAACATTTTTCTTCAAATTTGTCAAAGATGAAAATGAGCGAATTCTCGCAGAGTTAGAAAATAATGGAACCTCAGATTCACTAAATGAGATGCGTAGAGACTTCTTTCAAATGCTCTCATTTGTCCAAATGGTATCACCGAATGGCTTCACAAAATCAGAAACAGGGAACCAGGTTCCAAGAGTTAGATTTGAGGCTATTGCTGTCGGTTCAGCGCTCGCTATACGCGCTGAGCCACAGGTTCTAGAACGTGCAAAAGACATGACTTCTTTTCTGGAATCACAAGCTTTTCTGTCTGCCACTAAGTCAGACGCAGCCAATGTAAAAAGCAAACTTCTAGGAAGGATTAAACTCGTCCGAGACTGGCTGGTAACTCAATGATTGATGTATTGAGCTATTTGGAAGAACGGCAAGAGGAATTCCAGCGCCACCTAAAAGTTGCGCGCATGCTCGAGTCCCGAGTTGATATGTCTCTTGACGACGGCGGCGAACCGATTGAGATCAGGCATGTCAATACAGTGAAGTCAGGGCTTCTGATTCATCTGTATAACATTGTTGAGGCAATAACCACAAAGACACTCGAGACAGTTGGCAGGACAATCGTAGCTGAAAGACCTGCCCTCTGGAAAGAGCAAGTCTTAAATGAATGGATACGTGCAGAGGTTTGGAGTGGCGAGGAGCGAATTGGTGATGGTGCTCTTAAGCGTTTAACTGAGTTAGGGTTGACTCTTGCATCTGGAAACTGCCCCCCAGAATTCGTCATTAAAGGCGAGCCAGGGAGTTGGAATGATAAGTCAATACGGAAAGTTGCCAGTCGACTCGGATGTGAGCTTATTCTGTCAAGCGAGGTGCGTAGGGGAGCGTACACACCCTCTTATCGCAATGACACAACTGCATTGGCTTATCTTGCAAATAGAAGAAATGCGATTGCTCATGGCGCAAGCACTTTTGAAGAGGGGGCTTATGACTTAACCCTTAACGAAATAGACCAACTAGCCAATAAAGTTTTGCCCTATTTAATGGAGGTTTCAATTTCTTATCGTGACTATCTCGACAATAAATGCTACCTCGCTGGCGAGGAGGTAGTGTAATGAGAGCTCCTATAAAAGTCGCAGCCGTGGATTTGTTTTGCGGCGCTGGCGGTCTCACACACGGCCTAATAAAAGCGGGTATTGATGTACGTCTAGGAATCGACCTTGACCCAGCATGCCGCTACCCTATTGAGCAAAACAACAATACTCTTTTTCTAGAAAAGGACATATCCAAACTAGCCCCTTCGGATATCTTGAATGTCTTTGACGAGTCTGAGATAAGTCTCATGGCCGGATGCGCGCCTTGCCAACCATTCTCGTCATATTCACAATCCGCAAGGCGTCATAAAACGCATAAGGACTGGGGACTTCTCTCTCTATTTTCAGAGTTAGTATTTAAGATTAAGCCAACGCTTGTGACAATTGAAAACGTTCCACCTTTACAGAACCAAAAAATCTTTGAAGAGTTCGTAAAAAAACTTGTCGACCATGGCTATTTTGTTGATTTCAAAGTCGTGAAGTGTACAGATATTGGACTGCCACAAAGCCGCCAGCGCTTGGTTCTAGTAGCATCCTCTTTAGGACTGATTACACTACCAGATACATATAAGCCAACGAAAACTGTCCGAGAGACTATTTCAGAACTACCTGCCATCTCAGCCGGAGCTTCTCACCCAGAAGACCCACTGCATGCTGCCGCATCGCTCAGTGAGTTAAATCTGGCGCGTATACGTCACTCTAAGCCTGGTGGAACATGGAGAGATTGGCCAGAAGAACTTCGCGCACCTTGTCACGTTCGGAAAAGTGGCTCGACTTACCCTTCGGTATATGGCCGAATGAAATGGGATGAGCCCGCACCAACAATAACGACTCAATGCTATGGCTTTGGGAATGGCAGATTTGGACATCCCGAGCAAGATAGGGCTATCAGCCTAAGAGAGGCCGCCATGATCCAAAGTTTTCCTAAGGACTACGTTTTCTCTCCGAAAGATACACGAGTCAACTTTAATAATCTTGGCCGTCTTATCGGGAACGCGGTACCTGTCCTATTAGGAGAGTACATAGGTAATACGCTAATGGATCACGTCAAATCGAATTGCGCCCAGAACCAACCTTATCAATCTTTCACAGAAACAAAAGCCCTCTCTGCCTGATATGGTGATCCAAGGCCCTCAGGCTTAGCCGGCGGTGGAAACATCAATTACGCACAGGTTAAGGTCTTCAGCTCCACTATGATAGTGGCGAGAGGTTGCCTCCGTCAGTTTCCGCACTGAGGATATGATCAGCTGGCAGTGGTTCATGTTAAATAGAAAAGCGGCGTCCCCTTTTGTGTAGATGCCGTTGGTAAACACGGTAAGGACGTAGTGAAGTTTTAAGCCTCCATACATCTGGCGCAACAAAACTGTTTATCGTAACCAACCGGGGCACCGCCACTCATTAACAAACCAACGCGCGGCGGTGACTTTCGGGTAGATAACTTAAACCGTCAGATGCTGCTTGATCAGTTCGTTGGAGAGTTCGCTGATCTCGCCTTTGGCTACCGGGCGGCCGCGATCCATGATCACAAAGCGGTCGGCATACTTGCGGGCAAAAGGTAGTTTCTGCTCTACCAGCAGCACCGTTAGGCCATCCTCTTTGATCAGCTGGCGGATTACCTGGCCGATTTGCGCCACAATATTGGGCTGAATACCCTCCCCCGGTTCATCAAGAATCAGTAGCTTAGGCTCGATGACCAGAGCCCGGCCAATCGCCAGCTGTTGCTGCTGGCCGCCGGAGAGATCGCCGCCACGGCGGTGTTTCATCTCTTT
>CEGF01002435.1_pt1 | contig 11563 bp, 10 predicted proteins | sample 306341 | NCBI WGS metagenome assembly CEGF01 (sample SAMEA2755655, study PRJEB7226) | microbial mat metagenome | biome: microbial mat; feature: hypersaline; material: grass silage | place: USA | collected 2014-02-19 | depth 0 m
GTCTCTCGTCTTTTTGGCAAGCTGTAGGTGCACACGTATGGCCCAGATATCACGAAGGCGCAAAGGCGCCTTCTGCCCAACTAACTTGCCTTTATTACAAGGTGAAGGTGTACAGGAGATTTCAGTCAAAACGTTCATGGCATGATCCTCCATCAGGTGGAGGTCACAGGGGTGGATAAATTGATGCTCGTCATGTGCTAAGGCTAATTAACGGTCGGTACCAACCCTATGCGAACCTTACAGGACTCTTGCGACACTTCGATATCACGCTTGCTGGTGATAGCTCATCAAGGCCGTTGGCGGGTCATTCTCTCTGAAGTTAGAGGTTCCTAGCCATCGTGGTGTCCTTAAGGGTGACATCTCGATGGCCGGTTGAATCAGAAGAGGGCGCCGTCGAAACCGAGTCGCACGAGGTGGCGTCGGCCTGCGAGGCCTCGGCACGCACCACTAGCCAGATTCCGATCACCGAAATCACCATCCCGGACGCTATGTGCCAGGACAGCGGTTCATCGAATATCGCCCAGGCCCAAAGGAAGGTGATCGGCGGGCTTAAATACAACACACTGGCTACGCGGGTCGCGGTGCTTCGGCGCAGGCAGATCCAATACAGCCCATAGCCGAGCAAGGTCGACAGACCCGTCCACATCACGCTCAGAGCGAAGCCCGCAGTGGGAATCAGAGCTAGACTGCCTTGGCTGCCCTCGATGGCGGCGAAGGCGAAACTTGAAACGAAACACTGCAGCCAGAGGTTGGGCAGCAGACCCATTGATTGTGAGGTGCTTGTGCGTTTCTGCCACAATGTTGCAACCGCAAGCGACAGCATGCCAGCCACCGGCAAGCCGTAGGCCCAAAGCGGCGCGTTGCCAAGCACCAGTGCGCCATGGGTCACCCACATCACGCCGATCAGCCCGACGATCAACCCCAGCCAGACCTGACGCACCAACCGCTCGCCAAGAACTGTAGCCGCCAGCAGTGCCATGCCCAGCGGCAGCAGATCTGCACACAGGGCGGCCAGCCCTACCGGAACCCCAAGCGTGATGCCTTCTGTCAGCCCGGTTAGATATCCAGCCATCGCCAGCAGGCCGATCCCGGCGTGTCTCAGCAGAACGAGAAGAGGCGTCTTCAACAGCGATCTGTAGACGAAGGGAAGTAGGAGAAGGCAGATCATCACGCTGCGCCAGAGCGCTACCAGTAATGCCGGGGCGTAATCGATAGAAAAACGTGCTCCGACGAACCCTGAACTCCAGATTAGCAATAGCCCCGCCTCAAGCAAGAGCAGCGGCAGGGTTTGATGCCAGCGATGGCGCATCGGCTTGGCGTATTGAATGGGAATAGGATGGCTCATTCCCACAGGCTACGAAACTGACGTAAACTAATAAATCAAAATAACATGCATCAGTTGTTCATCAGGATTGTATTATGACCGCCATTCTCGACATCGACCTGTTGCGCACCTTTCATGCTGTGGTGCGCCTTGGAAAATTCAGCGCGGCAGCCGAGCAACTGCATAAAAGCCCGGCGGCGGTGAGCGTTCATATTCAGCGCCTTGAGGCGGTGGCAGGCGGTCGGCTGCTGAATCGCGATAACCAGTCAATCTCCCTCACTGTGCTGGGCAAGCGCCTGTTGGTTTCGACCGCCGAGCTGTTACGCACACACGATCAAGCGTTGGCTGATCTGCATGGCACTGACCTTGCCGGGTGCATCACGTTGGGGATCTCTGACGAATACGCAGCCCATGTCATCCGGGATATCTTGCCGACGTTTACCGCTGCCTGGCCGAACGTGGTGCTGGAGCTCAAGACGGGGCCGAGTTATGCACTGAGAGATTGGCTCCAGCGCGGCAAATTGCAGACGGCTGTGGTGGCCCAGCCCAAAGGGGACGTCGGCCCGGACGCCCAAATATTGATGTCGACCACGCCGGTCTGGGTCGGCCCGACGAGTACCGCCGTAGCGCTCGATGATCCATTGCCTTTAGCCGTCCACACCGTGCAATGCCCTTACCGCGAGGCCATGACTGAATCGCTTAAAGCGTCAGGCCGAAACTCGCGGATCGTCCTTGAGAGCCACTCCAGTCAGGCGGTCAAAGCCTGCGTGGAAGCGGGGTTGGCCGTCAGCCTGATTGATCGGGCCAAGGTCACTGAGCGTATGCAGATCCTCGAAGGAATGCCGGTCATTCCAGACCATCACATCGTGTTCGTGCGCAGCGCTGCATCTCGTGGGGATGAGGCGGTGGAATTGTTGACGAGAGTGATGCAGCAGTTGTTTCGATTGTAGGCGGGGGGCACCGCATTATCGTGGAATCACGATGAGGCTCAGCTCGACAGCCCTTCGTGACCAGGCACGAAACCGCTCAACAAGCGCTCAATTTCCTTGGCAGGCATTGGACGGTAGAAGAAGAACCCCTGGATGAGGTCGCAATGCATTTCGCGAAGCAATGACAACTGTTCGGCGTTCTCGACGCCTTCGGCCACCACCTCCAATCCCAACCGATGACCGATGAAGATGGCACCCTCCATGATGGCCCTATCCTTCGGCTGTGTGGGCGCGTCGTGTATGAAGGAGCGATCGATCTTTAGGGCGGTAACTGGAAAGTGCTTGAGATAGCTCAGGGAGGAATAACCGGTTCCGAAATCGTCGATAGCAATGTGAATACCGCGATGATAGAGGCGCCGCAGATCCTCGAGGACGGTCTCGTCGGCTTCGATCAGGACATTCTCGGTCAATTCGATGCCGATATCCCGTGGGCCTAAGCCGTGACGCTGAAGCGAGTCCTCGAAGCTCTTGAGGGCATTGGGACGCACCAGTTGACGCCCCGAGACATTGATGTCGATGCGGTGCTGATGAAATCCCTTGGCACGCCATTCCACCTGCTGGCGGCAAGCCTCTTCGATAACCCAGTCGCCCAGACGATGGATCACACCGGAGCGCTCGGCCAGCGGGATAAACTCGGCAGGCGAGATCGTCGGGCCCTCGGCAGGCTCCCAGCGTATCAAGGCCTCGAGATTCTCTATTCGCCCACTGGCCGCCGAGACCTGGGGCTGGTAGTGGAGGGAGAATTCACCGTTATCCAGGGCTTCCTCGAGTCGCGCCGAGAGATAGTGCTGGCGAACCAGCTCGTCATAGAGCTTCTGTTGGAAGAAACGTACAGCACCCCGTCCCTCCAGTTTTGCACGATTCTTGGCAACATCGGCATTACGGATCAATTCGCGTGACGATTCACCATTCTCGGGAAAGAGTGCCACACCCAGGCAGGCCGTGACCTGACGCTCCCGACCATCCAGGACGAAAGGCTCCCGAAAGACATTCTGGACATGACGAACGACCCGTCTGACATCGGGGGGCAAGTGGACGCCGGGAAAGGCCAGCACGAATTCATCGCTAGAGACACGAGACACCAGGTCAGTGACTCGCTGGCACTCTCTTAGTCGCCGAGTCAGCTCAACGAGCAGACGATCACCCTGATCATAGCCAAGGGCATCATTGATCTCGACGAAGTGATCGATGTCCAGGTAGATGGTTGCCAGGCCATGGCCCTGGCGTCGACAGGAATCCAACAGACTGTCCAGATCGACCTCAAAGGTCTGGCGATTAGGGAGATGGGTGAGTCTGTCGAAATGGGTGGCGAATTCCAGGTCACGGTGGGCGCGCTTTTGGTCGGAAAGATCGACATCCACGCAGAACATCAGGGGGGAGTCAGTATGCTCATTGAGCATCAGATGCTGCGAAAAGACCGATACCAGTTCACCGGTTTTGTGCTTGAGCTGGAGTTCATCGGCGGGTATATCGACCCCTTCTTTGATCCAGGCACCATGCGCCTGGATCACTTCGTCACGCATGAAGGCAGGAATGATCAGATCTTCCAGTAACTGTCCCAGGGCTTCCGCAGCGGTATAGCCATAGAGACGAGTGCTACCCTCATTCCAGTAAATCACTCGCCGATCGCGATCATACCCCTGAACCGCCACTTTCGGCAGACTCTCCAGCAGGGCGCGGAATTGCTGCTCACTCTCCAGATACTGGCGGCGTACTAACTCGACTTCTTCCCTGCTAGCATCATGCGAATCGATGCCATCAGTTGAAGGTGTCTTTGACATCTTCAACACGAGTGCACCGGAAAACTTCCTGCGGTTCTCCTTAAGGCGTTCCGAATCTCTGTGATGTCGGGAATCGCTGGCAGTCATGGGATCTACTTAAAGAAACAACACTGTCAAGAGCGACCATAATGGCAACGTTAGGCACATTGTTGTGATTATCCTACACCTATCTGTAGGAGATAACCTACACATATACGTCACCAGCGACCTGATCCTTTTTTAACATAATCACTCGTTTTAAGAACATTCCTTTGACATATCCTTGCAAATCTTTTCATTTTCCTTCTGTTGACCGCAATGTTTACAACGGCAACACCGGGCAATTTCGCCCAGTTAACAGGAGAATACCCACATGCAACTAGATACTCTCAAGCACGGTTTCGACCTCACCGCCATGCCTGCCAATTCACTCGCCGATTATTGGAATCCGGGAGTGACCGAGGCACTGAGGCATCAGGATTGGGCGAAAACCGATATTCGGGAGCGAATCGATCTGACCGCCTGGCAGGGGTTTACCGCTGACCTGCCGCGCGATCCCTATGTCAACCAGCGATGGAAGCGGATGTCATGGCTCGCCCTGGATGATCAGGGAGATGTCGAGGATATGGGCCAATGCCCCATGGCCCAGGGAGGGGCCTTCAACGACGCGGAAAGCATGGCGGATCGCCTGCGGTATTATGATCCGCTGACTCGGGAATTCATGGCACGCCCCGATGTGAAAGCCTTCGTTCGCGCCTGGGCAAGGCTGTGGAGTATCGGTGCTCACGAACCCATTCTGATGCAGATCACCGGGGTTCGCGGAGAAGGCAGCGTCGACCCCCTTCAGGGTCAGGGGATTCATGCCGATGGCTGCAAGGCCCTGAGCATTGTGGTTCTCAATCGAGAAAACGTGGCGGGGGGTGAAAACCACCTCTACGCAGACAAGGCTGGAACGCAACCCTTGGTCGATATCACCCTGGATCCGGGTGATATCCTTCATCTGCGCGATGACCGGCTATTCCACAGTGTCGGCGGGATCGAACAGCTCGACAGCAAGGCACCCTTCGAGCGGTTCATTATCATCATCAACAGTCGCTTCGTGGACGACTTCCAGAACCGGATGTTGCGTCGCTTCTTCCCGGAAGCGATCCTCAATGGGATCTACTGATACTCTCGGTACTGACACTCTCGGCATATGGAGAACCTAGCAACACCAACGCCCCCGGAACTCCGGGGGCGTCTTGGTTGTGCGCCTGACTGGCGATGTTCCCGCCGGTGGTGCTGGGGGTGAGATCAGGGAGCGATGCGGGTACTGGCATCGGTAAAGCCGATCAGCGAAATATCTATGTCCATGCGTTCACCGCGTGGACTAATCATGCTGAGGGTTGCTGTATTGCCACTGCGGAGTTGCTGCAACATCGACGACTCAATGGGCACGTCAGCACGGCACCCTTGCTCTTGGCATACCTGATAGGGGAATTGGACTGGCTCAGCGTTATCCACACTGAATTGCAAGCCCGGGGCCAGACGTACCCCTAGCGGCACGAAGAAGCTCATCACCGGGTCATCGATCTGAGGCGGGTAGTCAAGAATTACCTGCATCAAGGGTTGGTCGCTGTCAGGTTGAGTGATCAATTGCGACATCGCACAAGGGCTCGGGCCCTCGGCACTACGCTGGCAACGGACTTCCCAATCCTGGAACGACTCGGTAGTGACATCATTACCGGAGGCTGCCCCCGGTTGTTGTTGGCTGAAGGCATTGGGAGACAGCACCAAGAGCGATAATAGCCCCATCCTGCATAGGTTTTGAGTAAGAGAGTTCGGCATTGGCATAACCTCCTGTTGGTTCGCTGATGGTGGATAATAATACTCACCATGCCTGCTTGTTCGCTTGAGGTCGAGCCCTTGATTTACGAGAGCGTGGTTGGGCGGTTTACCTTCCTCTCCACCTCGTTTTCCTGAGCGTTTTTTTATTTAAGGTAAATATAGACTTTATTTGTGAAACCATTCGCTATATAGGCGAGTTCCGGAGTGGCGATTAAGGCTTACACAGGACGCTAGGCAGGCGTGTTGCTGCGTGTAGCGGTGCAACTGCTCATGGGTCTCCCTAAGCTGAAAAGCACCGTCAGATATCTGCCGATATAAATCTGGCATTATACTCTGAGCAATATTTTTATATACCTAGGCTGTATTTATATGCCCGCTTACCTTTGCAGTTTTTATTGGCGTGGTTTATGCAGTGGTCAATTAAAAGTGAAAGGCAAGAGCGTGAAGGGGCTGTTTGAAATTATGTAAGGTAACAAAGTTTCGTTCTATCAAAAGTAACTCCTAACACTACTGCATTTTGCTATTAGTCTTAGCAGTGAGCGGTAGTGCTGAGTTAGGCTCGCTTAGTTACCTAGTACGTTGGTTTCGCTTTTCTTTGATGATTTAGCAGCTTTCTTTTCTTTGGCTGTTAGAAGGGGTTTCTTTTTAGTGTCTTTTTTACTGTCTTTTCCTTTGCTCATGCTATTTGCCTCTATTAATCCATTAGTTGACCCGTTAAGCTGTATGAAACCAGCTTCCGTGAGCTGATGTTAGCGCATAAAGTGTCGACGCGCATTGTATATAGTTAATACTCTGCTAAAACGTAAAAGCTGGCCTCACCCTGGCCATATGAAATCTTCAGGAAGTAGACAGACTGTACCTTGCTCCACTACAAGCTAATTCTTTGTTTCTATAGGGTTAAGCTTATTTGTTAGCTGTGACTAAAGTTATTTTTTTGTCCGATAATTGAACCGAGCAATATTCTACGCTGGCTTTTAAGCGGCTATTTTCCTCCCAGAACGCCCAAAAAGCGCTGATTTTGCAAGTAGTGCACTGGCGTGGCTGGCTGGTCTGGATGTCATCAGCCCCTTTTAATCGGCTTCAAGCTAAATATTCGTTCTTCCAGGTGGCTGGGCAACACCCTCTGTGTTACCCAGCGCTGTTTGAGCCACGTTATTCGATGCTGGAACTGCTCTCTTCCGGTTCTAACTGCCCATGCCGCTGAAGCCAGTGCATCACGATCCAGCACAGTGCTGCCCAGCTAGCCCCGGCCGTCCAACCGGCAAGTACATCGGTCGGCCAATGAACCCCAAGGTAAACGCGGCTTATGCCCACCAGCAAGGTCAGCAATATCGCCAGTATCAAAAGGTAAGCCTTTAGCCTCAGCGCGGGCTGTACGCGAATGAGTAGCGCTGCCAGGGTGAGGTAGGTCACGGCAGACATCATTGAGTGGCCGCTGGGAAAGCTCGCGGTATAGACCATAGCTTCATGAGGCACGAGATCGGGGCGAGGGCGGTCAAAGCCCAGCTTCATCACAGTGCTGAGAAGTATGCCACCGGGCACCGCGATTGAGGCAAAGAGAGCCGCGCGATAGTGTCTGGCAAGTAACAGGTAGCCTAGGGCGCCCAATGTGATGAGTACCAGCACGCCGACACCGCCCAGTGCGGTGAAGTCCCGGCCCATTTCCTCAACCCAGCCTGGCCCGATCGGGTCGCTAAGATCTGCGGGGTTGCGAAGGGCGAGCAGTAGGCTCTCATCGATGCTACGGGTGTCCCCCTCGATAACTTCGTCGGCCAGCGCGACGAACCCCCAAATTCCACCGGAAAGTACCGCGACGCATAGCAGCATTGCTAGTTCGTAGCGGCCGAGCCGAGCCAGTAGGGAAAAGCTTTTGCGCCCAACTTGTCCAAGTTTTTCATGGTGCTTCATTTGCAACTCCTTTGCTTTGAGAAGGGGTACGCAGCGCCAATTCTGACGTTTTGACACGAGAAGTTTGGCAGGATAGTCAGACATTGTCGCCGAAGATCTTGCGCCAGTCGCGGGGGCTGACCTGATGGCGCTGCCTGAAATGTTGCCAAAACGAAGTTGCCGTGTGAAAGCCGCTTTTTTCCGCAATGGCTTCTACCGACAAGGAGGTGGTTTCCAACAGCTCGCGCCCGCGCCGTAAACGCTCGTTGACCAGCCACTCTACGACCGTCATTCCGGTGGCTTTATGAAAATGGCGCGTAAAGGTTCGCCGACTCATGGCCGTTCGGGCGGCGAGTTCGTCGATAGTGTGCGAGGAGGCCAGATGTTCGCGCAGGTAGTCGAGCAGGCGATTGATATGGGCATCCTGGGTGGAGACGGCAACCGGTTGTTCAATGAACTGTGCCTGCCCACCTTCCCGATGCGGCGGAACCACCATGACGCGGGCAATCTTGTTGGCGATCTGCGCGCCGTAATACTCGCGCACCAGGCACAAGCAGCAATCCATGCCAGCGGCCGTGCCCGCCGAGGTCACCAGTTGATCCTCCTCCACGTAGAGTGCATTGGTGACCAGCTTGACCTTTGGGAATCGGGCTCTGAAGTCCTGCTCAGCAATCCAGTGCGTTGATGCCCGCCTGCCATCAAGCCGCCCGGCATAGGCTTAGGGCATAGGTGCCGTAACAGAGCCCCACCACATGGGCGCCCCGGTCATGACAGCGGACGAGCGCCGCAACCAACTCGGGTGGCGGGGCTTCGTTCAGGTCATGCCAGCCAGGCACCACCGCAATATCCACACTATCGAGCAGCTCCAGACCGCCGTCGGGTCTTACCGTCACTACTTGCTCGCTTTCTGGCGGCTCTCCCGGCATTGCTACGATGGAGAGGTCGAACAAAGGGTGCTTGGAATAGCCCTGCGAGATGTGGCCACCTCATTGCCGCCTTCAATGCACCACGGATGGAGGGCGGTGTTTGGGAGCCGGGTCATCCATGTAGGATTCCCGCTCGAATCGACGTGCAGGAACTGAGCAGAATGGGTGCTCTCGCAGTTTTTGATCTTAGCGCCAGAGCTGACGCTAAGGTGGTATTCTAAAAACTCACTTGTGAACGGAGTTAACTCAAAGACTGCTTCTGGACGATATCTGAAGGAATACAATTCGGTCGTTTCTTTATATGCGGCGCCTTGCCCTCCCTAACGCCCTATGAAGAAGGTTATGCGTAAAGAATTTCCGTAAACTTTTCTATGCATTGGAATGGTGGGGACATGACTCTTCATCATCGACAGCCAGGCTGGACTAATCATCTTAGGAGTCTCGTGTTGGACTTGTCCTGACTAATCTGTGTCACTAAACTTTCCCACCCCTTACCACCATCCGCTTGGGGCCATACCATGGAGCGCCTTTTCATTTCTGGGATCCTCGGTTCAGGACGTCCTAATGAAAACGTCATGAAGAAGATCGGTGAAACGTGGAAAGCCTGGAGAATCAAGGGCCATGTTCTTGTCTCAGAGAAGCTTTCTCATCATTGGCAAGCGCTGGACGACTTCGAAGGAGCAGAGTGCCAGCGCAGGTGAACAACCGCGACGCTTTCAGGGGGTTGCACAGTTTGAACTCTAAAGCTTATAGCGCTATGACGCGAAATGCATTCAGGTCGGGAGGATATTCTGGTTGATACGGAAGAGGTTTGTCGGATCGAACTTCTTCTTGAGCGCCACCAGCCGCTCATAGCTCGCTCCATAGGCGAAGGCAGTGCGGTCAGCTTCATCTCCGGTCAGAAAGTTGACGTAGGCACCTCCACTGGCATAAGGCTGTGACCGGTTGAAGAATTCACGCGCCCAGGCAATGCAGCGTTCATCCTCTACGGCCGTCTCCCAACGAGCATGCACGTTCATCACATAATTAGCATCACGGTTCGAGTACGCCATCGCTTCGGGTTGCACTCGGCCTGTTTGACCGCCTATCGTGGCAATAAAAATCTCGCACTGTGAAGACGGTAGGGCACCAGCGTATTCGATGATAGCATCGATCGGCTCTTCTGCCAGCGTCGAGAAATTATGAGACTTCCAGTAGTTGCGTGCCCCTGGCGTTAACAGTGGGTCGAACGCTTTTTGCCAGTCGATATATGGCTGCACACCGATATGCTCGCCGTATGCGTTACCAAACCTTCTAAGCGGTTCGATGTGTTTCTCGCCTTCTAAGGGGTCGCCTGCGTAGCAAATGGCAAGAGCGACAATCTCTTTCCCGTGTACTGCCCCGGCCAGGAAAGGCAAGGGGGGCGCCTTGCGCGTCACCATCCACACGTTGAGTTCGTCTGGCATCGTCTGCGTGAAGCGGGCGAACTGTGTGATGATCGATTTTGCTTCGTCGAAGGGAAAGACGATAAGACCGCATAGAACATTCGGGCCTACCGGATGCAATTGGTACTCGAAACGGGTAACGATACCGAAGTTACCGCCTCCACCGCGAAGCCCCCAGAAAAGGTCGTCGTTTTCCGATTCACTGGCATGCAACTGTTGGCCATCGGCGGTAATGACGTCCATGCCAAGCAGGTTGTCGATGGTCATGCCGTACTTTCGGCTTAGCCAACCGAATCCTCCTCCCAAGGTCAGACCGGCCACACCCGTGGTGGAGTTGATGCCCAGTGGGGTAGCAAGACCATACGCTTGGGCAGAGGCATCGAAGTCCGCCAGGTTGCAACCTGGCTCGACGTATCCAAGGTGAAGTTCTGGATCAATGTCTACTCTCTTCATTTGCGAGAGGTCGATCATAACGCCATCGTCGCAGGCAGAGGTGCCTGCAATGTTGTGACCACCGCCGCGCACGGAGAAAGGGAGATCGTGCCGGCGTACGAAGTTTAAGGACTGAACAACATCGTCAGGTGAAGTGCAACAGGCAATCATGGAGGGTCTGCGATCAATCATGGCATTCCATATCTGACGCGCTTCCTCGTATTGTTTATCTTCTGGAAGAATCACGCTTCCTGAAAAATTGGTTTTGAACTCCTCTATTGCGGTTTGTGAAAGTTGGTTCATGACGAACACCTTGAGGTATGCCCAGGGCAAGGTTCATACGAGGGGCCGCCGGGCGGGTAAGTGAGGAAAACTACCAAGCTGGCGATTATCCCCAATCTTCACAGCGACCCTTTGATTGGTATTTCGTCAGTGGATAGATACAGTATAGGGAGGTCTGTCAAGAGTTTCTCTTTTTTCTTCGAACGATCCATTAATCATCATGGCCTGACCACGGTTGATTATTGATAAGTGGTTATGGTGTTTTTTGATAGATGCAGACCTTGCCTGCAAAATTTTGGTTAATTTCGACCCACCAACTTGCTCTTGTTATTGAAACGTCAAGGCTTTCTTGAAGTTAGCTCCTGGCCGATAACAATCCCTCCCTCCAAAGCCCCAAGCTTCCACGAGAAGCTGGTTTCACCAATAGCTAATCCTCTTCCATCACTTCCTCGACCCATTCCACCCACGTCTCGGTAAGGCGTTGGCCAAGCCTCAGCGTGTGCCAGGGAGCGCGCTGGACGGGCGTGAACGTCTCTGGGTTGCTAAACCACTCCCGTTCGATGGCTGCGTAGGTCGTTAGGCGCTCCTTGAGCTGGTGGTGGCGTTCTGCCGCTGATAGGTCACTTTAGACCGATTCATCTGCTTTCGTTGTGGGTGTTAGTAGCTCTTGCCGTTGCAGTGGTGGCTATCCTCAAGGGCAGGATAGAGCAGC
>CEGF01001168.1_pt1 | contig 11557 bp, 7 predicted proteins | sample 306341 | NCBI WGS metagenome assembly CEGF01 (sample SAMEA2755655, study PRJEB7226) | microbial mat metagenome | biome: microbial mat; feature: hypersaline; material: grass silage | place: USA | collected 2014-02-19 | depth 0 m
GCAAACTCCAGCACCTGCAGGGCGCCGGGGTGCTCAATCAGGCGGCGCACGTGGTCGGTGACCACCTGCTCGGGGCTGATCAACACATCAATGGGAATCGCTTCGTGAGCGAAGAGGCCTTTACGGGTCAGATACGCCGTGGCGCGCACCCGGGCAATTTTGGTCGGCGTGCGAAACAGCGTATGGGCGACCTGGCAGGCGATCATATTGATCTCGTCGCTATTGGTGACAGCGATCAACATATCGGCGTCTTCGCAGCCCGCCTGGCGCAACACTATCGGGTAGGAACCCGCCCCGGTGACGGTGCGGATATCGATTTTGGTGTGCAGCTCGCGCAGTTTTTTGGCGTCAGTGTCAACGACGGTGATGTCGTTCTCCTCGCGGGCGAGGTGTTCAGCCAGTGTGCCGCCGACCTGGCCGGCGCCGAGAATAATAATTTTCATTAGTCGTTAGGTCACTCCGGCGACATGTTAATGCAGATACTCACCTACCCAAGGGGAAACTGTCGAGGGTAGGGAGCTTCAGATCTCTACTTTTGGCCGATGAAAAGGGCTTTTTTTACGCCTTTTTGACGGCTAACGCCTTAAACGCCATCGAATTTTTACGCCTGCAATCTCTAAGCTCAAGGTGCCAATCAAAGGAGGCACTTTCATGAATATTGCATTGCTAATTATCGCGACCGGCACAGCGGCGTATCTATTTTACGCACTTATCTGCCCCGAGCGTTTTTAGGAGATCACCATGAACGATATGATCGCTATTTACGCCCTCGTGGCTCTGCTTAGCGTACCACTGGGTATCTACATTGCCCATGCGCTAGGTGCCCAGCCGAACCGTCTCGACACGCTATTTGGCGTGATCGAAAAGCCAATCTATCGGTTGGCGGGCGTTAACAGTCAACATGCCATGACCTGGCAAGTGTACGCGTTAGCCATCCTGAAGCTGCATGTGGGCTTGATACTGCTGGCATGGCTAGTGTTTATGTGTCAGGGCCTACTGCCACTCAACCCGGACGGCATACCCGGCATGCCGTGGGACACTGCGCTGCACACGGCGGTGTCGTTTGCTACCAACACCAACCAGCAGCACTATTCTGGCCAAGCGCAGCTTTCGCATTTAAGCCAAACCTTCGCCATTGTCACGCTGCAGTTCTTAACCCCCGCCACGGGGCTCGCAGTGTTGGTCGCCATTGCCCGCACTTTATTAGTCGCTAAACCAGCCAAGGTGTTAAACGGCGTCGGCAACTACTACCACGACCTTACCCGCACCCTGGTACGGGTTATGTTGCCACTGGCAGCGGTAGTCGCACTGTTGCTCACATGGCAGGGCGTACCGGCCAGCTATCAGGCCGCCCACCAGGTAGAGATGCTGGATCCCCAGGTGGAAGAAGTGCAGTCGATTCCCTTAGGCCCGGTGGCGTCCATGGTGGCGATCAAGCAATTGGGTACCAACGGCGGTGGCTGGTACGGGCCCAACTCCACCGTACCCCTTGAGAACCCCACGCCGCTGGCGAACGTTATCGAAACCGCTTCACTGACGATTATCCCCGTGGCGCTGCTCATTGCGATTGCTCTGATCAGTGGCCGAAGCCGACTAATGACGGGCATTGGTGCCGTGATGATTGCGTTCTCACTGATCTCCACCTCTGTGGTGGTCTATTCGGAACGCATGCCCAATGCTGCCCTGGTCGAACTCTCCCAGCCGGGGGCCAACTTGGAGGGCAAAGAGCTGCGTTTTGGCACTGACCTTTCCGCTCTGTGGGGCAGTTGGACAACGCAAACCTCCAACGGCTCAGTCAACGCCATGCACGACAGCTTCAACCCCATGGGCGGCATGATGCTGCTGATGGATATGTTCGTGAACGTGACCTTCGGTGGCGTGGGCGTTGGGCTGATTGGTTTCTTCCTTTACCTGATGTTGGCGGCGTTTGTGGGCTCGTTAATGGTGGGAAGGGCGCCCGAGCTGTTTGGTAAACCGTTAGAAACCCGCGAGATGCGCTGGATTTCACTGGCGATTCTGGCTCAACCGCTGGTCATCCTGGGGTTGAGTGCGCTGACCGTAGCGATGCCAAGCGCAGCCGCCAATTCAAACCCAGGGTTTCACGGTTTATCCCAAGTGCTTTACGAATTTACCTCCGCGTTTGCCAATAACGGCTCTGGTTTTGAAGGGCTGGGTGATGACACTCCATGGTGGAATATCGCCTGCGTGGTCGCCCTGTTGATTGGCCGCTTCTTACCCATGCTAGTGCCATTAGCGGTAGCCGGCTGGTTGGCCGCTAAGCGCACGGCACCGGCGGGGCGCGGCACCCTCCCCATGGATAGCCCCGCTTTTATGGGCTTAACCGCAGGGGTAATTGTGATCGTCAACCTGCTTGGCTTCTTACCGGCGTTAGTGCTTGGCCCGATTGCAGAATCCGTCGTGCAAGGCTTCTAGGAGAAAAGAGATGTCACATACAGAGCTTGCTAAACAGTCGCGTCGTTCGCTGCCCATTGGCCAAGTCGTCGCCGGCGCGGTAAAAGGGCTTGCGCCCCATCTACTGGCGCGCAATCCGGTTATGGCAGTGGTCGCCATTGGTACCGTGGTGTGTTTCGGGCTAACGCCGATTGCCTTCGCTCAGGGCGAAAACGGCGGCTTTGCGCTCACCATTGCGCTACTGCTGCTCGCCACCGTGCTGTTTGCCACCGGTGCGGAGTCACTGGCGGAGTCCCGGGGTAAGGCCCATGCTGGCGCGCTGCGCAAAACCAAAGGGGAGCTCAAGGCGGCTAAGCTAAACGCTGACGGCACCACCAGTGCCGTGACCGCCGACTCATTGCGTAAAGGCGACCGAGTGAAAGTGGTGGCGGGTGAACTGATTCCGGCAGATGGCGATATCGTCGAGGGTGCCGCATCTATCAACGAGTCGGCGGTGACCGGTGAATCCGCGCCGGTGCTGCGTGAAGCGGGCACCGATAACAGTGGCGTCAGCGCGGGCACCAAAGTGCTCTCGGATCAGCTGATTATTGAAGTCAGCGCCAACCCCGGTGAGTCCCTGCTGGATCGCATGATTGCCTTGGTAGAGGGCGCCAGCCGTCAGAAAACGCCTTCCGAGCTGGCGCTTTCGGTGCTGCTGGCGATGCTGACCCTGGTGTTCCTGATCGTGGTGGTGACGCTGGTGCCCATGGCCGCTTTCGTTGGGGTAGAAACCTCGACGGTCATGCTGGTAGCGCTACTGGTGTGCTTGATTCCTACCACCATTGGTGGTCTTTTACCGGCCATTGGTATTGCCGGTATGGAGCGCGCAATGCGGGCCAACCTGGTCGCCAAGTCAGGCAAGGCGGTGGAGATTGCTGGCAGCATCGACACGCTGTTGCTGGATAAAACCGGCACCATTACCCTGGGCGACCGCCGCGCGACGGAGTTCGCCCCCTGTCAGCAGGTGTCGCGGGACAAGGTACGCGACGCGGCGTTCCTGACCTCCCTGGAAGACCCCACGCCGGAAGGCCGCTCGATTGTGGCGCTCGCCACCGAGCAGGGGGTGGATGTGCAGCTCAGTGAAGAAGCCGATGGCGCTACCTTTGAAGCCTTCAGCGCTGAAACCCGGCTTTCAGGGGTTGATCTAACCAGCGGTAAAAAAATACGTAAAGGTGCCCCCAATGCCATCGCCGAGTGGGTAAGGGCGCAGGGCGGCGATATCCCCAGCGACTATAACCAGGTCATTGAGCGTATATCTCGGGATGGTGCCACCCCCATTGCGGTGGCGGAAAACAAGCAAATCCTGGGCGTGGTAGCACTGTCTGACGTGATCAAAAGTGGCATCGCGGAGAAGTTTGCCGAGCTGCGTGCCATGGGTATCAAAACGGTGATGATTACCGGTGACAACCCGATTACCGCTTCGGCCATCGCCGCCACGGCTGGGGTCGACGACTACATTGCTGAGGCCACGCCTGAGCGTAAGCTGGCGCTGATTCGCGAAGAGCAGGCCAGTGGCCGTCTGGTGGCCATGGTGGGTGACGGTACCAATGACGCTCCGGCGTTGGCCCAGGCTGACCTTGGTCTGGCCATGAATTCCGGCACCCAAGCCGCCCGCGAAGCGGCCAATATGGTCGATCTGGACTCTGACCCCGGCAAGCTAATCAGCGCGGTGGAAATTGGTAAGCAGCTGCTGGTGACCCGAGGCGCACTGACCACGTTCTCTTTGGCGAACGATGTCGCTAAGTACTTCGTGATTCTACCGGCACTCTTTGCGGCAAGTTTCCCGGCTCTGGGCGTGCTGGATGTAATGAACCTGCATTCACCCACCACGGCGGTACTGGCAGCCGTGCTGTTCAATGCGTTGATTATCCCCGCCCTGATTCCTTTTGCGCTGCGTGGCGTGTCCGTAAAAGCCGCTTCAGCAACGGTACTATTGCGCCGCAATCTGCTGATCTACGGCCTGGGTGGTCTACTACTACCGTTCCCTGCCATCAAGCTGTTCGACATGCTGATTGCGCTGTTTATCTAGGAGAAGCGTCATGAATATAGGTATTAAAGATCCCACGGCGATTAATGACGAAGCGCAGCAGGCACCAACGTTTGAGGCAAAATCCACTTGGGGCAGTGCGCTGCGCTTTATGGTGGTGATGGCCGTTCTGCTTGGGCTGGTGTACCCCTTAGTGACGACAAAGGTCGGTGGCTGGTTGTTTCCTGAGCAGGCGCAAGGCAGCTTGGTTCGTGACGCCGATGGTCGGGTAGTGGGTTCAAGCCTGGTGTCGCAAACCTTTGTCAGCGATGAATACTTTATCGGTCGCCCGTCAGCGGCGGGCAACGATGCGGGTGGAGTTTCTGGCTCTAACCTGGCACCTAGCAATGAAGCGCTTCGTGAGCGTGCCCAGGCCGATGCCCTGGCGATTGCCCAGCGGGAAGGCGTCAGCGTCGATCAAATCCCGGTTGATCTGATCACCGCGTCGGGCTCCGGGGTTGACCCGCATATCTCGTTACCAGCAGCTGAATTACAGGTCGCAAGGGTAGCGCAGACGCGTGAAATCGACGAAGCTAGCGTCACTGAGCTGATCGGCCAAGCGCTTGAAAACACGGGCTGGCTGGGGTCGCCAGTGGTCAACGTTTTGCGATTGAATGTGAGTTTGGATGAGCGTTTTCCCGTCGCCACCACGTCGTCCGTTACCCCTGTGGAGTAGCTAAATGTATTCAGCGGATCAGCGACCCGATCCCAATGCATTGCTAAAAGCCGCGCGCCGAGAGGCGCGCGGCTGTTTGCGTGTATTTTTGGGAGCCGCCCCCGGCGTAGGTAAAACTTACACCATGCTACGCACGGCCCGGGAGCGGGCAGAAGAGGGCGATGATATCGTCATTGGCGTGGTGGAGTCCCACGGGCGCGCCGACACCGAAGCTCTCTGTGAGGGGCTGTCACGTATTCCACTGGCCCCTTTACAGCACCATGGCCGAACGTTTTATGAATTCGATATTGATGCGGCCCTAGAGCGGAAGCCCACCATTCTGCTGGTAGACGAGTTGGCCCATCGCAATATCCCCGGCAGCCGACATCCACGGCGTTATCAGGATATCGAGGAGTTGCTGGATGCGGGGATCGATGTCTGGACAACGGTGAACGTCCAACATTTGGAAAGCCTCAACGACGATGTGGCCCGGATTACCGGCATTCGCATGCGCGAAACCGTTCCCGATGAACTGCTGGAGCGCGCCCGGGATGTATCGCTGGTGGACTTAACCCCCGAGGAGCTGCTCGAACGCTTAAGACGCGGCAAGGTATATATCCCGGAACAGGCACGCGCTGCCATGGAGGGCTACTTTAACGAGTCGAACCTTAATGCGCTGCGCGAGCTGGCGATTCAAACCATGGCCGAGCGGGTGGATGCCGATGTAAAAGTGGCCATGGATGCCAGCGGTAGAGCAGGCCCTTGGCCGGTAAGGCCGCACCTGCTGGTGGTCGTCAACGGTAGTGAAGACGATGTGTCCCTCGTGCGCGCAGCCCACCGAATGGCCGAGAGGCGACTGGCCGTATGGCGGGCGGTCTATGTGGATAAAGGTGTCGCCTCGCCCGAGCAGCAGCTAACGGTTGAGAAAATATTTAGCCTGGTGACCCGCCTGGGAGGCGATTCACTTCGCTTGCAGGGGCATAGCCAGCTAGGTGAAGTGATCAACTACGCCCGCTCGATTAATGCCACCACGATTATGGTGGGCCGCGACGGCAAGCGCCGCTGGTGGCCGTGGTCGCGGCCGCTTGCCCAACGCTTGATCGCGCATACCGATGTCTTTGATATCGTGGTAGTAGCGCAGGGGAGCGTGAAGCAAGGTAGGCGTAAGCGGCAGCCTGGCTGGAGAGTGCGTCCACCTCAACTACTCGCCACCAGCTTGGCGGTGATGGCCTCATTGGGAATCGCCCACCTGCTAGAACCTTGGCTGGAGCTTGCCAATCTGTCGCTGGTGTTTTTAGCCGCCGTGCTGTTCAGCGCTATCTGGGCGGGCACCGCTATGGCCATGTTGAGTGCCGTGGTGGGCTTTTTGGTGTTTAACTTCTTCTTTACAGAGCCGCGTTTGACCTTTGCCATGGTGGAGCGGGGGCAACTATTGACGGTGGTGTTCTTCTTTTTGGTAGCGCTAGTGGTGGGGCAATTGGCGGGTCGAGGGCGCCAGCGCCTAATCGCTCTGCGTGCCAGCCGCGACCAGACCCAACTTCTGCTGCGCTACGCCGAGCAGCTTTCTACCGCCACCGACAGTGCCAGCGCCGCCAAAGTGGGTGTCGATACCCTGGTGCAGTGTTTTGAAGTCCCCGTTATTTTTATTGAAACGGCGGAAAGCGCTAGCGAGGTGCGCGTGGTCTATGCACTACCGGATGCCGAGCGGTTGGACATGGCCGCCAAGCAGGCAGCGGTATGGAGTTGGCAGCACCAAAAACCCAGCGGTCAGGGCACTCAAACGTTGAGCCAACAGGCGTGGCGCTTACTACCGCTGGCGGTGCAGGGAGAAAAAGTGGGGATGCTGGCACTCAAACTGTCGGCAAGCCCAAAGGCGCTCAACCATGAGCGTGAGTCGCTGATTGACACCCTGGTGCGCCAACTCAGCATGGCGCTTGAGCGCACGCGTTTGGTGGCCGAATTGAATACAACGCGGGTGTCCGAGGAGAACGAGCGGCTGCGCTCCGCGTTGCTATCGTCGGTTTCTCATGACTTGCGAACGCCGCTGTCATCTATCATTGGTGCCACCAGCTCACTGATTGAGCTAAAACCCCAGCTCAGTGAAGACGATCAGCGTGAGTTGCTGGACGGTATCTTATCCGAGAGCGAGCGGCTCAACCGCTATATTCAAAACCTGCTCGATATGACGCGGCTGGGGCACGGTACGCTGAAAATAGAGCGTGACTGGGTGTCGTTTGACGACGTCATCAACTCAGCGCTGAAGCGACTGGGGCAATCGCTAAAACACGTCGTGGTGCGCAAACAGTGGCCCACCACGCTGCCGTTGTTGTACGTTCATCCCGCGCTGGTGGAGCAGGCGCTGGTTAACGTGCTGGATAACGCCCAGCGCTTCTCGCCCCCCGGGGGCGAGCTGCTGATCAAGGCCCACCTTAATGAAGGTGATCCAGCCACCTTGGTAATCACCATTGAAGACCAAGGCCCAGGGATTTCCCCCGAGCTGCGCGAGCAGGTATTTGATATGTTTTACAGCGGCGGCGACGGCGACCGCAGTGCCCATGGCAGTGGCCTCGGTTTGGCCATTTGCCGTGGCATGATTGGCGCCCACGGCGGCACGATTAACGCTGACACCGTCGAAAGCGGGCGGGGCACAGCGATTATTATTACCCTGCCACTGTTGGGCGCAGATATTAGGAGTGTTGATGAAGAGTGAAGGCAGTGGGCGCATTCTGATTGTTGACGACGAACAGCAAATACGCCGTTTTCTGCGTATCAGCCTAGCCTCTCAAGGCTACGCTGTGCTGGAGGCAGAGAACGGTGAGCAAGCCTTGGCAGCGGTATATACCCAAGCGCCCGACGTGGTGCTGCTTGATTTAGGCCTACCCGATATGGATGGCCACGAGGTGCTGCAGGGCATCCGTGAGCACAGCGCTGTGCCGGTAATTGTCGTATCCGTGCGGGATAGGGAGGAGGAGAAAGTCTTATCGCTAGATAACGGCGCCAATGATTACGTTACTAAACCCTTCGGCATCCAAGAACTGCTTGCCCGCATCAGGGCCGTACAGCGTCAGTCGCAGCAAGCGAGGGGAGAGGTGGCCGCTAGCTACTATGTTAGCCAGGGACTGGTGATCGATCTTGAGTTAAGGCAGGTTTCTCTGCACGAGGTACGTGTGCATTTGACCCGCAAAGAGTTCGCCGTGCTGGCCCGTCTTTGCCGCTATGCCGGGCGCGTTGTCACCCAGACCCAGTTGCTTAAAGAAGTATGGGGGCCGACCCATGTAGACGACACCCATTACCTGCGTATTGTGGTCAGCCGCCTGCGCCAAAAGCTCGGCGATGACCCCCAAACACCCGTACTGCTACAAACAGAAGCCGGGGTCGGCTATCGGCTGTTGGTAGAGCCCGCGCAGCGACCCGCAACGTCCTAGGTACCTGGAAAAAAACAATAGGTGCCTGAAAAAACTAGCGGCGCCAGAACATCGGCGTCATTAGCACTACCACCGTCAAAATTTCCAGGCGGCCCATCAACATACCGATACACAGCAGCCATTTTGCCGCCTCGGGTAGCGACGAAAAGTTACCCGCTGGGCCAATAGTATCTCCAAGGCCGGGGCCGACGTTGGCCACCGCAGTGGCTGCACCAGAAATAGCGGTAACTAAATCCAGCCCAAGTGCCGAAAGGCTAAGGGCCAGTGCCGCAATGGTAATAAAGAAGAAGAACGAGAAGGCCACCACGCTTCTGGAGATATCGCTGGTGACCGGCTGCTGATTATAGCGAGTAGTAAACACGCCGTTGGCATGAATGAGATAACGCAGTTGGTTGAGCAGCATCAGCATGGCAATTTGAAAGCGGAAAATCTTCATGCCACCGCTGGTAGAGCCACTACAGCCGCCCACAAAAGTTAGGTAGAAAAAAGCAGTCACCGGTAACGCGCCCCATAGCGTGTAGTCGTCAGAGGCGTATCCGGTGGTGGTCACCACTGAAATCACGTTAAAGGTGACGTGGGTAAGCGAAACAAACCAATCATCGCCTTGCAGCACCCGCCACCCGCTAAGCACTACTATCGCGACCAGTAACAGCTTTAAAAGTCCGCGTACCTGCTGGTCTTTCCACAGAGCGGTGCGCGATGTACGAATAAAGCGAATATATAAAACAAACGGCAGCGCCCCGCTTAGCATAAAAAAGCTGCCCATCCACAGTAGCCATGGCTGCTCGGCGTAAGCCCCAAATGAAGCATCCGAGTTGGCAAAACCACCGGTAGCCAGGGACGTCATGCCGTGCACAACAGCATCAAGCGGTAACATGCCTCCCGCCCAATAACTCACCATGGCCGCAAGCGTTAGGGCTACATAAATGCTTAGCGTCGCTTTGGCAATGCCGCCTGTGCGGGGCATGACTTTGTCCGACCAGTCGGACGACTCGGTATGAAATAGCCGCATACCGCCCACTTTCAGAAACGGCAGAATGGCAATGCCCATAACGATGATGCCGATGCCGCCCATCCACTGCATTAAGCCGCGCCATAGCTTCAATCCGTCGGAGAAATGCTCAATCCCCACCATCACCGTCGAGCCGGTGGTGGTGATGGCAGAGACGGATTCAAAGACGGCATTAGTCACGCTGAGCTGGGGCGCGCCTAAAATCAACGGTAGGCTCGCAAAGCCAGTAATGCTTGCCCAACTGGCCGCTGTAAGCACAAACATTTGCCAGGGCTTTAGCTCCAGAGACACTTTGCGCGTGAGTAGCCAAGTGGCTAGGGTAGCACTAAGAACAATCAGAATAGACACGCCAAAAGCAGGGGCGTCTGGGTCATTCTCTACCAGCAATACGATCCAGGGAATCGCCATGAACATGGCAAGCACTAACCACAATACTGCCATGATTTTAAATATTTGCGCCCAGTTACGGTAAGCGTCTCGGTAGTACAGGCCGCTGGGAAAAATGGTCATATTGCCGCTCTTAATTTGCCCTAGTGTTCAGCGTGGTATCTCACCATGGCAATTACTAAAAGTCTGTAAAATTCTCCTAAAAAAATGACGTTGGTCTAAAAAAAACGGCCCCACAGGAGCCAGTCGTCAGCATGTTGTCCAAGCGAGAGTAGCTTTGTTGTCAATGGCCTAAAATTAACCTTTCACGCCCCCGGCGGTTAACCCGCCAATAATCCAACGCTGGCAGATCAGGAAGGCCACAGTGATTGGCAGCCCAGAGAGCACGGCAGCAGCGGCGAAGTCGCCCCAGCGCTGATTGTGGTCGGCCAGGTATTGCTGGGCGCCCACCGCGAGGGTGAGCTTATGCTCATCCACTAGCAGCACCGATGCCATGGGGTACTCCATGATGCTCATCACAAACGCCAGGATGAACACCACCATCAGAATCGGTACCGACAGCGGCAGCAGGATGTAGCGAAACGCCTGCCAGGTGCTTGCCCCGTCCACCATGGCAGCTTCTTCGAGCGACCCGTCGATGGATTCGAAGTAGCCCTTGATCGTCCATATATGCAGCGCTACCGCGCCGAGCGAGGCGACAATCAGCGCGCCGTGGGTGTTGATCCCCAGCCAGCCAACAAACTGCCCCAGCCGGTCGAACAGGGCATAAAGCGCCACCAACGACAGTACTGCAGGGAACATCTGGAAAATCAGCATGCCTTTCAACAGCGGCTCCTTGCCCTTAAAGCGCATACGGGCAAAGGCGTAGGCGCTGGTGGTGGCAAGCATCAAAATCAGCAGCGAGGACACCACGGCGACTTTGATCGAGTTCCATAGCCATAGCAGCACGGGGAAGGGCGGCTGGATCACGCTGCCGTCGGCGCGCTCCCAGGGAATGCCCAAGGCCAGCGACCAGTGTTCAAGAGAGAAGCGCTCGGGGATCAAGCTCCCCGAGGCAAAGTTTCCCTCACGAAACGAGATTGAAATTACCAACAGCAGCGGAAACACGATCAGTGAAACAAAGCCGATCAGCGCCATATGGGCGCCCCATCGCCGTGCGCGAATGGAGCGGGGTTGAACCATCGCCATCGTAAACCTCCTAAACTTTAACCTTGGAAAGCCGCAAATTCACCACCGACATGCCCACCACCAGCAGGAAGATCAGCGTAGCAATGGCTGCCGCCAGACCGAAGTTCTGGCCGGCATCCTGGAAGGCGATGCGGTAGGTATAGCTCACCAGCAGGTCGGTGGTGCCCGCGGGCGTGCTGGCACCCAGAATGTCCGGGCTGCCACCGGTGAGCAGCGCAATTAGTACGAAGTTGTTGAAGTTAAAAGCAAAAGCGGCGATTAACAGCGGCGTGAGTGGCTTGATGATCAGCGGCAGAGTGATCTTCATCAGATTGGTGATCGGCCCGCCGCCGTCTACCGCCGAGGCCTCGTAAAGATCGCCGGGGATCGACTGAATCAGCCCCATGCACAGCAACAGCATGTAGGGGTAACCC
>CEGF01002317.1_pt1 | contig 11538 bp, 2 predicted proteins | sample 306341 | NCBI WGS metagenome assembly CEGF01 (sample SAMEA2755655, study PRJEB7226) | microbial mat metagenome | biome: microbial mat; feature: hypersaline; material: grass silage | place: USA | collected 2014-02-19 | depth 0 m
TGATCGGCTGGAACGGCATTGTGGCCTCCTTCCTTGTCCTGTCCTTCTATTCCGTCATCGGTGGCTGGGCACTGGTCTACGTCTTTAAGGCTGCATCAGGCATGTTTACCGGTGCCGATGCCGATGCCATCGGCGGCACATTTGGCGGCATGCTCGCCAGCGCAACAGATCTGTTGCTTTGGCACAGCGTGTTCATGGCGATCGTGATTTTCATTGTGGGTCGCGGTATTCGCTCCGGCATGGAAAGAGCGATCAACACCCTGATGCCACTGCTGTTCGTACTGCTGTTCATCATGGTGGGCTACGCCATGACCACCGGCAAGTTCGGTGAAGCGGTCAGCTTCATGTTCTCGCCCGACTTCAGCAAACTCACCACTGAAGGGGTGCTCACCGCACTGGGCCACGCGGCCTTTACCCTGAGCATCGGTATTGGCGTTATGATGGCCTACGGCTCCTACCTGCCACAGAAGGTCAATATTGCGCGTACTGCCATGACCATTGCGGTATTGGATACAGGTGTCGCCCTGATGGCAGGCCTGGCCATTTTCCCGCTGGTGTTTGCCAACGGGCTGGAACCCGGCGCAGGCCCCGGCCTGATCTTTGTCACACTGCCGCTAGCATTCGGCCAGATGAGTGGCGGCGTAATCTTCGGCACCCTTTTCTTCGCCCTGCTGCTGGTCGCGGCGCTGACCTCCGCCATCTCCATGCTGGAGCCCGTGGTTGAATGGCTCGAAGAGCACAAGGGCATCAGCCGCGCCAAGAGCGCTTTGGGCGGTGGCCTGGCAATCTGGCTGGTCGGCATCGGTACCGTTCTGTCGTTCAACAACTGGGCCGAATTTCATCCGCTGGCGTTCATCCCGTTCTTTGAAGGCAAGACCGTGTTCGATCTGCTCGACTTCCTGGTCTCCAACCTGATGATGCCGCTGGGTGGTCTCGCCATCGCGCTGTTTGCCGGTTGGGCCATGAAGCGCCAGGGACTGGATCAGGAAATCGGTTTGAAAGGCGGCGTTTACAGCGCATTCATGTTCGTACTGCGTTTCCTGACTCCGGCAGGGATTGCGGTGGTGTTCCTGTACAACTTGCTGTAATGCCGCGCCGGATGACAGACGCCCCGGAACTGAGGCTTTAAGCCGACAATAAAAAGCCCCACTCCAACTAACTGGAGCGGGGCTTTTCCACCGGTGAAATACCGGGTTCTGATTTCGCCTCGTTAGGTGCGAACTTGCCAGGTATTCGCGATTGTTGCCTGTACCTGTTGTTCCTCTGCAGCCGTCAGCACAATTTCCCCATCAACCGGTGCACCGAAGGCTGCCATGGCGGACACCAATTGTTCGATCTGTGTTGCAGAGATTACAGCATCGTCGGTCTGAATACTGTCCAGCTGCTGGGTGGAGCCACTATACCAACCCTGTACCCTGACCTGGTCACTGCTGTTGCGGAAGTCCGCAAGCAGATCATCTCCATCGCGGGAAAACCAGAGATCGGATTCGTCGATACCATCCGCGAACTGCAGCGTATCGGCATCACCACCGCTGGACTGATTGTTGATACTGTCCTGACCATCACCTGTTGAGTAGTAGTAGGTATCAGAACCTTCTCCACCCATCAGGTAGTCATTCCCCTGATTGCCCTGCAACCAGTCATCACCTGCTCCACCATCGATCAGATCAGCATCGGAGGAAGCAATAATGGTATCACCATCGGCCGTTCCACTGACCTGGGTACCAAAGTTCCGCTCATCCGGCACGCCCTGGTAATCGGGTGACCCGACGCTGTCCGGATTGTTCAGACCAAATACACTGAAAAACTGATCGGATGTAATTTCGCCGCCGGAGGCAAACTCCACTCGGTCGATAGCAGCATCTCCGCCCAAGAAGAAGCTCTTCAAAGTAACAGCATCACTACTACCGCTGACACGCAGAATCAAGTCATCACCGGATCTCATCAGACCACTGGATACCTGGCCAAAGTCGATATCTTCGAAGCGAAGTACGTCGATACCGCCTCCAGTATTATCGATGGTGTCCTCCCCATCTCCTGAATAGAACAGGTAGGTATCGTTACCTCGACCACCGAGCAGTGTATCGGAGCCCTCATTTCCACTGAGGGTGTCATCTCCGTTCCCGCCGGAAAGCAGATCATCGCCCTCACTGCCGGCAAGCTGGTCATTCCCGTTAAAGCCGGAGATCAGATCCGAGCCGGAAGTTCCACTCAGGGTACTGTCGTCTCCGACGGTTCCCTCTATGAACTGATCGTAACCGGTACTTCCCCCGGGTGCGGACAGCCCAAATGCACCGAAGATCTGATCCGAAGTCAGTGAGCCGCCGGATTCGAACTCGATGGTCTCGATTATCGCATTGCCATCAACGAAGTAGTCCTTCAGGGTCACTTGCCCGGATGCACCACCCTCTACCTGAAGGATCAGGTCATTACCCGACTTCATCAGACCGGAGGCAACCTGGTTGAAGGTGATACCTGCGGAAAATAGCAAAGTATCAGTCCCACTGGAGTCGCTCAAGGTGACCTCGCCAGAGGTGAATATGTAAGTATCGTCACCTTTGCCCCCCAACAATCGATCATCCCCCCCATTACCGATCAGAGTGTCGTTTCCTGCACCACCAACAAGAATATCTGCAGAAGCCGTACCGTTGATGATATCGTCTCCACCCAATTCAGCCACAGGATCTTCGCCAGTACCGGTTTCTCCCCCGGCATCATTACCCGGCTCACTACCGTCTCCCCCTTCTCCGTCCTCAGGCACTTCAGCTGTCGGAAGATCTGTCAACATGGAGGCTATCTCACTGGCCATGATGGAGTAACCGCCATCGGTTGGTTGCACATAGCTAATTGAATAATCCCCGCCAAGAAAGTGGTTGATGACCCGCACCTGTTGTTCCAAATCGCCATCGACTAGAATCACCAGATCATCACCATCCTGATGGTAGCTAAGGCGGCTGCGATCCAAGCCATCAAGGAAGAATATGCCATCACTACCGCCGCCAGTATTATCGATGGTATCCACTCCCTGACCCGCCGAGTAGTAGTAACGGTCATCGCCTTCCCCACCCTGCAGTTCATCATTACCATCCTCGCCAGCCAAAATATCGTTCCCGGCGCCACCGATCAGTTGGTCGTTGCCCGAACCACTGCCGGAGCCATTACCCCCGTATAGCTGGTCGGACCCGTTACCGCCCTCTATGCGGTCATCCCCCGTCATGCCGAATAGCGTGTCATTGCCTGCCAGCCCCTGAATCAGGTCGCTGCCGGAGCTGCCTGCCAACTGCTCCCCGGAGTCAGTACCGCTGATCACCGCATCGTAGTCACCACCGGTTTCCCCGGCCGACACGCGCTGATCGATCTGAGTGGTATTGATCATGTAACCACCGTCCGGTTGCACCCAGTCGATGGCACTCTCCCCACCCTGAAAATGGTTCAGAACACGGACGCTACCCTCGGAACCATCATCGATAAGGATCAGCAGGTCATCTCCAGCACGGGTAAAATGCAAACGATCTTCACTGATACCCGAGCCAAAAAACACCCCATCATTACCACCATCAGAGGTATCGATGACATCATGCCCATCGCCTCCAAAATAAACATACTTATCATCACCAGCACCACCAGACAGCTGATCGTTACCGATACCACCACTCAGCTGGTCACTACCATCACCGCCAAGCAGAGTGTCGTTACCGGCTCCCGCATCAAAGTAATCGGCGCCGGAACCGCCATCCAGCAGATCATCGCCACTACCGCCAAACAGGCTATCATCATCAGCGCCACCATAAAGATGATCGGCACCCTCTCCGCCTTGCAGACTATCCTCACCGGCATCGCCTTCCAGCGTGTCATCACCGGCACGGCCTACAAGATTATCAGCCCCTTCGCCGCCGATCAGATGGTCGTTCCCCTCCTCTCCATCCAGATAATCATCCCCGGCTTCACCGTAGATCAAGTCATCACCGGTCCGCCCCCAAACCTGGTCGTTGCCATCTCCGGCATGAATCTCTTCGTTCAGATCCCGATAACCGAGCAGAGTATCGTCGCTTGTCGTGCCCTGTGTGACAGAAGCCTCTTCAATTTCCAGATCCGAAAGTTCGCTACCATCATCAAAGAGGAAGCGATTGATCTTGAAGTGGTCGGTAGGCTCGGCGAACCATTTTTTAACCAGAATACTATCGGTGCCATTGGAGTGCTCGATACTCAGATCATCGCCATGGCGGATAAAGCTCAGATCGGTTGCAACTATTCCCGCACCAAACACCAGAGTATCGGTAGAGGGATCGATATTGCTGAATGCTCCATCGATATGGGTTTCAATCAGTGTGTCTTGGCCATCGCCGAGACTGAACAGATAGGTATCGTCACCATAGGAGCCATAGAGAGTATCTGCACCGGTACCACCGGCCAGAGTATTAGCGGTGAGTGCCCAGGGGTCACTGTAGGCAACCAAGGTATCCTCTCCGGCACCGCCGAGCAGTGTATCGGAACCCTGGCCATAGAGCTGGTCGTTGCCGTCTCCGCCTGACAATGTTCCCTGGCCTTCCAGATAATCGTTGCCTGCATCGCCGGAGAGCTGACCTACACCGTACAGCTGGTCATTACCGTCCCCTCCAGAGAGCCAATTATCGTTACCACCTTCGGCATACAGCAGATCATTGCCATCTTCACCGTACAACTGGTCATTACCGCTGCCACCATAGAGGGTGTCGTCATCCCCGCCTCCAGAGAGTGCGTCGTCCCCGTCCTTACCGTGAAGGATATCGGCGCCGTCCTGGCCGTAGATTTCGTCGTTGCCGTTCTGGCCATAAACGATATCGTCGGCAGCCCCCGCATGTATTAGGTCGTCGTCGGCATGGCCAAAGATCGTGTCTGGGGCATCTGTCCCTGCAAGCGCCATCTGTTTGATCTGGGTGTGATCCCAACGCATGCCGTCGGAGAAGATGATCTCCTCCACCGGAGTTGCTCCCGACACTCCCGCCTGATCGGAGAACTGACCCAAGATGTGCAGTTGGTCACCAGTAGCCGTACGACTGATCACCAAGTCTACGCCATCGCGGCGCAACAAAAGGTCGGTCGCCAGTGCATCGCCGAAATGGAGGGTATCAGCACCGACGCTGTCCTCGATCACATCATTGCCACTGCCACCGGCAAAGGTATAGGTATCATCGCCAACACCGCCTTGGAGCAGATCGCTGCCGGCATCACCATTGATGATGTCGTTGCCAAAACCGCCCAGAAGAGTGTCATCGCCCGCACCACCATGAATCTCGTCATCGCCCGCTCCGGCATCAATGAAATCATTGCCATCCAGCCCGTACACCACATCAGTGGACGCATAGGCATAGATGGTATCCGCGAGATCCGTGCCCGTGAGGGTCAACAAGTACAACTGCGTCGTTCCCAAGTGAACAGGCAGATTGCCACCCAGTTGCAAGTCGATGGTCGTACGCGGCGTTTCCCCATGATAGAAGCCTTCCAATGTCAGTTGATCGGAATTTTCTATAAAGTTGATCTGCAGGTCATTGCCGACCTTCCTGAATACAACGTTCGTCTCGGCTGCATCCGGCAGCTTTAGCGTAAGGCCGGAGGTATAGTCATCGTTGATCTTGTCCTGGCCGTCGCCGGCACGAAGGACATAGGTGTTGGCTCCAGTCCCACCGTTGAGCAAATCGTCGCCGGTGCCGCCAGCCAGCACGTCGTTCCCCTGGCCACCCAACAGCTTGTCGTCACCCTCGTTGCCGGACAGAATGTCGTTGCCGGCCTCGCCATACAACAAGTCATTACCCTGGCCGCCACCTATTGTGTCGTTGCCTGCTGCGCCATAGACTGTGTCGTCGCCCCCCTGAGCTGATATCACATCGTCACTGGCATAGCCACGCAGATGATCGTCAGCGGTGGTACTGGTGATGGCTAGCGCCTTGACATGATCGATATTCCATACAGTGCCGTCGGAAAAGCGAATTTCTTCAAGCTGGTAGTGACTCTGACCATCAGTTTGGAAGAAATTGAGAACGGTGACGCTATCGGTGCTGTCTACCAGTGACAGCACCAAGTTGTTGCTGCTGCGGGTAACAGTGACGTCAGTCGGTGCGATACTCTCGGCGAAGACAATGGCATCTAGTTTCGCTGCATCTGTATCGTAATTATCCAGGGTGTCTTGACCCCAGCCTCGAGCAAACCGATATAAGTCGGTGCCAGCGCCCCCAGCTAGGTAGTCGTTGCCTTTCCCACCATCCAGAACGTCGTCACCAGTCTCGCCCATTAACCGGTCGTCGTTGGCACCTCCGTTAAGCACGTCATCGCCGGCACCGCCGTAGAGCTGGTCGTTGCCCTCGTTGCCGTTCAGAGAATCATTGCCAGCCTCGCCATAAATCCAGTCGTCACCGCTGTCAGCTGCGATGGTGTCGTCAGAAGCATAGCCGCGCAGGTTATCGTTGCCCAAGGTGCCTTGGGTCGCCAAGGTTTTGACCGTTTCCACGGTCCAGGTGGTGCCGTCATCGAAGCGCACTTCCTCTAGGCGCGAACGGCTAACACCATCTTGGTTGAAATAGTTGCGAACGGTGATACTGTCACTGGAACCTGCAAGGGTGAGGATCAAGTCGGAGCCACTGCGGATGATGGCGATATCGGTCGGGGCGATGCCACTAACAAACTCGATTGCATCGACTTTGGTCTCGGAAGAATCGTAGTTGTCGAGGATATCCTGCCCCCAGCCACGCTCGAAGCGGTAGACGTCAGAACCTGAACCGCCATTGAGCGTGTCATTGCCAGCCCCACCGATAAGCACATCATCACCAGTACCGGCATTGAGCGTGTCATTTCCTTCACTGCCATCGAGAGTGTCGTTGCCACCAAGTGCGTTAATTCTGTCATCCCCAACACCACTGGAAATGGTATCGGCAGTTGCGTACCCGGTCAGTGTATCGTTGCCATCAGTACCTAAGAGCGCCAACTCCTTGACCTGCGTTACAGTCCACTGTGAGCCGTCGGCGAATCGGATTTCTTCGAGTTTATAGGCACTGGAACCATCGCCATTGAAGTAGTTCAGTACGGTGATCTTGTCCGATGCGCCCTTGAAACTGAGGATCAGGTCGGAGCCGCTGCGGGTAATGGCGATATTGGCCTGGGCGATGCCCTGTCCGAATACAATGGCATCGGTCTTCTCGGCACCGGTGTCGTAATTGTTGATGACGTCCTGGCCCCAGCCGAGCTCAAAAAGGTATACGTCGGAGCCGGAGCCACCGGTGATCTGGTCGTCGTTTGCGTCACCAGAGAGCATGTCGTCACCTGCGCCACCGAAAATCAAATCGTTACCACCCTGGCCGGACAGCGCATCAGAGCCAGAATAGCCATACAACCGATCAGCGCTTTCGGAAGGCACTTGCACCAGCGCTTTGACGGCGGAAACATCGAGGATTGTTCCGTCTTTTTGCAGGCCGATGAAATCGAGTGCGTAGCCTCCTTCCGCATCGTTCTGGAAGTAATTTTGGACGGTCAATGTCCGCCCTGTTTCCTTCACCATGACAATGAGGTCGTCGTTGAAACGGGTGATGGACAATTCCGACAACGCGTAGTCATCAATTATCAGCTTGTCGACATTACTAACTTGGTTATCCCTATTGTTGATGATGGTATTGCCGTTGCCAGCAGCGAACATATAGAAGTCGTTGCCGGTACCACCCGACAACACACTCGAGCCATCTCCGGCGAACAAAGTGTCGTCGTCATCCCCACCGTAGAGCGAGTTCCTCCCACTGCCAGCAATGAGTACATCGTTGCCGGCGCCGCCGTAAAGATTGTCTTTTCCCTCTCCGCCGAAAAGATTGTCATCTCCGGCCTCGCCGTATAGCGTGTTATTCCCTTGGTTGCCTATTAGGAAGTCGTCACCGGTGCCACCATAAAGGGTGTCGTTGCCTTCATTGCCGTGGATCAGGTCGTTACCTGCCCCCCCCTTTATCACATCGTTACCGGAATAGCCTCGCAGGATATCCGAACCGTTGGTGCCGACTATAGTGTCGTCACCATCCCTGATCACCTGATACAGTGTGTGTCGATCTGCAACGCTGAGGTAATTCGCACTGTTCTCCAGAGACGTTAGAAACTGGCTTCTAACGGAAGGATCGTACGGGTTCAGACCGGCTGCGATATCGATGGCATCCTCGAGGCTAGCGAGAACCGTCGCATCACCCTGGCTGACGCGCAGGGCGTACTTCGCGGCTAGGTACGTGAAGTCGAAGATGCGGGTATTGTCCTGGGCGGTAGACGAAACCAGCGCAAAATCGCCACGCGCCGCGCTGGATGTCATCAACTGCGAGTAGACGGACTGCTCCAGTTGTTGGTAGACGGTGCGCAGGCTCTGCGCATATCGACCGGTGGGGTTCTCCTGCAGAGCTGGGAAGCCCCAGAACGACTCCAGCACCCCGAGTTGGCGGACGTCTATGTCAGACCCACGGCTATTAGGCAACGTACCTGTCTGGCCAGTCCACTGAGATAGGATCTGCCCAACGAGGGCTTTGCGAGCGGAGGAATTTGTTTCCTGGGTGAACGCTGTCACTAGGCTCTTCAATTGTCCAGAAGCATCAAGCGACATCGCGTGGTGCAGCGAATAGGTATTCCCGTAGCCTACGGCATTAGGTAAAGCCAGGATGTCAGCAGTTAGCGGGATACCTTCGCCGGTGTGTATTTCGATCGGAATGGTATCGGTGCGGTCGGAGTTAAACCAAAGGGTATTGGCCAGCCCCTTCGACTGATCCGCGTAGGTTACCTCACCGAACTCGCGGTGCTCCACGCCATTAGCATCAAGCCTAGGTGTTACCTGGTACTGGGTAGAAATCGACTCTATCCCGAGCGACATCAACGTATGCAGCTCCGCCTCAGTGGAAATACCATCACTATTACCATCAATCCAGACCCGCAGGCTCGAGAACATCTCGTCGGCGGCAGACAGCATTCCGTCCTTGTTTTCGTCAAGATCAGCGCTGGCTTCGAAACCGTTGGAGGCGAAAGTGCCATCGGACAGCACAGTCTCGGTGCCAAACAACTCGGCACCGGCATCAATTTGCCCATCAGCGTTACGATCAAGTACTAGCAGGCCATCACTAGAGGCGATCCAACTGGTGCTCTCCGAGAACCCACTGTTGTCTAGGTCAAAGTGAACACCATGGTCCTTGTGCAGGGTTGAAATCACGCCGTCGCGGTCGATATCGATAGACAGCGGGTCTCGAGGAGGCTCCGGTGGTGCAGGAGGTGGCGGGGGCGGCGGAGTGTCATTTTCAGGAGGCATATTTGGAGTCGGCAGCGACCCCGTATCCCCCATCATCTCGCGCTCGAGCCTCTCTAAGTCATCGTGGGTACCCAGCTTGCGGACATCGTTGACCGCCTTTTCCCAGAATGCGTCGGGGAGCAGACTTCCGCCCGGCAGAATATCTGCAAGATCATCGATCACATCGGCAGCATTGCCTGGGTTTTCGTTAGAGTAAGGCTCGCTACCGCCTTCTATCGCTTCTTTTGCAGCATCCGCCGTACGTTTGATGGTACCCATCACAGCCTCCTTTCCGGTATTTCAACATTCAGTTCGAGTTAAGTATTTCCATCACTTCTACACGTCGTGCGCTGGGGTTCACCTTATTCAATGCCTGGGCGAACTCGACGCTGTTCTTCCCATTCGCCCATGGGCGGGAACTGGTAATACGCCGAGAGGGGTCCGCGCCGGCTTTGAGTAGGTAGCGCAACAACTCAGGTTCAGCCGTCAACACTGAAACATTTACCGGCGACATCCCCGCACTATCAGGTTTCTCAATCGAGCAACCATGAGCAAGGAATGCAGATATCAGTCTCAGGACTTCCTGCTTGTCTGAGCTTGGAAGATCGTAGGCCGATGCAGTCAGCGCAACGGACGGTTCTTGTCGCCCTTCGTGAATAACGAAGCACTCTCCGTTATCAGCAGCGGCCCGGATTGCTGAAAGCTCATCAGCATGGGAAAAGGTTGCGCCGAGCAGACATATTGGGAAAAATGTTAATATGTAGAATTTATTTCTCATAATTTCACCCTTCATTCATTGATGCTTCAGCGCTCAGTTAGTCTTTCGACCAGATGTCGCTGCAGGGGGGGGAGGAAGTAACCATCTTCCCCATACAGAACGTCGTTATCCGAACCACCATAGAGGACATCATCACCCTCACCTCCAGTGAGGTAGTCGTCGTTATCACCTCCATACAGGGTGTCATCCCCTAGATAGCCAAGGATGTCATCATTTCCCGCTTCCCCATTCAGGGTATTATTACCGTCGTTTCCAAATATATAATTATCAAGGCTATTGCCCGTGCCATCTATATGATCAGTTTCTGTCAGTATGAGGGATTCTACATTTTCTGTAAGTGAGTAAGTTATGGAAGACTCTACCCGATCATCTCCTTCATTTTCATATTCGATGACTTCATCATTTTCATCATCAACGATATATGTATCGTCTTCGGTACCGCCATACATTTTATCGGCACCTATTTTACCGTCGAGAGTATCGCTGCCCTGCCCTCCATAAATTGCATCACTTTTCATGGTGCCATTTACAAAATCATCACCTCTACCAGCAATGTATGCTATACCATTTTTCAAATATGGATATAAATTACTATCCAAGCCTAAAGTTGAAATAACACCAAGCCCGCCCAACTTATATTCTTTCACATACAGATCGACTGGGGTTTTATAAGCTGCGGTTTTATGTAATGTAACTGTTCCGTCAATGACGTCGTCATCATTTGTACCATATATTATGGGACGATCGTCATCATCAAGAAATCGGGTTGATTGGTCACCAGTATTAAATAGTTTATTTTCTAGTTCTTCTATTGCATAAACGGCTGGAATAGCCGTTAGCGTTTTATCAATTACGTCAACATCAATGCAGTTATCTACGTCATTTACAAAAGATGACATAGTCAACGTTGACGTCGGTATTTTATTTTTATCTTCAAATTTAAGTTTTACTGTTCTTCCTATCCCCGAAGGATCTATCACGGGTTCAAGAGCTTCGTTACCTCTCTTTGATGCAGGACCACCTTCAAAATCAAAATCTTCATCACCTGCAGGCTCAATATAGAAATTTCTCACCTCCCGATTTCCACTGATATCCACGACGAAGATAGGATCATCATTTATCTTAAACCCGGTAGTCCCCCATATATAAGCTCTCTCTGCATAATCTGGCTCATTGGTACCAAGATAAATTTGATTAACCGCATATCCAGCGTACATTCCTTGTATAGCATTTCCTGTAACAGGGTCAAGATAACCAAACATCTTTAACACATCAGTCTTGGTATATGTTCCAGGTGGAATTGAATTCGACAAATCAAAAAACTGCTTAACCAAATCAAAATTGGCAGCGTTAACGAACTTGCCTGGACCACTTGCCATATATTCGACAGCATTTATTTTTATTTCATTTGGGGTGTTACTATTTTTATGATCGATAATAGACTGATCAAGTAAATCAGAAGGTCTATTGATACTTCCATAAAGGTATTTAT
>CEGF01004046.1_pt1 | contig 11528 bp, 5 predicted proteins | sample 306341 | NCBI WGS metagenome assembly CEGF01 (sample SAMEA2755655, study PRJEB7226) | microbial mat metagenome | biome: microbial mat; feature: hypersaline; material: grass silage | place: USA | collected 2014-02-19 | depth 0 m
AGGGTGACAGAGCGGGATAAGGTGGAACTGAAGCTGATACAGCCTGGAAAACCGATGCAAAACGGGTATGTCGAAAGCTTTAATGGCAAGTTCCGGGATGAATGTCTGAATGAGCATTGGTTTGAGGACTTGGCTCAGGCCCGGCGGCTCATCAGTGAATGGCGAGTCGATTATAATGAACAACGACCGCACTCATCACTGGGCTATCAGACCCCGCTGGAGTTCGCATCTGCGTTCCGGCAGCAGGCAATAGACTCAACAACCAACAACATTACTAGAAGCCGGTTGGATTAAATGTTGGGGGCAGGTCATAATGTGAAAGGCTTCGGCTGGAACCATAAGCGCGTATACCGTATCTACTGTGAGCTTGCATTGAATCTGCGCATACGGCCTCGGCGGCGCCTAAAGCGCCATAAGCCGGAGCCGTTGAAACAGCCTCTGCGACGCAACCAGGTGTGGTCGATCGACTTCATGCACGACCAGCTGTCGGATGGCAGAAGCTACCGGCTGCTCAATGTGATCGATGACTACCGGCGAGAAGGACTGGCAATAGAAGCAGGCTTCTCTCTGCCATCTATGCGAGTGATACGCACCCTGTCTCAGTTGATTGAATGGAGGGGGAAGCCATCGCACATTCGCTGTGACAACGGCCCAGAATTCATTAGTCACGAATTCACCAACTGGGCTAGAAAACACGACATCCGTATTGAGTATATTCAACCCGGCAAGCCTCAACAGAACGCTTACATCGAGCGTCACAATCGAACGGTCCGCTACAGCTGGGTCAGTAAGCACCTATTCGAAACACTGGAAGACGTTCAGGATTATGCAACACAGTGGCTCTGGTTTTACAATCATGAGCGACCGCACAAAGCCAATGGTGGCCAGCCACCACTGAAGGTGGCTTAACCTCTACTTTTGGCATCAGCTAAAAAGGGGAGGATTACCTCACCATCAAATTGGGCTCCGACCGTTCTAACGACACCCCATAGCAAAAGCCCATGTTGACCTTGTAACTCAAGGGCCTCATTACCAACTAAGAAGGGCTCATGTGTATCTTCCGAGCAGGCAAAGACAGGCGGGCGAGATAGTGTTTCGTCATTGCCTCGAAGGATAGCTGAAGCTACGTCTGGTAATACAAAGTTATTATCCATTTGAATTCCTGGACGTTATTTATGAGCAATCTACCAACTTAGCTTTATTAGTTGGGCTAGCTCGTTAATTTCATCCTCAGAAGCAAACGGAACTTGAGCCAGAATAACTTTTCCTTCCCCTGACAATTTCGCAGCTAGATGTCCACGTCCAAGCAACCGCTCAGCGCCAGGCTCATCAAGAACCAACATGGAGTTCTTCTTATCAGCAACCTTCAACACTAGTCGGTTTGTTAGGTTTGCGCGGAGCTGCATCGGTAAGGCATCTTTGTCCGGTCTCTGTGTAATCAGTACAAGGTTAATTCCTGCTGCGCGTGCCTTGACGCCCAAACGGCTTGCATTCAAATCAACTGCGTCTCTGTACTCATTAATCATCATCCAATCCGCCAACTCATCATGGAACAACCAGATTCGTGGAAGCTGCTCAGATGGAGGGACTTTGCGGTTATAGTTATCAAGCTTGGTGACACCTGCTTCGGCAAGCAGCCGGTTTCTTCTCTCCATTTCGGCTACTAACTCCTCGAGCGCCTGTATGGCTTCATCTTGCTCGGTGATGAGGTCACCATCAAGATGAGGCATGTCGCGCAACCAGGGAAAATCAATCCCGGCTTTGGGGTCAATCATGCGGATTCGCGCTTTTTCTGGCGAGTTCGTGGCACAAATATCCAGAAGCAGTGACTGGACCAGAACACCTTTACCGCTACCTGTTTCACCGGCTATCAGAGTATGCGGTCCATGTGATTGGTGGCCTCCGAATTCGTTTCCAACATTGAGATATAGGATTTCACCATCAGCTTCTTTTGCGCCTAGCAGCAAGCTGGTGTTGGACACCGGTGCTGTTGAGGGAAGTTCGCGTCTTCGCCAAAGATCCTGTAACCGCAGGACTGCACGATGCGGTCGTTTGACCATGATGATAATTTCCATCGGAGCTGCAAGTACGTTGATGACATCAACGGCATGAGAGGTCAGCAGCTCTTGACGTTTTTTCTCAACTTTGGGAACGGTGAGGTCATCGGATCCCCTGAATCGAACGAGAGCAGCATTTGGTGTGAGCCTCGAACCCAACAGTTCGGCAGTCATGTCGTACCCACGCAACGCTCTCTGCAAGGCTTTGACCGTATTATCAAGCCAGGCTTTTGTGTTTTCGTCATCGCCCTCCGAAACCGCTCCCTGATTTACCCATTCTGCGAGTTGTCGCGATGGCCACATCTGCAAGAGTTCAGATGGGATGATGGACTCGGTATCTTCTACAGTGGATTTAGGGTGAGCTGGTGTGCCCTTTTCTTCAGGAATGGTTGTCTTAGTATCCGGTTCGACTTTAGCTGCCGGGTCGTCCGCAAGAGCTAGCACTGCGGGCTTGGACAACGGGGCTTGAGATTCAGGGGTTGCCACAGGTTCCATCTTTGCTTCAGGTGGCGCTGAAGTTAACCTCGTAGAAACAAGAGCGTCACTCCATAAGCTGCTTTCGGCCTTAGGTTGCTTTCCAGGTGCTTTGCCTTTCTCGGCAAATGCGCGAAACGCTTTCGTGACACTAGCCTTGTCAAACACCTGTTGAGCACAGTGCGGCATTCCCTTCAGAGGCGTAGCATCACCGCCATCTACATACTCGTCATTGTCGTGCACAAAAACGTGGGAAAAACCAGCTAGCTGGATCGGTATCTTGTCCTGTCTAACTTCATCCGACCATTTGTGTAAGTCCCAACCATTCATCAGCGCAGAATCGAACGGCTCCATACCTTCAATCATGAAATCGCCTATACGATTGAGCCAGATATCACGATCTATCCGCTTACGCTTGGGATCAATGGCACGGCTTAAACGCGCTACAGTTTCTTCGAGCTGCTTAGCTGATTTCTTAGCTTGTGTTCTATACCCATGAGACGTGACGAATTTTGCTTCCGATATCGCCACTTTGAGAATCGGTTTTCCATCTACAATACGCGGGGCAATAGCCATGATATCGGCGATTTGCTCTTCACGCTGCCCAAACCAAGACGCAAAATCATCCAGAAAATACCAGCCTATAGGCAGGCTTGTATCACCGAGTCCATTCCGCACTTTCTCCATCGATAGGACAATACCAAGCAACTCATTTGCATAGTGACCATATCGAGCAGCACGCATGACTACTTGACCCGAAAGAACATTAGCCTGGTCAATAAGTTCGTCAATTACGTCTTCATCACCGGACGTAATTGACGGATCGAGTCTGTCCAATCTTTCTTTTAGAAGGACACGCAAAAGCTTAGGCTTAGATGTAGTTGATACAACAATATTACGATCTACTTGCCGATCTCGAATATGGCGAATAACTCGAACGCCATTGTTGCTCAGAAGGCGTCGATCAACCAACTCATCGAAGTTTACAACCCACTCACCAATCTTATGTGTTTGAGTGAATACTTTGCCTATATCACCATCTCGGAAATTAACTTCACGTGCAGGAATCACATTCCCCGACAGGGCGTTGTCGCCCTTAATAAATCCATGAATGAGGTTTAAATAGCTTTGTACTGGCCTTGGCTGTACCGGACAGGCTAAATACACGGATGTTGCGGTATCCGCGACGCCAATGGGTCGACGACGAGACCAACGTGCTGGAACATGGTTGAGAAGCTCTGGTTGCCTGTCCCCGGGTGCTCTCTTCCAAACAAGCTGCGCGTTCCTCGCAACCACGTCTTGAAGAGCGACCAAATCCGCAGCACGATCATTTTCATCGTCTGGTATTTTAGCCGCATCAAGAAAGCCTACACGAAGCCTAGACAGGAAATTCCTAGCAGCTTCACTGGCCATGACCGAGCCCGATTCCTCGTTAACTGTGACATTTTGTTGCTCATAAATCCGTCTAATGCGCTTGGGCTCGGAATGAGTGAGCAATAGATCGCATTGCAGCTGATTTTCCTGCTCTACTTTGCTGGAAAGCTCTGATGCCAAAGCGCTCGGCAATGCTTTGGATTCTGCGTTGTACAGCACAACCGAAAAATTACTTCGCTCGTGCGGCAGGAGTTTCAAGTACTGCTCACCGACATTACCAAAGGCTTTGGCAGCAACTCCTGGCTCAACATCAAGTGCGTCATCACCGTCCGGCCGGTTTCTCCTCAGAGGGGGTTCGGCGAGAGTGTAGTCATGGGAGCTGTCAGCCGCTGACAGCAATATCGGCTGATCTCGATCGAAACCGATACATACCTCCGGGTAATAGTTCGCCAGTAGTTCAAATTGGACCTGAGAGAACAGAAGGTCCGCACGGAAAATATCATCTTCTTCCGCATCGAGGACATCATGAATCCACTTTGCAGCCTGCCCCGCTTTAATGTGAATTTCGGCTAATCGCAGAGGATGCCAAGGCGTGACGATGGCAGCCGGACTCCCAGCACCAACATTCGCCACACCAAATCGCAGAATTTCTTGCCAGAGTTTTTCTCGGGATAGATCGTTGCTTGCCCGCTCTCCTAAGGCCACAAGCAATTCATCGTATGCTTCTGCCTGCCGAGAAAAGGCATCTGAGCTTATACCCAGTCCGTCAGCTGATACCCAGTTACGAATAGCTTGTGAATATGCGACTCGGAAGGCATCAAACCGTTCGTTGATCACGAGAGTTGCATCTGCTCCCAACACTCCAGAAAGCTCTGCAAGCTTGCTCAGGAAAGCTTCACTTCGATCACCGGTCGCTTTATTCGGCGCAACCAGTCTTCCGTCGTTGGTATTTGTTACGTCGCGAATTGTGTTTACATCATTTAAAGCTATGCGCTGAATGCCACCTTTTGCACTGACTGACTGCCTGGCGATGTCCGCCGTGGGTAATAACGCATATTGTTCCTCTGGATTGGCCACGTTCAATAAGTCATTCGGCATTGCGGTCGCAATTGCATCAACGGGCATTTCCCAGTGAAAAATAAGCTTGGCCTTGACTCCTTCGGGATCGAGAACGGCCTCGAACTTGATGGATCGAGCATCTTTAGAGCCAGAAGACGCTTTGGCAAGATCATCATCAACTTCTGGAAAGTAAAACTCCATCAACTTTCCGAAATCTAATTCGACCTTGTCTCCCAATACTGCTTGCAGCCCTCGGTATCGAAAGGCGAAGTATCGAGCAACTTTGGCATTCTTTCCGCGCCAGAAACTTTTCTCTCGTGCATTGGGAATGCGAATAGCCAGTTTTTTCTCTTTCAGGTCCTCGTCACTGACTCTACGGCGTAAGCTGTCTAGAGTATCCAACAACCCAACTAGGAAATCCTTGTAGGTTTGAGGGTTGCGATAAACATATCGCTCCCATTTCCCGGACAGTTTTTTGTCGCGAGCCAAATGCTCTCGGTGCGTTTCAAAGAATTCCTGTAAGTCATCTGACGGTTCTTTTGGAAAATCGCTTGAAAGTAGCTCCCGCTCTTCCTCTTCAAGCAAATCGTCAAACTCATCATCAAAGAACTTAATTGTTTCTTCGCCGAGAGGCGTCGATGAAGCCTTTGTAACACCCTCGAAAAGATCAGAGACGGATCTCCAATCCAAGACTACAAAGCCTTTTTGTGCCTCAGACCAGGCATCATTGCGCAAGTCGGCATTCAGAAACGTTTCGATCGCCTGCCGATCAGCTTCATCCAGACGGTCAGAAATTTCATCGAAGTTAGCTCGGAGCTGATCTCGCGGTATAGGCTCACCTTTCTCGGTTTCCTTAACAAGAAAGGGGCGGACTTTGCTATGCAATCCCTTAAATATTTTGTCCCATTCAGAGATTGAGTTGCGTTTCTTTTCAGGTATGCGATCAAAGTAACCTGAGTACCTTGGTAGCATCAGGCTTGGAAGAGCATTGTCAATCGCCTTCTGAAGGGGCAGCCCCTGAGAAATAATGCCTTCGGCAATTGAAAGAACGAAATCTGCGAATGTTTCAATAGTTCGTGCAGCATAAGTATTATTTGCTGACTTAAGAACCGTCAGTAAATGTTCGCGCTTAGCCCCGTCAAGATCCGCGTTCAAACCAACCTGATCAATCCAAGCGTCATAGCAAGTTCTGAGTGTGTCAGTTTCAATCTTTGTGATTTTCTCAACACTCTTATCATTCCGCTGAAGCTCTTCTTGCGATGCAGCGAAGAGCACCGCGCGTCTGTTGTCCGGCAGTCGGCAATGACGCCAATGTGTGATGGACTCATCGCTTTTCGCATCAGCAGGAAGAGCATTTTCAGGATCGAATAAATTCGGGATTCTTACCAAAACATCAGATGACGTGCTCGAATCAGCCATTACGGCTTCCGCTATGGAGCACACGAGCGATCTTTCGAGTCCGAGCATGCAAAAGCGCATTGAGCCATCAGGCTCCTGATTTAGGTGGCCCTTGATAAAATTTAACCCAACCGCCGTGATGAGTTCATTTCTTGTCATTTATTGCTCCTGAACGGGTTCTCAACGTAGGCGCAATCATCAGAAAGACGGCGTAATAGCCCCAATGTCCTTAAGCGCTGTTCTAAGCGCTGCGTATTCTGAATAAAGGCGTTTTGATCAGTAGGTAGAGTTCCAAAGGCTTTCTCTGCTTCGTTCGCCCCGATCACCAGGCGAAATCGCTCATAGAGTTTGGCCAGAAAACGGTGATACTCCTCCCTACCGTCATCCACAACACACATGACTAGGGCTTTGAGCAAAGAATCATCAGGTGAGTACCATGTTCCCGCGCCTCGCCTGGATACCGCTAATCCAATTTGCCTCGCCCATTCCATATGCACTTTGGCACCATGCTGTTGATGACGCTTTTCGGCGTAGGATCTTAAGGCTTCAAAAATCATATCCGGATCACCGGCCGGAGGACCATCATCTGGCTGCCACTCATAGCGTTCAGTTAGGTACTCTCGTACTGCTTCTGCGGGAGCCCTGGCTTGCAATGCTTCCTGCCAGCGCTTGTCTTCTTTAGCGGATTCAATGTATGCGCGAACCGCGCGTGTGGATAACATTCTGTTCGCCCCGAAATTCTCTTTTGAGAGTTCGAACAGGGTTGTTCGACGAGGTGAAGCAATTTCCAATACGAATTTTGGCTCGCTGGTATCTCCCACTTCTTCATTAGCCCTTTTGAGCATGTACAGAAGCATGTGCAATGAAGATAAACGCATCAAAGGATCAAGCAATGCTTCGCCTGACAAATCCAGATTAAGCAGGCGAGTCCATGTTTCAGCGAGGCTTCCGTACTCGGGACGTTCCGCATACGGTAGATATCCAATCGTGCTTGATACCAGGTTCGAATTGATCTCATACCCTTCAGGTAACAGCGCACGAACAACCCGGTTCCAGGTTTCATCTTGACGCAGCAACTTCTCAGAAATCGTTTCTGCCAGTTCTGTACCCTTGCCGCTGCGATTTAACATCAGGTAAAGCAGTTCGCCGCTTCTTGCGAAAAAGCGCCTGTCTGGACTTCCATTTACATTCGCCGGCAAGTCCGCATAAAGGCAGTTAGGACCATAAGGAAACACAAAACGAGATGTCCAGCGACGTTGGCGATGAGGTTCAACCGCGGTGGTCTGAAATAATTCTACAACGCGCGAAAAACGGGTAAATGATCCAAACCTGTCTTGAAGATATCCAAAATCATCATCGGCAGAGAATGTTTTCAACCACTCCTGCCATCTTTCAGGGTCAGTCTGGTGATTCTCCTCAATATACCGGATGTGCGGGTTGTTAAAGACCAATTGCCGCAGGGGAGTAAGGCGCGGAATGTGATACGTGAATGTCTCATGCGCTCCATCACTGCGACTTTCTTTCAGCGCTTTTCCTTTCGCATGCCTGTCCTGAAAAATTGCAAGGAATTCCAAAAAAACAAGCCATGGAGTTTGGTCGTTGTAAAGGCGGTGTCCCCAGATGGCCTCGTCAACCCAAACATTAACATCACTTCTGTATTTTGCAGGAGCTTCGAGACGTGTACTCATGAACCTACCCTAATCCTTACATTATCGGGATGGGCTCGACCATGCTCATCTACCGTAAGTGCTTGTAAGCTGATTTCATCACCGGATGACTCTTCACCAATCAGATCGTCTAGCCTTTTTATCAGCCTTAGCTTGAAGTCCAGGAAGTCTTCATTGCATTGACGAGAAAAGCTTGCCGGTAAGCTACCGCTAGCGACACGAACAAGATATTCAAAATGAGTAAGCTGAAGTGTGAGGCTGTCAACGATACCGCCGCCACCTGGGGCAGGATCAATGATTTGCATACATGGGGTCGAGTCATCGGCTCCTAATGCAAAATTTAGGTAAGGGTCTCTTCTATGCCGGGTTGTCGGCAAATCATAGTTGAGAATTGAGGCTATACGACCGCGACCGTCCCCCCCTGAAGAGGCGAGATAAAGCTCTGTTCCTTCATCTATCATCATGCCGCAAAACGTTCTATTCAACCCTCGAACAAGCAGCTCCGTTGTCCTAGATGTATCGCTGCCTTTTTTTAAACCTTCTACAAACTCTAGGAACTGACCTGACGCTTGGTACACAGTTAAACGCCATGGGTCAAAGGCACTTTCGGCAGGTAAAGTAAAAAAGAGCCTTTGCCGTTGTCTCGAAAGGGCCTGCATGAATACCTCAATGTTCTCTCGAGCCCCTTCAAGGTAATCCCGCAAATACGGTTCATATGCAGGCGCACCGTAGTAGACATCATTGGACACAAAATCAGTGTAGAGCTTGGAATCGCCGTATGAGCCGTAAATGAGCAAATTATCAAATTTGTTGTCAGTTTCGCGCCCAATCCCAAAGGCTTCGAGAATATTGAAAACTTGGTATTGTTGTCGTTGGCGATCAGAGAGATTCATTCCAAACACGTTGGCATAAGGGTTCGTTAGCCGATAGTCTTCTTTCTCAGCACGATTCTTTGCCGTACGGCAGGTTAATAAAACCTGTCCGTTCTGCCGATCTCCCAACAGTATATTGACACCTAACAGAAGCAGATCTCTGATGGGCACGTGCAAACGGTTGGCCCGCGCAAGCTGCATTAGCTCCCCTAATCGCTTGCGGAATACCGAACCTTCGCTTTTGTTGCGCAGACGCTCTCGATTAATACGGATAGGACAAGTCGTTGAACCGTCGCTACCCAACATGTCACAGCCGTCACATTGGGACCATTGAGGATGCTCGACCACTTGTTCGATGAGTTCTTCTAAATGTTCAGAAGCGTCAAGGCGGCTAAGATTGTAGAGATTTAAATGGAGAGCATCGTCTCTGGAGCGCTCCTCAACAAGCATGTCCTCTACAATTTTGAATGTCGTGCGCTCGTCTTTTCCTTGGCTTTCCGCCCAGTCACGCCAACTTGCCAGGAGCTGTCCATCATTCGCCGCGAGAAGATACACATTCTCAGAGTCTTTGCTGGTAACGGACGCCGCCACATTGGCCAGCATTTGCGCCTTTTCATCCTGCGTCAGTTCGCTCAGGTCTTTGATAATGGTTAATGCTTTTCCCGAAGCAGGAAGAGTTAGGGAGACAATCTTCTCACCAGCATTCCAGTGATCAGGGTCGCCATTGAAAGCAGTCCAGATTTGGCGGCAGTGAAAGGTTTTACCATCACCAGCAGTCCCTGTCAGTATGACGTTACGAGGTTCTACCGACTCGAAATTCTCTTGGACCTCTTTCAGCCTAGCCGGTGTGATGTGAATGACAGGACTAATGCCATGGCGTTCAATCTCCGCCTGGATTAATTCGTCATACATATTATCGCCGGCAGGGATAGGTCCGTAGTGACGCAGAAAGGAAATCAAGCCGTTTGACTGGCTCATATTCATGGCCTCCCTAAGTGATAGGACTGCCTAGTAGAAAGGGGCTGCGTTGATGACGCGCTAAGTGGCGGGAAGCTAAGCAGAATGACACCATCGACTCTTCCATAAGGCATAACGGTCACTTGGATTTCTCCTTTATCTACAGCCATATTCAGCTGGCTGAGGCCTTGTAATATCACTGTCTATACCAGATCAATACTTTCCTTGATCGTGATCTTCAAACAACTGCCCTACAACATTACATCATAATTCCGCATTCCCTCAATGCTGGATATGATCTACGAGTCATCCCCCTTACTTTCTGCCCAGTAGAGTAGATCATGGACTTCATAGGCTTACGTATTAGCTACAGTATGCCCTCGAGTGCATCATAGAGGCGCCAGTGCCAGTGCCAGTGCCATACGGCTCATACGGTGCATTCAGGATGACGTTATGGCTATTGCTTAACTTGGACAACCAAAAAGGGCTTTGTGGGCTCGTAGATTTAACCTAACGTCCAATTATACGAAGCAGATCACTTGGTCTGCTCCCTTAAGGCTCTGCCGAGCGTTGGGGTGTGACGGGCAGGCGGTGAAATTTAGTCACGTCATCGGGGTTGTGCCCCTGACGCAGCATCTCGGCAGCAGCTTGTGGTAAATGGAGCTCGGTGCCTTTTCCCAGCACCCGGTAAATGCTGTTGCGTGTGTGTACCAAGGATGAGTCTCCCTGTTCGGGGACAACGTTTTCAACGGCCGAGGTCATGACGAAGCGGTTCTGATTTTCAGGTGGTACGCCCCAGACAACGGTTTCGAGAATGTTTCCTTCTTCGGTACAGAAGTGAACCAAGTACCAGTCGACCAGTGTACGTTTGACAGTAGGTATCTGTATTTCTCCAGGCTTAATACGTTATTACTTTGGACTCCGACGATCCTCGTTCTGAGCGAAGGGTTGATCGTGGTCAGGCTGGCCATCGTCGCCGGGGCTCTCGCCGTTGAGAGATTCCAACCAGCGATGATCTTCGGCATCCCGTGGTAATGGGCTCGGGGTAAGGGCTAGCAGGGATTCCAGGCTTGGAGGCTGTGCTAGCGGCACGGGAATCTGCCCCGTGCTGAGATACTCAGACCACCATTGTTGAATGGGAAGTTTGGAAAGCCCCAAGGTTTCGATTTGCAGTAGCGGCGGTTCTTCAGTGACTATCTGCAGTCAATGATGCTTGAGTTGCCCAACGCTGACCTTTAAGGAGCTCTAATAAACGTAAACCGACAATTGATGCTTTTCCAGCATGTGCACCCATCCCATGAAGTGGTGCCGAAGGGGCCATGTAATGGGTATCGCCGTGTCTGCATCGCTTAGAAGAAATTGGTTGCCTGCTTCCGTTGTGCTTGGAAAAAGCCAGCACCTTGTGGTGAGTTTTCACGAGTCATTACCTCATGCTGATCGGTAGAATTCAGGTTAGGTCCAAAAATTATTGATTCGAAGTTCCTAAGCAACATAGGCCAGCGGTGCGCAGTTAACAACAAAAGGCATGGCAAAGCGCCGGGTTAACTGTTCCCGGGCTTGTTTGCACACACTGGGGGAACTCTGGAAGCTCGATTGCTTCAATTTCAGGCTAGGTTCCAATCATGAGACTGGAACCTAGCCTGCTGGCGAACCTACAGCTGTCTTAGAAT
>CEGF01000684.1_pt1 | contig 11497 bp, 9 predicted proteins | sample 306341 | NCBI WGS metagenome assembly CEGF01 (sample SAMEA2755655, study PRJEB7226) | microbial mat metagenome | biome: microbial mat; feature: hypersaline; material: grass silage | place: USA | collected 2014-02-19 | depth 0 m
TCGATCCTCACCGATGACGGCGCCGTCGCGCCGACACCGGTCCAGACCCTGGGTCGGGTCGTTGGTATCGACATGGGGCTGACCGATCTGTGCATCACCTCGGACGGGGTAAAAATCCCGAATCCGAGGCTCCTGAAACGTGCCGCTACCAACCTCCGGCGAAAGCAAAAAGCCCTGTCCCGCTGCCAGAAGGGCAGTCGGGGCCGGGCCAAAGCCCGGCTGCTGGTGGCCAAGGCGCATGAGCGCCTGGCTAACGCCCGTGCTGATTTCCAGCATAAACTGTCTCGACAGCTCATTGACGAAAACCAAGCGGTGATTGTTGAGACCTTGAAAGTGAAAAACCTGCTGAAAAACCGGAAACTGGCCAAGCATATCGCGGATGCGAGCTGGCACAGTCTGATCCAGCGGCTTGAGTATAAGGCCAGGGCGCAGGGCAAATATCTGATCAAGATCGACCAGTGGTTTGCCAGCTCCAAAACCTGTTCCTGCTGCGGTCACAAAGTGGATTCGATGCCGCTGGATGTCCGCCGCTGGGACTGCCCGGCCTGCGGTGCCACCGGCATCGACCGCGACATTAATGAGTATATAGCAAAAACTGTGTATTCTAGCGCGTGAGTGAGTGAAAGGCCCTATTAAATAGGGCCTTTTTCGTTCATGACATTTTTACACAGTGTGTAACAGGATGTGTAAAAGCCTAACTCGTCTTCGCCGAGTGCTCCAGACAAGCTTCCGCTAGGCCGCTGCGCTCCAGTCAATCCGGAAGGAAGTTTCTTTGGCTGGTGACAGTCACGCAGTTGTACACCTGTGGTCAGGTATTTTGATGTATTGTTGGCCGTCACTACCAATGTCCGCTTCTGGCCCAAAGCAGACCTTAGGCGTTATTGCAGAAAATACAACCTGTGTTCGGTTCCTGTAGCACTTGGCTTTTTTGAGCCCGTATTTTTCGAGGGCCGATGCAGTCGCTTGTGCGCATTGATCCAGTATCTTGTCAAAAGCCCAGGCTTGCCTTGAAGTCTGGCTGGTCAGCAAAGGTAGCAGACTGCCTAAACAGCCTGCCCCTGTGATGAATCAGAGCAAGCGCTTCACTTCCTTGTACTCACCGCCCATACGCAGAACCAGTGTTACGTTGTCTTGTGTGCGGTTACGGAAGAACCAACCATGATTGCCGGTGAAGGCGGCTGTCAGCTCACCTTCATCACTGCGGATACCCCGCCCCTTCTCGTAGGAAATGGAACGGCCTTTGGCATCGCCATGAGTATCATAGTTCAGCGGACCTTCCATACCTTGCCACGAAAAGCGCGCAACAGCTCCTTCATCCATGACCAGTTTGATCTCAGTACCTTGTCCAGGCGTCAGCGTGATGGTCACTTCATCACGCCAGAGATTTACCGGGGCAACCGGTGCTTCCGACACGGTTGCCGTTGCTTCAGGTACCGCTGCATCAACTGTTTCAACCGGCTCAGGCGCTACCGCCTTCTCCGATTCGCTGATGACTGTTTCGGCAGTGGGCTCAGCTGGCTTCGGCACCTCATTGAGTACAACAGGCTCAGGCTCGGTTACATCAGCGGCCGCTTCCTGTGCCAGCTGCTGTTTGATTTCTCCCATTTCAACCAAGCCAAGCCAACGTCCGATCCCGGTTGGGTCTACGGCATATTCGGCAGGCAGAACAACCGTGAGCAGGATGGCAACGGCCGCAATCAGTGCCAGCACAGTAGAACGAATCAGCTGACCGGTAGTTGGCAGCTCGGCACGGGGGGGCATATCAGAGTTATACATCGTGAATCACCTTAACAATCAAGCAACAAAGAAGCCGGTCAGCTGGTAACCGATCAACACAAAACCGGCACACATCATGGCCACATTCGCGGTATAGGCATGACGCCAAAAACTGTCACTGCGCCGCCAATATCCCATCAGGATCAGGATCGCACTCAGGGCGAGCAACTGACCGATCTCGACCCCGACATTGAATGCGAGCAGATTGGGCAAGAGCCCATCCGGTGAGATGTCATATTCGATGATCTTGGTTGATAACCCAAAGCCGTGAAAGAAGCCGAAAATCAGCGTTGCCGCACGGGTATTGGGTTGAAAACCGAACCAGCGTTGATAGGCCCCCAGATTGTCCAGTGCCTTGTAGACCACGGACAGGCCGATGATGGCATCAATCAGATAACTGTTGATGCCGATGTTGAAGTACACCCCCAACAGCATGGTGGTCGAATGACCCAGTGCAAAGAGGCTGACATACAGCGCGATATGCTGCATGCGATACAGAAAGAAGATCACGCCGAGCAGAAACAGGATGTGATCATAGCCGGTGACCATATGCTTGGCCCCGAGGTAAATGAAGGACACCAGCTGCACGCCGGTGATCTCCTGAATATAGCCTTTGTCGCCCTGTGCAACGGCATGGGCCAGCACGTCAGGTGCCAGGCTGAATAGCATTAGCCCGAACATGAGCGCCATCAGTCGCCCGTGCCCAACGGACACGACAGCGCCGAGGCGGTCGGTAAAATTAGAACGCATTGAACACTCCCAAAAATCGGATTGAATGGCCGTTTTGATAGGATAACGCTAGGTGCTGGTCTTTGGAGGGCGATCCAGTCGGTCAGGTAGCCGAACCGGGCGAGTAACCTGTTCGTCAGGGTGTGATGACATCAGTACCAGCGGCAGGATCAGTGAAGAGGGGTCTTGCCGATCCGGCGTCTCATGTGAATGGGTACTGGGATCGTGATGTTCGTGCTCAGTTGCCCACGCGTGCGCGGCATGCGTATGGCCCAAGTGCTCCAGCCTACTGTCTGCTTCAACCATCCCATGATTACCAAAGCCCTGCGCACTGGCATTACCGGGAAATGAAATGACCAACCCCGGTAACAACAGCACCAGTATCAGTAAGGGCAAGAAGTTGAAGCACACGCCTTTTTGCATGAACAGACGGACCAAGATACAACGAAAGGGAACACCTGCCGATGCACAGGCTGCGGCTTTGGCGTATGATAGTCAGCATCATATCATCCCCCCCGGGGGGATAGAAAGGGGGACCTGATGCAGGCACACTCACACTCAACTCACCCGGCCATCATCAAGCGTCTCAAACGTGCTCAGGGGCATCTGGGCAGTGTTATTGAGATGATTGAACAGCAGCGCCCCTGCCTTGAGCTGGCTCAGCAGCTTCATGCCGTGGAAAAGGCACTGTATCAAGCCAAGAGAACACTGGTGCAGGACCACATCGACCACTGTCTGGAAAGTGCGCTCGGTGATTTGCCTGACGAGCAGCACGCACGGATGGAGGAGTTTAAGCAAATCACCCGTTATCTATAAGGCACTGAATTATGCTCGATGTTCTGGCCAACCCGATATACCGACACCTGTTTCTGGCGCAAGTGATTGCGCTGCTGGGCACGGGATTGGCCACTGTCGCGCTCAGTCTGCTGGCCTATGAACTGGCACAGGACGAAGCCGGTGTGGTGCTGGGCACGGCCCTGACCATCAAAATGCTGGCCTATGTGTTCATCGCGCCTTTGGCGTCGGCACTGATCCGCTCACTGCCTCGACGTAAAGTACTGATCACGCTGGACCTGATTCGTGCAGGCGTGGCGCTCTTTTTGCCCTTTGTCACCGAAGTGTGGCAAGTCTATTGGCTGATATTCATTCTGCAATCGGCTTCAGCCTGTTTCACACCGCTGTTTCAGGCCACCATACCGGAGGTGCTACCGGATGAAGACCAATACACCCATGCCCTGTCCCTGTCACGATTGGCCTATGATCTTGAAAACCTGTTAAGTCCAACACTGGCGGCAGTACTGCTGGCACTGATGACCTGGCACGGTCTGTTTGCCGGTACCGTACTGGGGTTTGCTGCTTCCGCTTTACTGGTCCTGAGCGTAACCTTGCCTGTCGGTCGCTCACAGACCATGCAAAAGAGCGGTATCTATCAGCAAACCACCCGTGGCATCCGTTTTTATCTGGCTACCCCCAGGCTGAGAGGTCTGCTGGCGATGAACGTTGCGGTCACGGCGGCTGGTGCAATGGTCATCGTCAACACGGTGGTGCTGGTACAGGCGCAGTTTGGGCTCAATGAACAAAGTACCGCACTGGCTCTGGCCTGTTTTGGTGGAGGCTCTATGCTGGCAGCTTTATCGATGCCCGCGTTACTCAAACGCCTGCGTGATCGCACCGTCATGCTGCTGGCAACCCTGTTATTGGTCGTGGGCTTGTTCACAGCATCTTTGGTTGAGAGCCTTAACGGTCTGCTGGCAGTTTGGGTGTGGCTGGGTATTGGGTACGCGCTGGTTCAGACCCCTTCAGGGCGACTGTTGACGCGCTCGTCTCACCCCGAAGACCGACCGGACCTGTTTGCTGCCCAGTTCTCGCTGTCTCATGCCTGCTGGCTATTGGCATACCCGCTGGCCGGTTGGCTGGGAGTTAAAATCGGCTTGCCCCTGACCTTTATACTGTTTGCAACCGCTGCCTTGCTTGCACTGATCGCCACACTCTTACTCTGGCCAGCCGACGACCCCTGTGAGTTGACGCATCGGCATGATGCTCTGCCGGAGAATCATCCTCATTTGGCGGGCAAAGGGCAAAAACATACTCATCCCTATGTCATTGACGAACTTCATATGCGCTGGCCGAAATAGAGATAGATGGAACAAGTACATTGGTTGGCAACTACACATTGGCTAAATGTCCGTTTAGTGCGCGTAGCCGACCAGCCCCCCTGACTTAACTGGTTAATCACTTTGACGAAGCCTGTTCAGTTTTTTGACCGCCGCCATCTGGCTGATGGTTTTTATCTTGCCGCAGCAAATTGACTAGATGACTGTTGCGGCGATGTGCGTTGCTTACAGACTCCGTAATCGCCTTGAGGTCACTGGCTGCACCGACGATGTGGATCTCGGCCTCAGCACGGGTAATCGCCGTGTACAGCCAGGCACGATCTACGATGCGACCTCGTTGTAGGGCGATGATGATACGCGGGAATTGGGAGCCTTGTGCCTTATGCAAGGTGATGCAATACCCCAACTCCATGCAATCGAGCAGACTCTGGGTGACATCAATCCGATCTCCTGTGTCCAGTTCAACCACGCCGTAGTGTTCGCCTACAGCCTCAGTTGATACCAGCGTCCCCAGCGAGCCATTCTGAATGCCCTTGTCGTAGTTGTTCTGGGTAAAAAGAATGGCATCCCCTTGGCGGGTGTCTCGATAGAACCGCTCCCCATGCAACTCAAACTCCAGGCGCTGTCCATCAGGGTTCGCCGCGCTCTGAACCCGCTTGTTAATCTCTGCGACAGTGGCCTTGGTCGCGCCCATGATTCGACTATTGTGTGGCGCGTTCAGGAACAATTCGGTGCAGCGCTCCGCCATCAACGTGTCAGGGGTCTCATGGAAGGAGATGGCCCCTGTCGACAAGCGTTCAGGGGCGATTCCCTGGTTGATCAGCTTCGAGTATTCGGGGATGCCCGTTGAGCCTTCCTGACGCTTCACGATGTCCAGGGTGGTGTTGACGATTACCTCGGATTCAACGATATCTGACAGCACTTTACCGCAACCGATGGGCGGCAACTGGTCGGGATCGCCCGTGAGAATGATTCGAACCTTCGGGCTGATGTGGGTTACCAGGCGGTACATGGTCGGCAGATCGATCATGCTCGCTTCATCAATCACCAGTAGGTGGTGAGGCTGGTCGCCGCTGGATTCAACGACCTCCTGGCGCAGAAAACGGGCAATCGTCATGGTTTTAAAACCGATGGTCTCATGCAGCCGCATGGCGGCCCGGCCTGACAGAGCCACCGCATGAATGCTATAGCCCAGGGCGTGATAGGCTCGCAGCGCCGTTCGGAGCACAGTGGTTTTGCCAGTACCCGCTCCGCCTGTGATACAGCTCACCGCGTTGTCCAGCGTATTAGCTACCGCCAGCGCTTGTTTCTTGGTCAGCTCGTAGGGCAGTTCTTCCACAGCGCTTAGGTAGGCTTGGTTAGCCTCATGGTCATAGAGATCGCGCTGAGCTGCCAATTTCAACAAGCGCTTGGCAACCACGGACTCCATCAGCAGCTGAGCCGTGGGGTGATAGGTGCCTGCCTCCCAGTTCAGCACAAACTGCGCCTTCTGATGCCCCGCCATGAACGCCTGTGTTGCCAGTTCGGGCGAGCCCAGCAGTTTCCTTACCGTGGGGCGAATAGCGCTCTGGGTGGTATAGGTATGGCCTTTTTCGATCTCCTTCCGGATTGCCATCTCCACTGCGGCTGAGAGCCGTTTGGGGTCGCAATCGTCGACATCAAAGTGTTGCCTTGTCAGGGTATCCACCGCGTCGAAGGACATACCAAAGCCCATCAGTAGATAGGGGTTGTCGTTGATTGACTGAACCGAACGGTCATCATGGTACTTGAGGAGGCGTTGCTGGATCGGTGCAGGTATTTTGAGCTTGGCCATCCAGTTGCACGCTTCCAGGTTCTTGTACTTGGCGTAACCGGTATAGAGGGCGTCCACGGACTCTTCGCTCAGCAGATCTCTAAGTAGGCTTCTGGACTCTGGCGTGTCTTTGCTTAAGGTGGCGTGGAAATCCGCTCCCAAGCGCTCCCAGAGCGCTCTGGCTTTCTGCTCTCCGATACCCCTGAAGTCCTTTTCTTTGGCAATGAAGCGGATTAGTTGCTCGCCGTCTTCCGGCAGTGTGCAGCGAACCTCGACGGGCGCCTCGTAGGTGTGCTGTTGCATCAGGTGATCGCCGCTTTCAACGGTGTCGATCAGTCGCCTCCCGCTGACCTCCCACTGCTGGCCAATCGCAGGAGCGACAGGCAGCACCGATGCATCACTCTTGATGGTAATGTAATACTTGCCGTTGTTGATGCGGTATGAGTTTTTCTTCAGCGGGACACCACTGAAGATCACGTAATCCGCCGTGACGTAAGGGATGCTGGTAACGCGCAGACTGTCGCTGTGCAATGGATTGGAGGTGTTCATCAGCGCGGCACCATTCCCATTTCAGATAGGACTTCGGACAGCTCACCAAAGCGTTCCAGTTGTGCTTCCAGCTCTTTGACGCGAGCTTTTAGTTCGATATTTTCCTGTTCTAGCTGGGAGGTGCGTTTGGTGTCGAGAATGCGCCGCGCCGCTTTGTTGTCGTACTCCTTGGGTTGGCTCGCCTGTACTTTGGCTTTCTCAGTTAACTGAGGCAAGACGCCTCGCTCCCGCAAAAGCTCTTCCAGCTTCTTCAATCGCTTGCGTAGTTCTGGGTTTTGGCTCAAGGCAGATTTACCGCAACCCACACCCTTGGCCACTTCCATACGGTTGAGGTTGCCTTGAAAAATGATCTGAGCGAAGTCTTCATCCGATTGTGTGGCGACCCAAGCATCAAAGGCTGCGATATTTTGCTCCGCTCTTTGCCTACCGTTCGCCATCGTCCACCTCTCCCAGCAGCTTTTTCAGGCCCGTCAGGAAGCCTCGCGGCAATATCTCTTGTCCCAATTCATCTTTGACCTGACCTAATGCGTTGGCTTGGAAGCCCAATCCATCCAGCCACTCATCAGTACAGATCGATTGAAGGGCTTTGATCTCGTTCTCAGTACAGATGCCTGTCAGTGACGGCAGTAACTCAACAGCTGATTCAGACTGAGCCAAAGGAGCCGATATAGGCCGCTTGTCGATGATGATTTTAGCCTGGCTCTTGAGCATGTTCGCTTCGCTCTTGTAGCGATCACGCTCACGGATAATTTGCCCAAAGAGGGCGCGAACCGCCGTATCATCGATCCGCTCAAGGAGAGCGTAATCCTGCCCAGAGGCACGAGGCTTCGTTAAGGTCGGCTTTTTGGTTGTGGTCTGTGCCTTCGCTGCCCAGGCTTCAATCAGGTCGCGGTAGTGCTTGTTGGCGGTGGCGCGTATCGAGTTATAGCCAACACCGCCAGCTTCAGCTGACACCCGACCCATTGTGGTGATCGAGAAGTCGCGCTTACCTTCGGCATAGTAGCTACTCAGCGTCTCGTTGAGTTTTTCAAGCGAGGCTTGAGTCTTAGCTGACTTTCCGTCCTTCAGCGTATCCAGAACGGCATTTACATCGATATTCATCATCCAGCCTCCACCAGTGCAATGCGCTTAGCCTGACTGTCTGCAAGCGTTAGAGGCACGACTTTTTGCAGCTCTTGCATCCCATCTTCGAGCAGCTTCGCATCTGTCAGATATTGCTGAGCCTCAATGTAATTGGATGCGATTCGATACCCTTCAAGCTTGTCATCGGGGTTCGCAATCATTGCCATTTTTCGCATGATCGCGTTACCTGCAATGAGCTGGGTTTGCTCATCCATTTCAAGGAAAACAGGCTGGTAGCCAGAGCGCGCCATCATGCGGCTAAGAGCGTTTGTACGCTTCGCAATGGCAGGGGTTTTACGCAGGTCATCGTGCAGGTCGGGATAGAACTCAGCATCGTCACACAGTAGCGACAAATGCAGCAGCTCAGACTCGGTTTCGATAAACTTCATGCTCACATTAAGATCGTTACCAGACCCCACTGCAATCAGCTTCTGACCCTCATCGTCATCTTCACGCTGGTTCTCAACCTGAATGATGCGGTTAATCAGATTGAAGGTCGCAATGTAGTCTTTGGCGTATTCGTCAGCCTCAACTCGCTGCTTCTCGTAACGGCGCTCAAGGGCTTGCAGTTGCTCATGTTTAAGGAAGGGGTGACCCTGCTCTTCAGCCATGTACAACTCATCTTTAAGCGCCTCCAAATCGCCCTCAAGCTCAGCCGCTAATTCTGCCGCCTGATGCGCTTTGTAGCTGATCTGGTTGAAGTGCGAGTTGAGTGCAGGCAGGTAGCTCGCATCCGTAATAAACCAGCGGCAACGTGGACAGTTTTCAGGGCCATGCGGTACGGGCCCATAAGCGCGACCGTATTGATTTTTAAAATCTTGAACTATCGAGCCACCATTCCAGCAGCCGCCCACTGTCGACAATTCATCGGAACGCACGGAGTTGCCACCGACCAAGCACAATCCCGTTGCACGTTCTTCCCATCCGATAGGATTGCGGTTGACTAGAACAGTTTCAATTGAGTTGTATTTGTCTGAATGATAAGCCGCACGTAATTCAATCTGATTCATTTCGGCATCGACCAGAAAATTCTTCAGCGATGCTTCACCTTTTTCGATCAGTGATGCGTTAGCCTCTTTCATCTTTTCAGCCATGACCGAAGGCGTAATTTTGTTGTAGTAGATCGTCATCAGAAGGCGTGTGTGACCTGCTAATAGCTTAGATATAACGGGCATAGGCAAGTCAGTATCCATGGTATAGCAGGTGATCAGCGAGACCCTTAAGCTGTGCAGAGGATATTCTGTTTCTGCCTTGTAAGCTTCGTGGCCAGTGTAATTCTCACCATAGTCTTTTACGAACCGCAGGCGGTCTCCATTCGACAACATTTGACCACTTACGAACACATCATGCTCAAGCTTGGATAACAGGCGATACCAAGGATTTCTAATATGACGATCCCCTATAGGCTTCCCTGAGTTCGGTGCTCTGAATAAAAAAGCAAATTCTCCCATGCTCGCCAGCTCTGGTTCGGATTTCACCTTGCCGATATGAACAGCCTTAAGCTCTGTGCCTTTAGTTAAACGATCTATAGGATTGTATTTTTCTTGCCAATTTCTAAGCTTTTCCAACCAATAAAGCAGTTCCTCGTGCTCCCATGGAATGGTATAGCCACGTTGAGCTTCGTCCTTGTTCTGATCCTTTGTTTTGTTAGTTGAAATGTATAAGCCTGTTGAGTAGCCCTCACTCATCGAGTCGTATATGCGCTTAAATACGCCCTTCTGATATGGGCGTTTAGTTGTCCCGTACTTAAACGCATGTTTAGTGTTCTCAACCCACTTGCCCTGCTCGTAACGGTAGGTATCGCCTTCACCTGAGTCTAGAAAGCGCACCTGAATTGATCGCAGAGGCAGGTGAAGTTTAGTGAACATAAACATCGCCAGAACGGGCGACCAAATTTCGTGAAGTTCTACTTTGCGATAATTGCGTTCGACGGTTCGAGTGCGTGAGATACAGTCTGGATCCGTCGGATCGATAAGCTCTGGCGAGACCTCCATCCAAGCCAAATTGCCTGCCTGAAGATGATCGATTGGCCACTGCCAATCGCTGAAATGACGACCTATCCACGGAGTCTTAGTATTGGATTCTAGAGGATAGGGGCAAATAATCTGGCGTAACTGCTGAATGTAACGGTAAGGCAGCGGGCTGTGAACGGTTTCCGTTTTTGAGGGCTCTGCCCTCATAGTAACGAACGGATTCATGAAGAGTGTTACAGGCTTACCGTTATCATCCTCCGTGGAAAAATGATTTTTGAGAATGTACTCGCATAGCTTAACCGTGTTATTGACGTGAAAGGTAGACTTGGCCGATGCCCCGACACCTTTGATGTAATCTTTGAACTCTTCACTGGATACCTTATGACCGCTGGGATCTCCCTTAAACATTGAAGCAACATCGTGAGCATAAAACGCACGGTCTTTGAGGTAATAAAAGAAGTGTTTTAATCCTGTTAGCTTTGTGCTGACATTCACATGCTCTTGAACAAGCCACTCTGCTGCGTACTGCTGCCACTGAAGCCAGTTTGGCCCTAGATCTTTAGTGACCCAGCTCAGCGTCAGATCGGTGGTGTAGCCTTTCCCATTTATTTTCCTAGCCATCGTTATTTCTTCCCTAATCGTGGGTTCTTGCCCGTGAAATACCCATCGGGGTCTATATCTTCAAACCCGTGTTCTGCCAGTGTTTTCCAATCAAATGAACTACCCAGTTTTAGTCTGTCCGATTTCAGATTGAGCTGTTCGGACGCATTGGAAAGGGCGTTTGAAATTTGTTGACTGGACGGCATGGTGTAGACAGTCTGAGACTCCAGACTTTTATGATGCAGGCACTTTTTGATAACCAGCGGATTAAGATCAGCGTCAATCAGTTCTCGACCATAGCGATGACGATGCCCGTGTGGATCAAGACCTTCTGCTTTATTCGGCTCTAAGCCGATTCGTCTCAGACCCGCAGCATAGCTCTGGTTAAAGGCATTTTGGGTGTAAGGATTGCCCAAATAGCGCGAATCGAAGCTGATGAAAGCATACGGGTGATTACATTGTACTGCGGCTCTGTAAACCAGATACTCACGCCATAGTTTCATAAACACATAGCGGTATTCGCTAGGGAAAAAGTAACCCTCTAAGTACCCATCCTTATGATCCACTACTTTCGATTTCCACCCAAGGTGCTGAGTGCCTAGCATCTCTTGTCGTGGGATTCTTCCGTATTTTTCCTGTAAATAGGCTTTACGCGTATTTACACCTTTGCGTGATTTCCAGTTATCAGGAGCCTTACCATCGATCTCGTTGTAGATTCGGACAATCACCGCATCATTGTCATTTGGATCTTCAAAAACGTCAGTCACCCACAGCAACAGCGCCTCACTGGCCCTGAATCCAGCGCCTTGCATCAGTAACAGAATAAGCTTGTCACGCAGAGC
>CEGF01003629.1_pt1 | contig 11464 bp, 10 predicted proteins | sample 306341 | NCBI WGS metagenome assembly CEGF01 (sample SAMEA2755655, study PRJEB7226) | microbial mat metagenome | biome: microbial mat; feature: hypersaline; material: grass silage | place: USA | collected 2014-02-19 | depth 0 m
GTGCTAGTATCGGGTTAAGACGACATTGGCGGGCCTGCTGCAAGCGCGGCAGATGCAACCCCGACGCCTGATCGGTGGTGGCCAGGTCGATCCTGTGGCCCAGCGTTGCGTGCCTATGGTAGGCAGTACGTTGGTTCTTGGTGATCTTTAATGGCGAGTTGCCCGATGACTCAGGTTTCCCTGCCTTTCACGCGCGAAGAGTACGCTACCCGTCTGTGGAAAGTGCGTGCTGAAATGGCCAGTCGAGGCATTGACGTATTGATCGTCAGTGACCCTTCCAATATGGCTTGGCTAACCGGCTACGATGGTTGGTCGTTTTATGTGCATCAGTGTGTGCTGGTGGGCCTCGAAGGCGAGCCGGTATGGTTCGGGCGGCGCATGGACGCTAACGGTGCCCTGCGCACCTGCTGGATCGATCCCGAAAACATTACCTACTATCCGGATTACTACGTCCAGAACCCGGACATGCACCCCATGGAGTATCTGGCTCAGTCGATCATGCCTGATCGCGGCTGGCACCTGGGTGTGGTGGGTATGGAGATGGATAACTACTACTTCTCCGCCAAAGCCTATCTAAGCCTGCTGAAAGAGTTGCCCCATGCGCGCTTTATGGATGCCAATTCGCTGGTGAACTGGTGTCGGGCGATCAAGTCGCCCCAAGAAGTCGCCTATATGCGCATTGCCGCCAAAATCGTGGAAGGCATGCATACGCGTATTCTGGAAGTGATTGAGCCAGGCTTACCCAAGAGCAAGCTGGTGTCAGAGATTTACCGCGTTGGCATCGAAGGTTTTGTGGACGAAAACGGCAAAGTGTTTGGCGGCGACTATCCTGCCATAGTACCCATGCTGCCCACTGGTAAGGACGCCGCCGCGCCGCACCTGACCTGGGACGACACACCGTTTCGCAAAGGGGAAGGTACCTTCTTTGAGATTGCCGGGGTGTTTAAGCGCTACCACGCACCGATGTCGCGCACGGTATTTCTGGGTACGCCGCCGACGGATTTTATTCGCGCAGAATCAGCTCTGTTGGAAGGCATCGAGAACGGCTTGGCAGTGGCCAAACCTGGCAACCGCACGGCGGATATTGCCATGGCGCTGGGGGCGGCGATGGATAAATACGGCTTTGACCGCGGCGGCGCCCGCTGTGGCTATCCCATCGGTATCTCCTACCCGCCCGACTGGGGTGAGCGCACTATGAGCCTTCGCCCCTCCGATGACACTATTCTGGAACCGGGCATGACGTTCCACTTTATGCCGGGGCTCTGGGAAGAGAACTGGGGCTTGGAAATTACCGAGAGTATTTTAATTACCGAAGACGGCTGTGAAACTCTGGCCAATTTCCCGCGCCAGCTGTTTGTAAAGTAGCGGATTGTAAAAAGGAACCTCCAATGACCGATCAACCGAGCCAACTGCGGACGAGCCCTATTTCTGCCACCGTTGATTTTGATGCCGATGGTGTGCAGCACGGTTTTTTAAAGCTGCCGATCTCCACTGATGAATCCGCCTGGGGCGCGGTGATGATTCCCGTCACCGTGGTTAAGAATGGCGACGGCCCCACGGCACTTTTGACCGGTGGTAACCACGGCGATGAGTACGAGGGTATTACCTCATTGTTAAAGCTCTCCTCAACGCTGAAGGCAGAAGATGTCACGGGGAGGGTGATTATCGTGCCGTGCATGAACACTCCAGCGGTGATGGCGGGCAAGCGCACCTCGCCGATGGACAAGGGCAACCTCAATCGCAGCTTTCCCGGCGACCCCAATGGCAGCGTCACGCCGCAAATTGCCGACTACTTCACTCGCGTGTTGGTACCCATGGCGGACGTGGTGCTCGACCTTCACTCGGGCGGCCGCACGCTGGATATTCTGCCCTTCGGCGCGTCCCACGTGCTGGATAACAAAGTGCAGCAGCAGGCCGCTCTAGAAGGTGCCAAAGCGTTCGGTGCCCCCTATGCCATGGTGATGTTTGAGCTGGATGCAGAAAAACTCTTCGATACCGCCTGCGAGCGCCAGGGCAAAGTATTCGTCGCCACTGAGCTGGGTGGGGGCGGCACTTCGACACCTCAGAGCATCGCCATTGCCGAGCGCGGCGTGCGCAATTTCCTGATTCACTACGGCCTGGTAGAAGGCGAAGTAGAGATGCCGACAGGCGGGCAGATGTACCTCGATATGCCCGATGCCAGCTGCTACGTGCAGAGCCAGCACTCCGGCGTGTTAGAGCTGTTAGTGGCCTTGGGTGACGAAGTGAAGAAGGGTCAAACGATTGCCTACGTGTACGACATGACCCGCAGCGGCACCGACCCGGTTGCTTACAAAGCCGAGCGCGATGGCATTCTGATGGCCCGGCGAGCACCCTCACTGATCAATATGGGGGATACCCTGGCGGTGATTGCCGATGTTGTTGAACGCCTGGAGGCGTAGCCCTCGGCATGATGAAACTTGACCGTTACGATCTGAAAATTCTCGACATCCTCTCCCGTGATGGGCGAATCACCAAGTCGAAGCTGGCCGAGGCGATCAACCTTTCGGTCAGCCCCTGCTGGGAGCGGGTAAAAAGGCTGGAAAAAGCCGGGGTGATTGAAGGGTATACTGCGCGCATCAACGCGGATGTGTTGGTGCCGCGCAATCCCGTATGGGTGCAGATTGAGCTTAAACAGCATAATGCCGATAGCTTTGCGCGTTTTGAAGCGCTGGTCATGCAGACGCCGGAGGTGACTGAGTGCGTGGCGGTGGGGGGCGGTGTGGATTACCTGGTCAAGTTTGAGGCGCGCACCATCGATAGCTATCAACGTCTGATGGATAAGTGGCTGGTCTCTGAAGCCGGCATCGAGCGCTACTTTACCTATATCGTGACCAAAACCGTTAAACATGAGCCGTTGGGAATAGACTCCGACGGCTCTATGTAGGGCTTTAATCCTTCACAAGGTTTAACGCTACGTGTCTATTTCTTTGTTTTCCAGGTATCCAGCCATGCTTGGAAGCGGTTTCGTTTTCTGGAGATGGCGTCGCCAGCAGCGCTAAAGTTATCGCTGACCTCATCAAAAGCGGGCGATAAACGGTCACGGCGAAAGCGCCTCCAGTGGTAGTAGCCGTATCCGAATAGGCCGCCAAAGGTGACCAGGAAAAGCGTCGAGAACCAGTTAAAGGGCTTATCTTCAGGGCCATCAACGGGCGTAATGGAAATGGCGTTGGGGAAGATAGAAAAGAAGATGCTTCTCCAGCCAAAATATCTGACAGCAACCCACTGGGGGTCTGTTTTGGTGGAGACAAGATCGTTGGCCTCGGTGTAAAGGTTCGCCGTATCGAATTTGAAATAGGGCGGCCAGCCCCAGCCGGTGTCCTCGTTACGGTACACAATGGTGCGGCCATTGCCCCGCACACCTTGAATAAATTGCACGTCACGGTTCATCAGCCGCTTCGATTGGGCGGTCGGGTCAGACCAAAAGATCCGTGTCCAATCATCCAGGTCGATACGCTCTTCGTGGGTGTTGACGATACGCACCACATCGTACTTGGGTAAACTGTAGTGTAAAAAAGCAGCGAAAAGCGTCCAGAAGAGAAGCAAAACAAACCATTTAACATAGACCATCGGGTCGCCTCACATATAATTAGTAACGTAGAGGATAAGCAAGATGGCACTTGGCGGCATAACGTAGACCAAGTGGATCAGCTTGCGTCGAAAAGAGCGGTCGTACTGCTGCATGCCTTGACGTATAAAAGTGGCACGACATGTATTTGAAGCTTTCCGCTCCCAGCGCTTGCGTAGCGCTAAGCGATGCCTGAAGCGCATATAGACGGCGAGAGCGTTATACAGAATCGCAAGTGTTAAAATGAACGTCAGAACAAGTCGCATAAAAGGAAACACCGAGTGTTCCTCCGCAGTGCTTGTAAGCGACAACACAACATCACTCTTCTGCACCGAAAAGATAGGCACGTGCGCTGGCTTTATCAGGTGCATACTCCCGTAAGAGAAAGTCGCAGCAGTAGGCTTGTTTCGCCTCAGGCCAAGTGCGGTATTGGCGGTAAAATTCGTTTTTATGGCAGATGAACAACTGGCGGGTATCAAGCGGCGATAGCTCGGCTAGCAGCATATTGACGAGGTCTTTGTTCGCCGTGTTCGTAGCACGCAACAGGTAGAAATAGCTGGGGTGCTCCATCTCGATTCTGGGTTTGGCGCCGCGGGTTTCGGCCCACCGCATCATAGCCGCCAGGCCATCGTATTCATGGGGCAGCTCGCTAGCATAGCGTGAGGCGCGACGCCGCATATCCGTATACGAAAGGCCTGTGACGTCCATTCCTTTTTGTGTCAGGATTTCCGCCAGTATAAAAGTGATTTTTTGGCGCAGGATGTCGACTTCCTGGGTATCTCGCCCTTTGATAATGGGCTCGGCAAGCCGATTGTGTTGTAAAAACTCCCCTATTTTCTTGCGGTCATCCAGGCTAAGTATTTGCTTAACTGGGAATTTTCCTAACGGTTTTTCGGTGCTGGCGATTAAAGCTGAGCTATCGACATCTTGAAAGAGATACAGGCCGCCAAAGTGCGCCGTCCAGAAGTTTTTTTGCTCAAATGCCGCATGCTCGAGTCGCACTGGATTGCGTGAAATATTACCCGTGCGTTTGACGGTATCGACCATATCGTCAATTAGGTGATTATCGAACCAGCTGTCCTCTTCCTCCATAAAGCGGTCGATCAGGGACTCTAAGCGCTCAGCTTCTGCGATAGTACCCGTGGTCGTGTCGGCCTCAATGACGATGCGTCGGATATCAAATAGCCGTTCTGGCCTATCAACATCCAGCACAGAGTTTTCAAGCTCCCCAGCCACTGCGTCGGTTGCTGTTAGGGCAAAAAGCTGCTGCTCGTTAGCATCGATAAAACGGCGAAGTATGTCCCGATTGGTAGAGAACTTGGCGTTGAGTAGTGGGCAGTACTTCTGCTCGGTTGAGAGCAGGATAAACTGCCGATTGACGCCGCCGTGATTCAAGTAGTAGTGATCTTCAAGCTCATCACCGATCTCCGGCGAGTAGCCGGAGATGTCGATATGAAACTCTGTCAGCGCAGTGGTTCTCCCCGTGAGGTGTTGTAACGCACGGCCATAACGTTCGACCAGCGCTTGCGAACTGACATGAAAGAGGTTACCAAACATTAGCCCCTTTTCGATCAAGCGTTTCATGTTTTCTGCTCCTCCAGGTAGCGCCGACGCGCAGCTTCCTGAAGTCCTAGGTCGCGAACCATGGTGTCAATGGCGGCAGCATCGGATTTGCCTGCATAGCGGAACTCGCTGTCGGCGTAACGGTTGATCTCCTGTAGCACCATATCTGTGGTAATAGGAACTCTCAGCTCGGCAATCATGTTGGATTTTGTATCGTAATCCTTAAACAGGAAAAGCTCCGGGTTCTCCATCCACTCGTCCGGGAGCTCGAAATCCATCGAGCGCACTTTGACGGCATCGGTGATGTTCTTGATCGCACGTCCTGTAAACCGCTCGTCAGCCTCCTGAATGGCTTTCAGATAAGTGCCGAGCTTGGCGATGGTATCCAGCTCGCCTACTTGTGTGTGCACACGATCAAATACCGCCATCAGTGTCTCTTCCTGGGGGCGGCTATGGGCTTGAAAAGAGTTAGCCACTGCCTTTTGGATCTCCTGGGCAGCGTAAAGCGCGTGCTCGCCCAGGGGGATCTGGTGATCCTTACCTAGCAGAAGGTGAAGAACATCGATGTAATCTTCGCGGGTTTGCGGGCCATCGACCAAAAAGCGCGCACCGGAACGTTGGCGCAAGGCGTCATCGACATTTTCGGGATAGTTAGAAAACATGCCGAAGGTGCAATTGCCGCGCACGACCGTATTCGCACCTGCAAAAGCGTCCATCAACACGGCAGTCACTTCCTGCTGGCCCGCTGAGGATTGGCGGTCTCCACGTTTTCCTGCAATCTGGTCGATATCATCAACGGTGCCGAAGCCGATAACACCTGGATCCATCAGATTGCTAATGAATGACTTAGCGTTCTGACCGGATTTCCCCTGGTAGCTGTCAATGTTGTCGATACCAAAGTTCTGGTAACGAAACGGATACCCGGCCGCCTGGCAGTAGTCGTTGAGTAGCCCCGCCATCATTTGAATCAAGGTGGTTTTACCCGTCCCTGGTTTACCGTCACCCATGAACGTGAAGATAAAACCACCCATCTCGGCGAAGGGGTTTAAGCGTCGCTCAAAATCGTAAGCCATTAGCATTTTGGCGAGTCGCAGCGACTGGTATTTGGCGATATGGTTGCCCACCACCTCATGAGGCTTTTTGAAGCTCATGGTAAGCGTGGTGGATTTCGCTTTGGTGGCAGGCTCAAAGCCGCGCAGCGTCAGGTCGTCGGCTTCTATACGCCAGACAGCGTCGCTAAATGGGGAGAGCCGAGGTGCACTTTGTGCACGCAGTGCGACTTTTTCCATGCACTGCTCGGCAAAGGCGCTGAGCGTTGCGGGCAGTTGGCTCTCATCGCTGGCATGCAGCGTGAGCTTTTGGTCGAGTTCCCAGAGCGTTCCATTCAGTGCTAGGGGCGCATTGTCAGTCAGTAGCTCTGCTACCTCACCAATTTCGACGCTGTTCTCGTTAGCATGAGGGGCTATCAGGAAGGCAGTGGCATTGGCAAAGACATGCACAACAGCGAGGGCTTCGCCTGCCAGTAGCTGCGTGAATTCAGCTTTACGCGCGGTGTCCAGAGTGCCTGCCAAATTAGCCCGCTTAAGTTCAGTAAGCCCCGATGAATCAGCGTAAGCTTCACCCACTGCCAATGCGATAGCCAGCGCCCGCCGCAACTGATGAAGCGCCGTGGCTTGGAGCGGCGAGACAAAAGGGTCGTCTGTTTCGAGCCCCTCGATGCGTGCGCGCACATGTACGCCATCGGGACGGGCGGTGGAGCGGGTTACCAAGCCTGGCGTGGTGGTTCGCAGACGGCGAGTCTGGCCGATGCCGGGGGAGCGCTCTGGTACTGCTGTTTGTTCCGAGGCCTGGGGTTTGGCCAAGCGCGGCGTATGGTCTATTCCTTCTAGCATCGTGGTGGCAGTACCGTAATGCTTGCGAATATCCTCTTCTCGAAGTTCCATCTGGTCGCTGGTAAAACTCATGACATCCTCGGTTATAGGGCTATCCTGCCCTAATGACACTGCTCCAATACCGTTAGCGCGCAACAATGCTGCTATAAGTGAGCGCCTGGGTCGGTAATTTTGGTTTGCAGCTGTTTAGTAACTCAATACTTGCCCCTTGGGGCTAACCACGAACTTGCGCACATCAAGAAAGCCTGGGGGATCCAACTCAGCAAGCACTTGAAAAGGGTGTTGTGGCAGTATGATGGCGCGCTCTGTGCGCGTGGCGCCGGTATCAACCCCTCGGCTACCGAAGGGATCAAGGGCAAACACTTCACGCTCTACTTTGCTAAACCATCCAGCGCGTTCCTCGCGTACCTGTTCGCTATTTAATTCTTCAAGCGTCCAGGCAAGGGCCCAGTCCTGGCCCTCCTGGGTGGCTGCCTGCTCAAGCACTTGATGCAGGGGCCCCGACTGCTCGGTATAAGCCGATGAGTACATCGGACCTAGGTGGTAGCGACTCAACTGTTTGGGGTGAAGGTCACTGAAATCCTTATCGAAGCCCTGGGCGATGGTCAGTAGCTTCAAGCCCACTAAAGATTGCGACATTAGATGTGACTGCACCTGAGGCCAACGGCTTTGATCCTGGGTTAGGGGTGTCTTGCCGCTATCTTCAAGCTCTACCAGATAGATGACGGGTAAGTTGACTTGACTGTCGTAAACCGCCCAATGGATAAGAAATTGGCGGCGACCATTGTCGCTATTGCCCTGCCAGACAAGGGTTGGGTCATTACGTGCCCAAAACAGGCCACCTTGCGTCAGCATTTCGTAATAAAGGCGTTGTGACAGGGCAAACTGCAGCTTGGTAGGCGTTTGTCGTTCAGTAAGAATAGTGTGAAGCATCTGCTTCTTCAGAGACTTCTCCGAAGGCAGGTTGGCAAGATGAAGGGACGCTTGCTGAACGTCATTGCCCATGGTCAAAAGCTCAGATGCCACTGGAAAGCCGCTGTCCCGCTTATCCATCGTCAAGCTGTCCATCGCAGGGCCTTGCTCGTTGCCGACGAGTAGGTACTTCATGCTTAATGCCTTGAAAGTACGGTTCAGTCTAATCAGATAGTCCGTTAATACCTTGGCATTGGTTTTGGTAAGCTTTCCTTCTGCCTGCAGTGTCACCGCAGTTCTAGCGAGGTAATGGATAATATGCTCGAACTTGCGAAAATAACGACGCGAGGCAAACGGGTCTGCCAAGTCAGTATGATCGCGGCTAAGCTCAGTCATTGGTTTCCCTCTCGAGAACAGGCTTGTTCTCGATCATCCTTTCGTTGGCTACGAGCGACAATCGAAACAATGGGCGAGCGGTGCTCACCCAATGCTGATTGATCACTATCTTAAAAAACTGCGTGGGGTTGAAAATCAGCCCCCGTACAGGTTCTTATCGTGCTTCTCAACGATGGCGGAGAACCGACGGGCAAAACGGTCATCGGCTTTGGCTTTTTTCTCAATAATATCGCGGGCAAACACCATGCTGTCTTCGTGCGCTTCCATCATGTCGGCCATGCGCTGGTTTGTAGCCGCACCAATGCCGGCCATTGCTGTTTGCGCTTCCTTATCGGTTTCAACGCCGATTTCGTTGATGCGGTGAGCGACTTCCTGTTGTTGGGCCGTTTTGAGCGATTTTGTCAGGGCGTCGTAAAGCACAACGCGCTGCTGTGTATCTGTCTGTAGTTTATTGATTAGCACCATTTGGGTAGCCGCTTGGTTCTGCAAACTATCGACCCAGGTTTTACCCTTTTCGACATAGCGTTCTAGCGTCTGAGATTTGGCGATTTTGACCTGCTCTTGCTGAACCAGCGCATTATATTTTTCGTTCAGGTTGGCCAGTTCAGTTTCAAGCTGGGTCCGAGACGTGGCGTCTTGCTCTACAGAGATTTTGTTTTCCAGCTCAACGATTACTGGATCAAGTTCCAGTAATTCAGCGCGAACAGCTTCAAGTTCTTGTACCGTTGCCTCCCGGTCGTCCAGGGTGGAAGTGAGGTTTTGTTGAACCTTTTCTTGCTGTTCTTGTAATGTTTCTAGCTGGTCTTTTAAAAGGCTGACAATAATGTCTGATTTTGAAATCAGGTCTTGCAGCTTATCGTCGATATTCGCTCCGCGAATTCGCTCTTGCCGCATGGACTCAGACTTTCCTTTACTGAAAAAACCGACAAAGTTCTCCCAGCTTGACTTCGAACGCATGCCGTCAAAATCTTTCGAAAATGCCGCGGTGGTATCGTCCAAGCCCATGATAAGCTCAGCAATGTTGGCGTTCATTAGGTCAGCGTGAGCTTGCACATCATCAAGAGTGGCATTCTCAATATCAAAACCAATATCTTCACCTGCCTCAATTTTTTCTCGCGCGGTGTCCAATTGCGATGTCACTGAAGATATCTTGGCTTTAGAAGCCTTAACAGTATCTTGCGAGTCCTGGATCATTTTGTCGAATTGAGATGCACTCATGGTTTCATCCTTAATGAAGTATGGTGAAGATCCTTATAAAAGGGGCTTTATAGGTGATTTTAGTTTCACATGTCAATGTTATACGCCTTAAAAGGGCGCTGAAGTCTGGGCAATAAATTGCCCAGCAATGAAGCAATAAGCCCACATCCATAATAATAAGGACGGAAAGTAACGGCAGAAAAAAAGGCTGTTTATACTGGGTTTACAAAAAAAAATGCAATTTTACGCAATCTTTTCAAAAACACTTCGTGACTCCTCTCCGTTAACCTGGGGGCATTCGACGGCAAGGCTTATGAGCGCTTGCTGACAATGCCACACAGTAATTGCAGTGCTCGGTTAGCCAGACTGCATTTGAGGAGAGGTTCCCATGACCACACTATCGACCACGCTCGCCAAGCGCCTGGAAGATCCGCGTCTGTTCCGGCAGTACGCCTACGTGAACGGTAAGTGGACCCACGGGGAGGGAGGTCGCGAAGAAGCGGTTTATGACCCCGCCACCAATGAAGCCATTGGCCATATCCCGTTGCTGGAAGCCGAGCAGATCACCGCCGCCGTGGATGCCGCAGAAGCGGCGTTTGTGCACTGGCGGGCGCTACGCGCCGACGAGCGCTGTGAGCGCTTGCTGGCTTGGTACGATCTGATTCAAGCCAACCGCGAAGACCTCGCCACTATTATGACCCTGGAGCAGGGTAAGCCGCTGCCCGATGCCCGTGGTGAGGTGCAGTACGGTGCCAGCTTTGTGCGCTGGTTTGCCGAAGAGGGCAAGCGTACCTACGGTGAGACCATCCCTAGCCATATCCCCAATGCATCACTGGGCACCATTAAAGAGCCAGTGGGCATCGCGGCGATGATTACGCCGTGGAACTTCCCGCTGGCGATGATTACCCGCAAAGCCGCGGCAGCGCTGGCAGCGGGCTGCCCGGTGATCGTCAAACCCGCCAACGAAACGCCCTACTCAGCGTTGGCGCTGGCGGAGCTGGCCGAGCGTGCCGGGATTCCCGCAGGGATTTTCAACGTAGTGCTAGGCGATCCAGCGGAAGTCTCAAAGATCCTCTGCAGCGAATCGCGTATTCGGGCGCTGTCGTTCACCGGCTCCACCCGCGTGGGCCGCCTACTGATTGAGCAGAGTGCTAATACCGTCAAGCGGCTCTCCCTTGAGCTGGGTGGCAATGCGCCGTTTATTGTTGGGCCCGACATGGATCCCAAAGAGGCGGCCTTTGCGGCCATTGATGCCAAGTTTCAAACCGCCGGGCAGGACTGCCTTGCCGCCAACCGCATTCTAGTGCATGAATCCATCCACGATGAGTTCGTTGAGCATTTCAGCGAGCGTATGGCGGCGCTTACCGTGGGCAATGGTCTCCAAAGCGAGATAGACCTTGGTCCGCTTATTCACCGTCAGGCGGTAGAGAAAGCGGCGGCGATTGTCGATGACGCCATCTCCAAAGGAGCCACCGTGATCGGTGGTGATCAAAGCCAAGCGCCCGGCGAGAACTTCTTTATGCCGGTGATGCTGACCGGCGTAACGGCGCAGATGAAAGTGTGGCGGGAAGAGAACTTCGCGCCGGTGGCCGGCATCACCGCCTACAGCACCGACGACGAAGTGATTGAAATGGCCAACGACACCGAGTACGGCCTGGCTGCGTACATCTACACCCACGATATCCGCCGCATCTGGAAGCTGATGCGCGCGCTAGAGTACGGCATGGTTAGCGTTAACTCGGTTAAGATGACCGGCCCGCCGGTTCCCTTTGGTGGCGTGAAGCAGTCCGGCCTTGGCCGCGAAGGTGGCGCCACCGGTATCGATGAGTACCTGGAAACTAAATATTACTGCCTGGGTGCGCTAGGTTCGGTGTCTGGAAGCTAGCGCGGATAGTGTCGCAGTCGAGGCTGGTTAGGC
>CEGF01005869.1_pt1 | contig 11458 bp, 16 predicted proteins | sample 306341 | NCBI WGS metagenome assembly CEGF01 (sample SAMEA2755655, study PRJEB7226) | microbial mat metagenome | biome: microbial mat; feature: hypersaline; material: grass silage | place: USA | collected 2014-02-19 | depth 0 m
AATCTGACCAGGTAGACGCAATGACCCAGGCTATGAAAATCGAATACGACCGTGCAGTCAGCAAAGCCGATGTAAACGCCTTTCTGGATGCTTTTGCACAGGTGTGCCGCAAGAGCTTGGCCGAGAATGGCGAGTTCATTTTCCACGGCGTGGGCAAGTTCAGCGTGAGCGATCGCGCAGCCCGTGAAGGCCGCAACCCGATGACCGGCGAGCCGATGACATTCCCGGCCAGCAAAATTGTGAAATTTAAATCGTTAAAACCGTTGAAACTGGTACTTAACCCGGAGTTACCAGCCGAAGAATAAGCGAAACCTGTCCGCTGACACGGGCAGGTCTATCCAGCGTGGTGGCTGGGTACTGATGAGCAGCCGAGGAAAGAGATGACCACAGAAGATAAACAGGATCGCCAGCGCCGTCTGGCCCGCGAGCGTAAGCGCAATCAACGCCAGCGTGAACGTGAACACAAAAAGACCGTAGGCGCTAAAGAGTTCCGGTTTGAAATCTACCGTGGTACCGCTGAGGCACTGGATCGTATAGCCCAGCTGGGACAGTTTGAGGAGCACGCCGAGGTGCTGACCCTACTGATCCATGGCGCTGACGAACTGGCGCAACGTGACCCGTCACAGTTTAAAAAACTGATCAGCGTGACAGGTTACGCCAACACTGACAGAGGCCAACAATGACAGCACCCAAACACGACAACCGCAAAGCCGCCCTGGCTCAGATCCACATCGGCAAAAAGCAGCTGGGGCTGGACGATGACCTTTACCGTCAGATGCTTGAAAACCGCACTGGCAAGCGCAGCTGCGCCGACATGAGCCTGGCTGAGTTGTACCAGGTCATCCAGATACTGGAAAACGCCGGATTCAAAAAGCACCGTGGCCGTACTGCAGGTGATGCGTCCAGCCGTCGCGGTTACTACAGCCCCAAAGCCCAAGGCAAAATCATCGACGTAATGCGCGCCGTCTGGATCGAAATGCACCAGAAAGGCATCGTCCGCGACGGCTCCGAGCTGGCACTGACCCACTGGGCCAAACGGGCCAGCGCCAAGCGCAATGGTGGCGTGGGCGTCGACTCTCTGGACTGGCTGGAACGTGACTGGCGTCTGGCCGGCCAAGTACTCGAAGACCTCAAACAGTGGCGTAAGCGAGCGCTCAAGGAGCAAGCCCGTGGCAACTGAAGAACAGCAGGATCTACTGGGTGAAGCCAGCTTCAGCGACGACCTGCTGGAGCACCTGGACGACATCCCTGAAGAGACCAAGCGCAAGTGGCCCAAGGATCTAGCCGCGCTGATCGACATCTTCAACGCTGCCTTGCGTCGCATGGGCATGGACGAAGACCAGGCGCGCCGGATCGCCCATACCCTGCTGGCCGAGCAGGCCATGTACTGTGGCGGCCGCCACGTCTACATCCCCAAAGGCGACCGCCTGAAACAGGCGATCCGCGATGTGGAGCTGTGGCGCGACTGGCACGACCACGGCATCGTGCCCGATGACCTGGCCGCCAAGTACAAAATCAGCGTCCAGCATGTGTACCGCATCATCAACGAACAGCGGGCTATCCATATGCGTCGGGTGCAGCCGTCGTTATTCTGATTCACGCGAAACCGGCCCTGCCGGTCTGCCAAGGGTGGTGCCTTGGTACTGATGAGCAGCCACATGGCGACATTTTTTGCTAGGATAGCTACCAGTAACGATTGCCCAGGGAGTAGTCGGGTGAGATAGAACATAGGGAGCGTTCAGATGCTTAAAATCTTATCTGCTGTAACTTTGCTGACTATTTCAGTCAGTACAGAAGCCCGTGTGTACACTTGTGAAGAAGGTGGACGAAAAATCTACCAAAGCACGCCTTGTACTGCCGGAGATAAACCGGTCGAACTTCATGTACCACCACCGTCAGATCAGCCATCACATAGCGCAGTCTCTACCTCGCAATCCGACTATATTGAGAAACTTCGAGAAAGAAGTAGGGCTCGGGATGCAAGAATGCAACTCAGGTCTGAGCAGGCGCGTGCTAAGCGCGAAAAACGTGAAGCTATTGAAGAAGCTATACGTAGAAAGCAAGTCCGCATAGGAATGACAGCTGATCACGTCATAAAATCATGGGGAAGACCCAACAAGGTCAATCGCTCAGTTTACGAAACAGGCGTTCATGAGCAATGGGTCTATCGACGGGGCGCGTATGACGCGCAGTATGTTTACTTCGAAAATGGCATCGTTGATGCTATCAACTGAGCAGTAAATGGAGTTTGTGCGATGGATAACAATCAGCAGAAAGATACCTATGGGGTTGTAGGGAAAGAGTGCCCAAAGTGCCATTATATCCGCGTCGAATCTGACACTGTTCCGGAATGGCAGTGTCCCCAGTGCGGGGTTGCTTACGCGAAAGTCGAACCAATAGTTGAGGCTACAGCCCAAAGCAAAAATGAAGAAGAGGCCTCAACCATAGAGCCAACATTTCAGCATGATTCAAAGGTTGCCACCGGTGATGTGGTACCTAAGAAAAAAGTTATTTTTATTGCAGTTGCCTGTTTGGTTGTTGGGTACTTCGCGGGCCGTGAGCACCTCAAATACGAAGTTAGAAGTGCTATTGGCTCAGCTTTCAGCGGTTTCTCTTCAGCCCTGAACACAGGTATTGGCTCAGCTTCAACAGAGCCTGAAGCGAAGGCTAAGCCCCCTTCTTTTGACAACCCTTTCATAACCAAACCTGGTCCAATCACGGCAAGTTTGATAAGCAAAGGCTTTGAGCCAAGCAACCCATCTGCACGACAATACGACGACTTCATTAATTTCACGCTGAATTTTAAAAATACAAAAGAGCGTGATATTCGTGCTTTTGAGGGGGTTGCACAGTTCATGGACCTTCTTGACAACGAGCTTTTATCAGCGACGGTGGCCATAAATGACCCGATCGGCGGGCTTGAGCAAATGGAGTGGCCGGGACAAATCGAATACAATCAATTCAGAGACTCTCATAAGCGACTGAGAGCAGCTGAATATGGAAATATCAAGCTGAAGTTTGAACTGCGGAAGGTACTTTATACCGATGGAACTGTAGAGGAGTTCAAATAGCCCCGCACAAGCGCCATTAATTGCACAACGTACGTTAAACCACCCATATTCAGATCCCCGGCATTCTGTAGGCACAACACCCAAGCCACAGAATCCGGGGATTTTTTATGTCCACACTTCGCGCACCGCGCCTTACCTCGTTTGCCGTCATCACCCTGATCCTCACAGCTGCGATCGCCTTGCTGGCACCGCACCTGCTGAGCGTCACCCTCTACAAGCTGTCGCTGGTCACATTGGCCGCCGTGCTGGGGTATTGGATTGATCGGGCGGTGTTCCATTACCTGCGGCCCCATGAGTTGCTGCAGGAGTCAGATCTAGCCCGGCATGAGGGTGACCGAGTCACAGCCGATGACTGTTCCGCTAATGCCTCAGTCGCCACGATCCGCCGCGCCATCATCATGGCCGCCGTGATCATTGCGATCTCGCTGGGGGCATGAGATGACCTTTCGCGGGATGTTGCAGTGGGGGGCGTTTGTGGCGGGAGCCAACCTGTTGCTGGGCGTTCTGGTGGGGTTGATGATCGGCCTGCCGCAAGGCGCGAGCGCAGCAGAACTCCCCCACGCAGCCAGCCAATACCGCCAGGAACTCACCCGGCAGGCGCGTCAGGTGTGGGGACTGGATGCACCCCTGGCGGTCATGGCCGCTCAGGTACATCAGGAAAGCTACTGGAACCCCCGCGCCATCAGCCCGGTTGGGGCGCAGGGGCTGGCGCAGTTCATGCCCGCCACCGCTGAATGGATGCCGGATATCGATCGCAGCCTGAGCAACCCGCAGCCGTTTAACCCGCGTTGGGCCTTCCGCGCCATGGCGCGTTATGACTATTGGCTGTACAGCCGCCTGAGCGCCCATACCGACTGCGACCGCTGGGCCATGACACTGGCCGCCTATAACGGCGGCCTGGGCTGGGTACTGCGCGACAAGACACTGGCGGCAGAGAACGGCCACAGCCGTTGGCTCTGGTGGGGACATACCGAGCGCTTCAATGCCGGCCGCTCTGCCGCCAACTTCCGCGAGAACCGCCATTACCCTCAACGCATCCTGCTGGAGCTGGCCCCACGTTACGCTGCTGCCGGCTGGGGTGAGGAGGTGTGCCGTGAACTTTAACTTGCCTACAGCGGCTGCCTGGTACCTGACGGCAGCCGTGGTTTCGGCGGGTGTTGGTTACTGGTCTGGCTGGCAGCGCGGCCAGACATGGGAAGAGGCGGTCTGCAACCAAGCTGCTGCCGAGCTGCTGGCTGATCAGGAACAGAAGCTGCGCACCGAATACGAACTCCAGCTGGCCGAAGCACATGACGCCGTGCGCAGCCTGCGGGCCGAGAAGGCCAGCATCACCCAGCGTGCCTCTGAACTTGAGCAGGAGATTGACCGTGTTACCTCACACTACCGTGAACAGCCCCAAGCGCCTACGCAGCCTCTGCCTGATTGCCGCTTCACTCATGGCTTTGTCGGGTTGTACAACGCCGCCATCACCCCAACCGTGCAAGTGCCCCGATCTGATCCTGCCACCGGAGCTGATGGAAAAACCGGCACCACCGCCACTGCTGACCCCCTTGGGCTCAGCCCAGTCCGACAGCCCGACATACTCCACCACATCACCGGATACGGCGCCCGCTGTCAGGCCATAGAAGCTCAGCTCAGCAGCCTGATTGATTACCTGCAGGCGACACAAGGAACGCGACATGACTGATATCTACGACCGCGCCCAGGCGCGTGAGCTGCAAAACCAACAGGAGGCCGAAGCCCGTTACCGGGCTAGTCTTCAACCCGAGCCGGACCAGCTGGTGGTGGCGGGAGTGGTGATCTGCATCGACTGCGACGAGCCGGTACAGCCCGCCCGGCTGAAAGCCAAGCCCAACGCTGCACGCTGTATCCACTGCCAGAACCAATATGAACAGGAGCACCGTCATGGATGACCCGAATTACAACGCCCTCAAGTTCTGGCTCGATGTGGCCCAGTGGGCCTTCACCATCGGCGTGATGATCTTCGTCTGGATCGACCGCGGCCGCAGCGACAACCGCAACCTGATCAAGCAGATGGCCGACCGTCAGGAGATGCTGGAGCGCCGCTTGATCACAGCAGAAGAACACCTGCGCCACAGCCCGACCCACGACGATATCGCCCAGCTGCGCAGCCAGTTCGCCGGGCTGGACAGCAAGCTGGACCGCGTCACCAACACCGTGGACCGGGTTCACGATTACCTCATGAACAACAAGGGGGCCTGAGATGGCATTCGCACAATTTGAACAGGAAGACCGCCGCTTGGTGATCCTGCGCCTGCTGGCCGAGGACTCCGACTACCGCGCCAACTCCTCCATCCTTCAGCGCGGCATCGAGCTGTACGGCCACACCGTCAGCCGCGACCGCCTGCATACCGACCTTGTGTGGCTCGCCGAACAGGATCTGGTGAAGGTAGATGAAATGAACTCCGTGCTGGTGGTGACTCTGTCCCAACGCGGGCTGGATGTGGCCAATGGCCGCGCCCAGGTGCCCGGTGTGAAACGACCGGGGCCGGGAGCCTGATATGGCCCGTAAATCCTCAATCGACCTGCTACCCGCCGAGATCCGCGACGCCCTGCATGAGCTGCTGCGTGATCCGACCGTTAACCAGCTGGAAGCCACCCAGAAGGTTAACGCACTGCTGGAAGCGGAAGCGCACGAGATCCGCCTTAGCAAAAGCGCAGTCAACCGCTATAGCCAGCGCATGGACGCCATCGGCGAGAAGATGCGCCAGTCGCGCCAGATCGCCGACATGTGGATCGGCAAACTGGGCAACCAGCCCCAGGGGCAGGTGGGTAAGCTGCTCAACGAATTCACCCGCACCATGGCATTTGAAACCGCTCTGCACATGAGCGAGGGCGAAGACCCGATACCGCCCAAGCTGCTGAAGGAACTTTCCCTGGCGATCAAGCACCTGGAGGAGGCCTCCAGCGTGAATGAGAAGCGAGAGCGAGAAATTGAAAGCCGCGCCCGTGAAAAGGCGTTGCGTGACGCGGCCGAGCGGGTTGACTCAGCGGCCCAGGAGCGAGGCTTGTCTGCCGATGATGCCAAATTCTGGCGCGAAAAAGTGCTGATGGGGATGTGACGATGGCGATGCCTGCACCTCTGCCCGATACCGAGCGTGTCGTCGAATGGGACGAACTGCCCGAAAGGGCACGCCAGATACCGGCCAATTTCAACCCGCTCGCCGATGGTGTGCTGATGTTGCATCAAAGCCGTTGGATACGGATGCAGCAGGATCTTGATATCGCCGTCTGTGAGAAGGGGCGACGTACCGGTATTACATTCGCTCAGGCGTTGACTGACACCATTACGGCTGCATCTGCCAAAGAAGCCGGTGGTGCCGATATCTGGTATATGGCGGATACCCGCGAGAAAGGGCTGGAGTTCATAGGCTACTGCGGCAAATTCGCGCAGATCGTGGCACATGGTCAGGCAACCAGAATCGAACAGCACATTTTTGTTGATCAGCTGGAAGATGGGACTAGCCGCAATATACAAGCCTTCCGAGTTCGGTTTGCCAGTGGCTTTCGCATCACCGCCTTGTCGTCCCGGCCAGAGAATATCCACGGCCTGCAGGGGTACGTGAATATTGATGAAGCCGCGCTGCATAAGAATGTTTCCCATGTGCTGGAATCAGCCACTGCCCTACTGATTTGGGGTGGCCGAATCCGGGTATGGTCTACCCACCGCGGCAAGAAGAACGCGTTTAATCAGCTTGTAACCGATGTTCAGGCGGGGCGCTATGGTAAGCGTGCCAACGTGATACGTATCACTTTCGATGATGCCGTGGCCAACGGGCTGTACGAGCGTGTTTGTTTCATGAATGGGCGTGACGCAACACTGGAAGGGAAGCGTACCTGGTACGAAGCAATCCGCTCAGCCTATGGCCCCCGCAAAGCGGCCATGCTCGAAGAGCTGGATGTTATTCCCCGAGACGGTGACGGTTCGGCGATCCCATCCGTATGGATTGAACGTGCGATGCCTGAGATCCGGCCCGTCTTGCGTATCGTGTTTGATGACGACTTCCCACGCCGCTCTGAGCATGAGCGAGAAGTCTGGTGTGCCACTTGGATTGCCAAGAACCTGCTGCCGCTGATTGAGGATGTGTCAGCGCGCTTTAACAAGCGTTGGGCCATCGGTATGGACTTTGCCCGTCATCGCCATTTCTCTGTCATCACGCCTGCACATGTTGACCAGGAATTGAGGCGCGAGGTGCCATTCCTGATCGAAATGGCAAACGCACCGACCCGTCAACAGGAACAGATCCTCTGGGCGTTGCTTGATGGTCTCAAGAACTGGACCTTCGCCGGTGACGCCAGTGGTCCGGGTCAAACGCTGATGGAGTACACGGGCGACCGTTATGGTCGCGCCGAATTGAACCCCGACACCGACCAGTACAGTGGTGGTCCGGTTCATGAAATCACGCTGTCCCGTCCCTGGTACGGAGAGTGGATGGGTAAGTACATCTCACTGTTTGAAGATGGCTTTATCACCCTGCCACGGGACGTTTCCCTGGAGGACGATCACCGCGCTGTCGAGTTTGTCGATGGTATCCCGATGGTGCCAAAAATTGAGCGAAAAGATCTCAAGGATGCAGAGCTCATTCGACATGGTGACGGAGCGATCGCCGGAGCATTGATGAACTTTGCCGCGCTGAACCATGTAGGCGATTGGCATAGCGAATTCATACCGGTTCCGAAGCGTGGAACCTTTACTGACGATGACGACGACTACTCAACTGACTTTGGAGGTGGTGCATGGTAAATGTCCGCACTCTGGTGCGCCGCCTGTTCGGCGCCGACACCCAGGCCCTGGACGAACAGCAGACCGATGATGACGGCGCAGGCCGTGGTGCCATTGGCCAATTAAAGCGCGAATTTGCCAACCATCCCAGCAAGGGGCTGACCCCCGCCAAGTTGTACGAGATCCTCGAAGCGGCTGAACAGGGTGACATCAAGGCCCAGCACGAGCTGTTCGATGACATGGAAGAGAAAGACGCCCAGATCGGTGCCGACTTGGGCAAGCGCCGCCAGCTGGCTGCCGAGCGTGAATGGCAGATTGTCCCGCCAGACAACGCGACCGCAGAAGAGCGCAAGGCGACAGACCATGCCATTGAAGTGTTCAGTGGGCTGGAGGTGGAAGACCTGATCCTTGATTTGGGCGAAGGCATCGGCCATGGCTGGAGCAACCTGTCACTGCCCTGGTCCCGTGATGGGTCTCTGCGCTACATCGAGCAGCCCGAATTGTGCCCGCACAGTTGGTTTCGCTTGCACCCTGATGACCAAAACCAGCTCACCCTGCGCGATCACAGTGCGACAGGTGCCGAGCTGTGGCCACTGGGCTGGGTGCAACACCGGCATCGTGCCAAGGGTGGTTATGTGGCCCGCATGGGCCTGCACCGCATGCTGGTTTGGCCCTACCTGTTCCAGAACTATGCCTTGGGTGATCTGGCCCAGCTGCTGGAAATCTACGGACTGCCGGCGCGGGTGGGTAAGTTCCCTAAGAATGCCTCTCCCAAAGAGAAAGCCACGCTGCTGCGTGCCGTGGTCAGCATGGGCAAGGATGCGGCCGGCATTATTCCCGATGGCATGAGCATCGAATTCATGGAGGCTGCGGGCAAGGGCGCCAGTGCCGATATCTACAAAATCATGATGGACTGGTGTGAGCGTGCCAAGGCCAAGGCGATCCTGGGGGGCACCCTCACCAGCGGTACCGGCGAGGGCACCAACACCAACGCCTTGGGTAACGTACATGAGCGCGGCCAGCTCAGCCTGATCCGCTCGGATGCGCGTCAGTACGCCAGCACTATTCGCCGCGACATCCTCTGGCCGATGGCCGCCATGAACTTCGGTATCGAGAAGGTGCAACGTGCGCCCCGGTTCTATTTGGATACCGGTGAGACAGAAGACCTGAAGTACCTGTCGGAGACTTTACCCACCTTCGTGGATATGGGGGCCCGAATCCCCGCCTGGTGGTTCCACGAAAAGAGCGGCATCCCCAAGGCGGGCAAAGATGAAGAGGTGTTGCGTCCCAAGACTGCACCGGCCCCAGTCGGTGCTACCCGACAGCCAGTGATGCCTGTAGCCGCGTTGGCCTTGCCAGGTGAGCAGGACAACAGCTTCAAGGCCTTCCCGGATCAGCAGGCCATTGAAGACGCCCTGGACAAACTGGCGGCCGGTGATCTGGACGAACAGATGCTGGGCATCCTGAAGCCCATCATGGCACAAGCCGAGCAGGGGCCGGACGCCTTGCGCGATACCCTGGATCAGCTGTGGCCGGATCTGGAAGACGACCAGTTGCAGCAGCGCTTGGCCCAGGTGCTGTTCGTGGGCGAACTCTGGGGCATGATCAATGGCTGACGTGGATCTCAATGCTGCCTTTGGCATGACGCCCAAGGACGCCGTCAGCTACTTTCGCTCCAAGGGATATGAGATCTCCGATCGCTGGCAAGAGGTGTGGGCCGGTGCCCACGCCAAGGCCTTCACCGTGGCCAAGGCGATGCGTATGGATGTGCTGGAAAGCATCCGCGACGAAGTGGATAAGGCGTTAGCCGAAGGCATCACCGAGCGCCAGTTTATCGAGCGTTTAACACCACGGCTCAAGGCCTTGGGCTGGTGGGGTAAACAGACTTGGGTGGATGGGCAGGGTACTGCCCGTAACGTTCAGCTGGGCAGTCCACACCGGCTCAAATTGATCTATCGCCAGAACCTGCAGACCGCCTACATGGCGGGCCGCCACCGCCGTCAGTTGGCGTCCAGTCGCACCCACCCCTATTGGATGTACGTGGCCGTGATGGATGGCCGCACACGGCCCAGCCATGCCGCACTGAACGGCCGCGTGTTCCGCTGGGATGATCCCATCTGGCAATACCTTTATCCGCCGAATGGCTGGGGTTGTCGCTGCCGTATTCGCATGCTGACCGCCCGCCAGGTGGAGCGGATGGGGCTGCAGGTTGAGCAGGGCGATGGCTATATCGAGACCTTTGAAACCGATGCCGGGTTTGATGAGCGCACCGGCGAGGTGTACCGCGTGCCGCACATGCGGGCCAAGCTGCCGGATGGGCGCACCATGTCACCGGACGTGGGCTGGGCCTACAACCCCGGTACCGCTGCCTACGGATCAGACGTGGCGATCGCTCGTAAACTTGGCGAGGCACACAGCATCGAGCTGCGCAGCCAGCTGATCCAAACCTTGAACAACAGCCCCCTGCGACACCAGCAGTTTGCCGACTGGGCCGAAGCCGTGCTGAAGGATCGTCGCCCCGGTCATGCTGTGCAGGCTGTCGGCTTTATGCCTGAAGCGGTATCGGCAGCTGTTGCCGCACGGCTGGGCAGTGAGCCTAGTCGCCTGATGGTGGTGGGTGAAAAGCAGCTGGTCCACGCCGACAGCGAGAAGCACCGCCGTGACGATATCGTACTGACGCCTGACGAGTTCAAGCGACTGCCGCAGATGATCAACGAACCCGAGGCAGTGCTCTGGGAAGCGGATAATCAGGTGCTGATACTGGTGTACCCGGCGGAGGATGACCGCAAGATCAAGGTCGTGATGCGCCTGGATTACAAGCTGAAGAAACAGCCGCAGCCACTGGACGTGGTGATCAACGCATTCAAGGTGCCAAAAGAAGCGCTGCAAAATCAGGGTGTATACGAAGTGCTGCAGGAGAGGGTTGGGGCGCCCTGACAGGAATCGAACCTGCATCAATCCTACCGGTGCTAGGCCGGAGCGACCGCATTACCATTATGCGTACAGAGCGCCCACACTCATTATAGAAACAGGAGATCCCCATGGCCACCACCCTCGACCTCAGTCATAACCACCCGCAGGTACTGGATGTGCTCGATGGCTTGCTGAACCGGCTGGATGATCTGAGCGCGCCGATGGCGCTGATCGCTGCCCAGATGGAAAGCGCCGCCGAGCGCGCCTTTGATGAAGAGGCCGACCCGGCAACAGGCGAACCCTGGGCAGGTCTTTCAGACGTGACCAAGGCCCGCCGAGAGAAAGCCGGACACTGGCCGGGATCGATCCTGCAGGTGAAAGGACAGTTGGCAGCCTCCATCGAATCCGACTACGGCAAAGACTTCGCCCAAGTGGGCAGCAACAAGGTCTACGCCCCGGTGATGTTCTTCGGGGCAGAGAAGGGGGCCATCGGCAAGAACAAACGCGGCCGGCCAATCCCCTGGGGCGATATCCCGGCCCGGCCCTTTCTGGGCCTCAATGCTGACGACGAAGCCGACATCCTGGACATTCTGGAGACTGAAATCCTCAGCAACCTCTGACCGCCTGAGAGCCGTTCTGAGGCGTTTTTACCCGAAGGGGTACGGATGCCGGGATAAGGAAGGGTTAAACGATTGTGGGGGAGATTAAACACTAAGGAAGCTACGAATAA
>CEGF01001238.1_pt1 | contig 11369 bp, 9 predicted proteins | sample 306341 | NCBI WGS metagenome assembly CEGF01 (sample SAMEA2755655, study PRJEB7226) | microbial mat metagenome | biome: microbial mat; feature: hypersaline; material: grass silage | place: USA | collected 2014-02-19 | depth 0 m
TAGCTGTCGGCTAAGCCGACCGGTAGCGTTTTGGTCAAGGGGGTGTGCAGCATCCAGGTAATGTTGAATTCGCCGACCGATAAGGTGACTACCATCAGCGCTCCCGCCAAAATGCCGCTCATACAGTTGGGGATGACCACCCCGAAAAAGCGTTCCCTGAAACTGGCGCCTAAGCTGGCGGCGGCTTCTTCCAGTTGGGGAAGCTTGGCGGTTTGCATCACGGAGAGCACCGCGCGCACCATAAAGGGCAGGGTAAACAGCACATGGCCAACCAGAATAAATAGCCAGCTGCCGCGAAATTCGCGGTAGCTGCCATAGGCGAGCAGTAGGGCAAGCGCGGTGGCCAGCCCAGGCACGGCAACCGGCAGCAGTAGGAGTTCTTCAATCGCGTTGGCCCAGCGGCGACGGCTGCGCAGCAGGCCATAGGCGGCGGGTACGCCAATTAGGATAGTGATCAATAAACAGGCTAGCGCCAGTTTAATCGACAGCCAGATGGTATCGGCGTAAAGCTGCCATACCTCGTTTACCCAGCGCAGGGTCAGACCGCTCTCAAGGCCGACAAAGTAGTTCTCGGTTAGCCCCGCCATGACCGACATGGCGACGGGCACAATCATGAACAAGCACACCAGCAGGGTGAAACTGAGTTGCAGAACAAAGCGTAGACGCGATTTCATACCGAAGCTCCCAGATTGCCGCCTGCCAACCGACGGGCAAGGCTTAACGCCATCCAGGTGATCACACCCAGCACCACCGAAAGCGCAGCCGCCATGGCGAAGTTGGCGTAGTTGGTGAATTCGCCGTAGATATTGAGTGGAAGAATGCTTAAGCGTGTGCCCAGGGTAAACGCCGTACCAAAGGCGCCCATGCTGGTAGCAAAGCAGATGGCACCGGTTGAGAGTAGCGCGGGTGCAATGCCGGGCACGATAACGTCTTTGGTGACCTGCCAAGTGTTAGCGCCTAACGAGCGGGCGGCCTCTTCAAGGCTGCTGTCCAGGTTGTCGCAGGCAGCCATTACCGTGGTGATCACACGAGGAATGGAGAAGTAGAGGTAGCCAATAAAGAGCCCGGCCAGTGAGTAGGCGAACATCCAGCGCTCGCCAAACAGCCACAGGCTGGTCTGCGCCAAGGCGCCTTGGCGTCCCCCCAGCATGATGACCAAAAAGCCCACCACCACGCCCGGGAAAGCCAGCGGAAAGGTGAGGATAGCTACGAGTATGGACTTGCCAAAAAAACGCTGACGGGCGAGAAAAAAACCGGCAACGCCCGCAATGGCCACCGCAACCAGTGACACTACCAGCGAGAGGCCCACGGTTGTCGCTAGACTAATTAAGTACTGACGATGGGTAAGAATGGTCAGGTAAGCGCTTATGCCACTACTTGGGTCTGCCTCGTTACCCATCATGATCAGACGCGAAAAAGGCAGGAGCCAAAAGGCGCAGAAAACCACCAGTGCTGGCAGTAAGGCGAACAACGCGATAAGGCTTTTTCGTCGCGCGGGCCCCACCATGATCTGATGAGTATTGACGTAAGAAGCAGCCCCGAAGGGCTGCTTGGATGCCGCTGTCATGATTAACGAACCTCCGACAGATACCGCTCAGAGAAGCTACGTTGAGCAGCCGCCATGGCGGGGTAGTCGAGTGCTTGGGCGCGGGCGTACTCGCTATCGGGCAGAAAGACTTCGCGCGCTTCAGGGGAAATGGCGCTGGCGCGCACAGGGCGTAGGTAAGCATCTGCCCATACCGCTTGGCCTTGATCAGAGAGCACGAAATCAAGCACTTGCTGGCCGTTCTCAGGGTTAGGGCCATCTTTTACCAGGCTCATAACGTAGGGCACTACCACGCTGCCCTCTTCGGGAATCACAAACTCTACATTGGCACCATCGCTATGGCGTGCGCGGTAAGCGTTGAAGTCGTAATCGAGAAGAATCGGGATCTCGCCAGAAAGTACTCGCGCATAGCTGGTTTGCTTGGGCACAATCGGGTCGTTTTCGGCGAGCTGGTTAAAGTAGTCGATCGCTGGAGTGAAGTCGTTAAGATCGCCACCCATGGCTAGGTTGACCGCCACGGCACTGACGTAACCGACAAAGGCGCTGGCGGGGTCAAGGTAACCCACCATGCCGCGATACTCGGGCTTGAGCAGGTCTTCCCAGGAAGTCGGTACCGGTGCGCCATCCAAGGCATCAACGTTGACCATAAAACCGAGGGTGCCGGAGTGAATAGCAAACCAGTTGCCTTCGGGGTCTTTTAGGCCTTCGGGTATCTCGTCCCAGTGCGCAGGCTGGTAAGGCGTCACTACGCCCTCTTCCATGGCCTGAATGCCAAAGGTCACCCCGTAGTAAACGACATCGGCCACCGGACTAGCCGCTTCAGCGACCAATTGGGCTAAGGATTGGCCGGAGTTTTTGTTGTCTTGCGGCACGTGAATGCCGGTCTCCTGTTCGATCAAACGCAGCTGAGTGCCCCAGTCCGCCCACTCTGGTGGGCAGTTGTAGCAGATTGCGTTGTCGCTTGACTGGGCAGTAGCAGCCCCTGACGCACTGATAACCGCCGTGGCCAGTAACGCTTTATAAAGACGTTTAAGGTTCATGCGTTTAAGACTCATACCGTGTTCCTCTAGGAAGTGCTTGACGTGGACTTACGGGATGTCGGGATTCCGACACTTTCGCCCTTACGCAGTGCGTGGGGCAGGGGAGCAGGTGTGCATTCTTCTCCCCGAATCATGGTTAGCAAGGTGTGAACTGCCTCGCGCCCGATCTCGGCGCGAGGCTGCTCAATGGTGCATAGCGATGGGTAGAGGTGTTTGCCTAAAGCAATGCCGTCAAAACCCATTACAGAGAGGTCGCCAGGCACGTTAAAGCCGGCGCGTTGCAGTTCGCCCATCAGGCTGATGGCGAGCAGGTCATTGGTACAAATCACCGCACTTAGAGAGTCTGGCCCTTGCAGTGCTGGTGTTAGGCTTGCCAGGTCAGCTTGGGTATGGCGCGCCATCTCAACCAGTGGGCGGGCGGTCAGGCCGGCCTTGCGCATAGCGAGGCAGTAACCCTCAAAGCGCTGTTGGGCGCGGTCTGACTGGAGCAGCGGGCCAGCAACCATGCCAATTCGCTCATGGCCCAGGTTGATTAAGTGGCGAGTGGCATCAGCGCTGGCGGCACGGTTATCGACGCCCATGGAGGGGAAACCACTATTGCCCGGCGGGTTGTAGACCAGTAAGCAGGGCGTCTTTTCCAAACGCAGCTTCTCCAGCACGGCGCTGTTATCCGCTTCAGCCACGGTAAGCACCAAGCCGTCCACGCGCTGGCGCAGCATCTCCTCAACAATGTCACCCTCGCGGCTGGGCGAGTAGTCACTGGTGGTAACGATCAGTGAGTAACCAGCCGCTCTGGCTGCTACTTCCATAGCTTGTAGCTGCTCGGCAAACACCGGGTTATCGAGACTGGGCACCATAACGCCAATCATTTGCGTGGCTTGTGAGCGTAGCTGCTGAGCGACTTTATTAGGCCTAAACGCCAGCTGCTGGGCAGCGTTAAACACTTTTTCACGCGTCGCTGGGCGTACCAAATCGGGGCTTGAAAAAGCCCGCGCCGCGGTTGCCCGAGAGACGCCGGCAAGTTTGGCCACGCTGAGTAAATCTGCCATTCGGATACCTGTTATCAGTGCAATGAGATCGATCTCATTTGTTAGGTATCAGCCTAGAGAGGGTATGTGACGGCTAAATGGCGGGAATATGTATTTTTAGCGTGATTATGATGACAAGGTGGTTAGCCTTTACAAAACGAAGGCTACTGAACGGGAGCCTGTTTTGCTTGAGCACATTGCGCTGGTTTCCAGGGGCCGCTAAAGTCTTGCTCTTGTTCACCTGGGCGAGACCACTTTATGGCCACACTGATGATTCAAGGCACCACCTCGGATGCGGGTAAAAGCACCGTGGTGGCAGCCCTTTGCCGCGCGCTGGCAAGGCGTGGGATATCAGTGGCGCCGTTTAAACCCCAGAATATGGCGCTGAATAGCGCCGTAACCGAGGATGGCGGCGAGATTGGCCGCTCGACGGCGTTACAGGCCCAAGCCTGCTATTTAGCACCCCATAGCGATATGAACCCGGTATTGCTCAAGCCGGAAACGGATCGCGGTGCCCAGGTGATTTTGCGCGGCAAGGTGTACGGCCATATGGACGCGCTGGATTACCATGCCTTTAAACGTACCGCTCAAGAGAGCGTAATGGCTGCATGGCAGGCGTTAGAAAGCCGCTTTGACGTGATTATTGCCGAAGGTGCGGGCAGCCCGGCTGAAATCAATTTGCGTAAAGGCGATATCGCCAATATGGGCTTTGCCGAAGCGGCTGACTGCCCAGTATTACTCGTCGGTGATATTGATCGCGGTGGGGTGTTCGCCCAGTTAGTGGGTACGCTGGCGCTATTGAGCGAGAGCGAACAGGCGCGTACCAAGGGCTTTATTATCAACCGCTTTCGGGGGGATATAGCGCTGTTGGAGCCAGGTCTTGAGTGGTTGGAAGAACGTACTGGAAAACCGGTATTCGGCACGCTGCCTTATCTGCAGGGGCTGGTACTCGATGCAGAAGACAGCATTGGTTTAACCCACGCTGAAAAAGCCAGCCAGACGCTCAAGGTGATCGTGCCCGCGCTACCGCGTATTAGTAACCACACCGATTTTGACCCTCTACGGTTACACCCCCAGGTCTCGTTGTCGTTTATCCGGGCTGACCAACCGATTCCTGCCGCCGATGTGATTATGTTGCCCGGCAGTAAAAGTACTGCCAGTGATCTTGAATGGCTGAAACGCCAGGGCTGGGATATCGCCATTCAGCGTCACTTGCGCTATGGGGGCAAAGTGCTAGGTATTTGCGGTGGTTTCCAAATGCTGGGCGAATGGGTAGATGACCCTGACGGCCTGGAGGGAAAACCTGAAAAAGTCGCCGGATTAGGACTATTAGCCCTTACCACCCGCATGGTGGCGGGTAAGCAGTTGCGCAACGTGAGTGGCTTAACCGTGGCAGAGGGCGCTACTGTTACTGGTTATGAGATCCATAACGGCGTAAGCGATGGGGCAGCGCTTAGCTCACCGCTATTTGATTTAAACGGACGCCCAGAAGGCGCCGTTAGCAAAGATGGCCAAATTATCGGTACTTACCTGCACGGACTATTTGATCATCCGGAGGCCTGCCAAGCATTGTTAACACAGTTGGGCCTTTTGAATGGGGAGCAAAGTGATTACCAAGCCCATCGCGAGCGTGAGCTCGATCGTTTGGCCGATATGCTGGAGGAGCATATTGATGTTGAGGCAGTTATGGCGCTGATTGATGCTGGCGCCATGAAAACTGTTAAATAGATTCTTTGACCCAGTGCTCAAGCAGTAAATCAATAAATAGCTGTGCGGTACTTGAGAGACTGTGGGTATTGCTGCGCACAAGGCCAATGGAACGCTGAATGCGCGGCTCAGGCAGGTCTCTTGAGCACAATGTGTCGTGATCTGGCCCAGGCATGGTCATACGCGGCAAAATTGCCACCCCTAAGCCTGACTCCACTAAACCCAAAGAGGTCGACAAGTGTTGAACCTCATAAAAACTGTTTAAGTGGATACCCTCTGCCGAAAGCGCATTATCCAGCAACGTGCGGTTACCACTATCGCGGCTCACAGTGATGAGACGAACATCTTCTAGATCGCTCCACTCAATCTGCTTTTTGCTCGCGAGTGGATGATCCGAGCGTAGTGCCAATACAAAGGGGTCTCGCAGCAGCGGGGTAAAGCGCACCTCCGAGCTTTGCGCGCTGATCATGTTGATGCCGAAATCCGCCTCGCCATTAATGACTTTTTCCAGCCCCTCGTTGGCGCTGACATCCAGAATTCGGATGCGAATGCCCGGCCAAGCCTCGCTAAACACACGAATGACACTAGGCAAAAAGTAGAATGCCGCCGTCGGCAAGCAGGCAATTGTCACGGTTCCTTTTTGGTGCGTGACCATCTCCCGAATTCCCAAAATAGAGGACTCGTACTCCTCAAGCATACGCCTGGCTCGGGGCAAAAAATCGGCCCCAATAGGCGTCAGTCGAGTACGCCTAGTGGTTCTCTCAAGTAGTTCAACTTCAAGGAGTTCTTCCAGCTTTTGGATACGGCGGGTGAGGGCCGGTTGCGACAAATGCAAGCGCTGAGCCGCCTCATGAAAGGTGCCTAATTCAGCGACTAAAATGAACGCATGAAGGTCAAGAAATTCGAGTCTATGCAGCATGGGATTGTTGCGCAAAAAAAGTGGATTAATAACCAAAACACATTAATGCAAGAATCGTATTTATAGCAATCTATATTTGCATTTGAGACATTAAAGATTGGCTGACATTCTCCGTGCATACAGTCATCGCGAACTATGGCGGAACGATATGAACAGCATTCCTTGTGTCATTATGCGGGGCGGCACCTCTCGAGGCCCCTTTATTCGCATGAAAGACCTGCCCAATGACCAAGCCCAGCAGGCAGACATCCTACTTAGCTTGATGGGCTCTGGGCATGCGCTACAGATCGATGGTATTGGGGGAGGCGACCCGCTCACCAGTAAAGTGGCCATTGTGGAGCGCTCGTCACACCCTGATGCCGATGTTGACTATCTATTTGCGCAAGTGGATGTAGTGAACAAGCGTGTCGACTTTAACCCTAACTGCGGCAATATGCTCTCTGCCGTCGGGCCCTATGCTATAGAGACAGGGCTGGTAGAACCGCAAGACGGTACCACCGTGGTGAAAGTCCATAACTTAAACACCCAGCGGTTGATCGAATGCCATGTCCTTACACCGGGGAAGCAGGTGCAGTACGAAGGCAGTGTCACCATTAGCGGCGTTCCGGGAAGTGCTGCGGGCATCCAGCTTAGCTTTTTAGACATCATGGGCAGTAAAACAGGTCACCTGTTACCTACGGGAAACGCATGCGATGAGATAGCAGGGGTTGAGGTGAGCTGTATCGATGCGGCCACCCCGATTATGCTGCTGCGCGCTGAGTCGGTCGGATTAACCGGCCATGAATCGCCTGCTGAGCTGGATAATAACGCGGCCTTGTTAACCCGCTTAGAAACCTTGCGTCGGGAAGCGGGGCGGCGGATGGGAATGGGCGATGTTAGTCAGAGCGTGCTGCCCAAGGTGGTGCTGATTTCAGCGGCTGAAGCGGCATCGCACACGCTGAATGTTCGCTATTTTGTGCCTCATCGCTGCCATAAAGCGATCGCCGTAACAGGGGCGATGGCGGTGGCGGCGGCGATTAACGTGCCGGGCTCGGTGGCCAATCAAATGGCCATGAGCACTCAGAAGCTTCCCGCTGGGCAACTGCTATCACAGATTGTGTTAGAGCATCCTTCTGGCTCTATTGAGCTAACGGCAGAGTATCGCCAACAGAATGCGTTTGACCTGGCGCGCGTATCGCTTATTCGAACGGCTCGCAAAATTATGAGCGGGCAAATTTTTTATGCGAGCCCTTCAAAGGAAGTGGGTCATCACGCTATCGAAACCGTTGATTGAATCACGCTACCACTACTAACAACCGACAATAATCAATAACAGGAGTATCGCCATGACCATCTTGAAGCACACACCGCTTAACACATTCAAGAAAGCGCTACTTGTCGTTGCTTGTTCCACGCTGGGCGCTATCAGTGTGAATGCCCAAGCTAACGATGTGAGCGTGCCCGACACTATCCACTGGACTATTCCGTTTGGGGTAGGCGGTGGAACCGATGTGTGGGCACGCTTCTTCTCTACCTGGATGAGTGACCATATTCAAGGTAACCCTACGCTAGTCATTGATAACGTGCCCGGCGGTGGCTCCATTAATGGCAGTAATCTGTTCGCTATGCGGGCTGCCTCGGATGGCAGTCAATGGATAGGCACGTCTGCTTCTACCCAGTACCCCGCCATGCTACAAGACCGCCGAGTACGTTATAGCTACGACGATTGGACACCGATTTTAGCGACCCCCACCGGCGGCGTAGTGTATGCCCAACCTAGTCTGGGCGATAGCGCAGAGGAGGTGCTGAACGCGGTGACCAACCAGCGCGTTAAATTTGCAGTGCAAAGCCATACAGGGCTGGAACTGCCGGTATTGATTGCGCTTGATCTGCTGGGTGCTGATGTACAGGCCGTTTCTGGCATGCGTAGCCGTGGAGAAGGGCGATTAGCCTTTGAGCGCGGCGAGGCAGATATCGACTTCCAAACCACCTCTGCCTATTTCAGCAGCGTGGAACCTCTGGTAGAGAGCGGACGAGCGGTGCCGCTGTTTTCCCTAGGCGTACTCAACGACAGCGGCGAGATCGTTCGTGACCCTGCCTTCCCTGACTTGCCGACCTTCAATGAAGTTTACGAAACCCTTCATGGCGAAGCGCCTAGCGGCCCCGCCGCCGAGGCGTATCGCAAATTCTTTGCCTCCGGGTTCACGCTGCAAAAACTGATTCTGCTGCCTAGCGACGTGCCAGCTGATCTCATTCAGGAGTATCGCGAAGCGGCACAGCGTTTTGTGGACACAGAAGCGTTTAAAGATGCAGCGATGATCCAGCTTGGCCCCTACACGCCGGTGGTCGGTGAGGTCGTCGAGCAGCATCTGCAGGAGGCCATGTCACTTGATGATGACACGCGACAGTGGCTGGTCGAGTGGCTGTTAGAGCAGCACGGTGCCCGTATTTAACACGCCAGTTAACACAAAAAAAGCACTGCTTAAGCGGTGCTTTTGGGCTCCCTTACACTAAACAACATAAGAGCCATGACAATGATAGATGTCTTATTCTCCAGTTTGGGGCAGTTATTTACTGTTCCCCATATGCTGTACATGGTGATCGGTGTCCTGATTGGGCTGATTGTGGGCATCATTCCTGGCCTTGGCGGCATTGCCGGTATGTCGCTTCTGTTGCCTTTCCTCTATGGCATGGAGCCTTCTGTCGCCCTGGGTATGCTGATGGGGTTAGTGGCGGTGATCCCCACTGGTGATACGTTTGCCTCTGTACTGCTTGGGATCCCAGGCTCTAGTGCTTCCCAGGCCACCGTGGTGGATGGCTTTGCGTTGGCTAAGAAAGGGCAGGCTGCACGAGCGCTCTCTAGCGCATTTCTGTCGTCAATGCTGGGCGGCCTGATCGGTGCGCTGGTGCTCACGGCCTTTATTCTCATCGCCCGGCCTGTTGTGCTGTCGTTTTCTTCATCAGAGCTATTTATGTTGACGCTGCTGGGGCTCTCCATGGTGGCGGTGCTTTCTGGTAAGGATGTTTTTAAAGGCATTGCCGCCTGCGGCGTTGGCTTATTGGTCGGCACTATCGGCATGGCGCCAGCTACCGGCGAGTTCCGGCTGCCGTTTGAAATTGACTACCTCTATGACGGGTTGCCGTTAGTGGTGGTCGGTTTAGGTATTTTCGCACTGCCCGAAATTATTGATCTATTGGTGAAGCGTGGCGCGATTGCCGAACAGCCCTGCCAACTAGGTAAAGGTTGGAAAGAGGGGGTAAAGGATGTGGCCAGAAGGCCTGGGTTAGTGGCCCGCTGCGCGGGGATTGGCAGCTTGATGGGGACTATTCCTGGCTTGGCGGGCTCGGTGGTGGATTGGCTCACCTATGGCCACGCGGTACAGAGCGCCAAAGATAAATCGCAGTTTGGAAAAGGCGATATTCGCGGCGTGATTGCGCCGGAGTCTGCTAACAACGCCTGTGCCTGCGGGGCGATGGTGCCAACTTTACTGTTTGGGATACCCGGTTCGGGTACGGCGGCGGTGTTTTTAGGTGGATTGCTTCTGCTTGGCCTTCAGCCCGGTGTCAGTATGTTAGAGACGAACCTCGATCTGACGTACACCATTATTTGGTCATTAGCGCTGGCCAATATTTTGGGTGCTGCTCTTTGTTTGGGACTCGCTAGGCCCGTGGCCAGCTTAACCCGGGTGCCATTCGTAATTTTAGCGCCGCTGATCACCATCTTGATCCTCTTCGCCGCCTATCAAGCGACGCGTTCGCTGGGTGATCTATTTGCCCTTGGCATTATTGGCGCGATTGGCGTGCTGTTTAAGCAGGCAAACTGGTCTCGCCCCGCCTTTTTAATTGGCTTTGTGTTAGCACCTGGTGCAGAAGCCTACTTCTATCAAGCCGCTCAGTTTCAAGGAGCAGAAGCCTTTATGCGGCCGGGGGTTCTGATTATTGGTGCACTGATTGCGGCATCATTGATTGTTCCTCCTTTACGCAGCTACCTGCAAAAGCGCCGCCCAACCGAGCATTCTGCTACATCTACGCTTCAAGAAGAGGTGGCGCCGCTGTCGCTGGGTGTGATCGATGTGGCATTGCTAGGCAGTCTGTTAGCTGTGGCTGGATATATGTGGTGGGCGTTTGCTGACCTTTCCATGCTAGGGGGCATCATGCCGAGGCTGGCAATTGCCATTATCGTGGCGGCGTGTCTGATGGAAATCATCAGAACGGTTATCAAACCGATGAAGTGGCAAATTCAGACATTACGCCAGCAGTTCTTTTGGGTGGCTGGTTTCTTCGCTTTGATAGGTGGCGTGATGGTGTTCGGCTTCCTGTTTGCCGCCGCGGTATTTTGCCTTGGATTCTTACTGGTGGTGGCGCGTATGAAGCCCATGGCTGCCGTGGGTTTAGCGGCTGGCGTGACACTCTTCTTAATGGGGATGGCGAATCTGTTAACGCTTACCTATCCCACAGGGATGTTGGCTGGGTTATAAAAATGACTGCCTCTAAACAAACACAAAAAGCCATTAAATTGGCTTTTTGTGTTTAAAGAAATTACTGTTTTGCGCGTTTCGCCATCACAGTGATTTCAATACTGCTTCCTCCGTAGAGGTTAGGGGATTCGGTGCAGGTGCGGGCAGGGTAGCGGCCAGGTTCAAAGTACTCCGCGTAAACAGTGTCCATGTCTTGGATAGCGTGTAGATCCGTGAGGTGGATATCCACCCGCACTATATCCGCTAAGCTGCCGCCTTCCATTTCAAGCATGCGCGAGAGTGCACGCATCACAAGGCGAGTCTCCTCTTTAACGTCGCCACGGGCTGCGTGGCCGTTAGAAAGATCGTCAACGGTCAGCCCTGAAATAAACACATAGTGATCATCGACGACCATGTGGCTACCGGGGAAGCTTGGTGTGGGCATGGTAGGGTCATTCATAAAGGTGGGCATACTAGCTCCTTCTAGGTGATGTTCACGCTTACAGTTCACTTCGACAGATTGTTAACAGTAGTGTTCAGTATCAGTAAAAATGAATGGACGTCGCGGTGAGGCACGTCGCGCTGTCAAAACGGTGATGTTTGCTCTAGGCTTGCGGGTTTTTAGTCGCTGAGGATGATTCAAATGAAGGTCGTACACGTTAACGCAGAGGCCCAGCGCAACGCCTGTCTGGC
>CEGF01001118.1_pt1 | contig 11321 bp, 9 predicted proteins | sample 306341 | NCBI WGS metagenome assembly CEGF01 (sample SAMEA2755655, study PRJEB7226) | microbial mat metagenome | biome: microbial mat; feature: hypersaline; material: grass silage | place: USA | collected 2014-02-19 | depth 0 m
GCTGCCTGCACGGCAGCGAACTCGATGCTGTCACGCTCACGCTGAGCGTCAGCTTTCTGAGCTGCCTGCACGGCAGCGAACGCCAGGACGGTTCGCTATTCCTTTCCAAGATTGTTTCTGAGCTGCCTGCACGGCAGCGAACTGCGCATAATCAATGCGAGCGCGTAATATTGTTTTCTGAGCTGCCTGCACGGCAGCGAACCGCGTGCGTGGGCTTCGGCCAAGTGATCGGCATTTCTGAGCTGCCTGCACGGCAGCGAACACGTAGCCAACATTACCCGCGAAGACGGTAAATTTCTGAGCTGCCTGCACGGCAGCGAACCGCGGAAGGTGCTCATGCTGCCTCCTCAAGCGTTTCTGAGCTGCCTGCACGGCAGCGAACGAATCGCCAGCAGCGCCAGAGCTTTTCTCTACGTTTCTGAGCTGCCTGCACGGCAGCGAACGTAGGCGAGCCGTTCCGCGCCCAGCGGCATGATTTCTGAGCTGCCTGCACGGCAGCGAACTCTTCGCGCCCAGCTCAGCATCAAAGTTCTCATTTCTGAGCTGCCTGCACGGCAGCGAACCATTACCCATGGCAAGCATGGGGCGATGGGTTTTTCTGAGCTGCCTGCACGGCAGCGAACAAGTTTATATTAGCGTTTATCCTGAGTCTGGCTTTCTGAGCTGCCTGCACGGCAGCGAACCACTCATCGTAAAATGCATTCTCTTGCTCATTTTTCTGAGCTGCCTGCACGGCAGCGAACGTAGAAGCCACCGGCCTGGCGCTGTTCAAAGCTTTCTGAGCTGCCTGCACGGCAGCGAACGGGTAGCGCTTTGGCGGCGGCTTTGCTCGTTATTTCTGAGCTGCCTGCACGGCAGCGAACTGGGAACTGCCGTTCTGATAGTCTTTTTATCAGTTTCTGAGCTGCCTGCACGGCAGCGAACTAGAGCATATCAAAATTAATATGCTGATTATTAAAGAGCTTTAGCCAAAAAAGCGGTATCACCCTTTTTCGAGCGATACCGCTAAGTGATTGATTATTGGTCGCCTATTTTCATGCTAGAAAAAAGGGTCAAAACCACGGCACTGTGGCGTCAGGGCTTAAGCCATAGTGATTAAACGAACCCGCCACCGGTTTTTCCTGAGGCTTGCCGTGTTCAATAAACAGGCTAAAGCGCTGCTGGGTGGAGCGGCTGTTTATTTGCACGAAGGGTAGCTCAATGCGCCGCGTCGCTAGCTTGGCATAAACCTGCTGCGCTTCGTCTTCCGAAATATCATGCCGCTTGGCATAGCGTTTGGCACGACTTGGGCTGCCGGTATTGAACTGCTTGCGCGCCACGTTGAAGTGCTGAGAATTGGCGGGCACGGCAAGCACCTCACTGAGTTGGGTGTGATCACGCATGCCGGTTAGCCAGTCAGCGCCCATCAATTGCCCCAGCCGTGCCTGAGTGCCATGCAAACGCAGGTGATCGCCTAATGTACGAGCACTGACTCCATGCTTATGGGCTGGGAAGCTAACGCCTATATCCGTTGCCTGTAGGTCAAATAGCGCCCGATGCAACTTGTTGTAGAGCGCGCCCATCAGCATCGGCGGAGCGAAATCGGGGTCAGGCCTTAGCCGAATATCAATATAGTGATCCATGGTTTACCCCGCTTCGCCGAATACACCGCCGCGAATCAGGGTCGCCATAACAAAGTGCTGATCTTCTTTCGTAGGCACTTGATCCTTGATCATCCAGTTATCTAGCAGAGAGTAGAAATCAGCCTTCTGCTTGGGCTGGCGGTACGCTTTGCCCTGCGTGGTCACTGAGCCATACGGCTCAACGGCGATAGGCCCAAGATCTTCATCGTTCTCATTAGGGTACCAAGTGTCGATGGTACGAATGGCGTTACCCAGTTTCTGCGAGTGAATACCGGCAATCTTGCTAACGTGATAAAGCGTTTTGCTCTTATCACCCCGGCCCCGATCAAGAATCAGCTCTTGTGAAGGGAACACTTCTTGGCCACTGCCCACACGCACATAAGCCACTACCTCTAGCAGTAAGTGCTGCTCGCCGGCCAGTGCGGAGGCAATAAGTCCGGCGAGCTCTTTAAGCTCGGCAGTGTCCTCGAAGGCCCGCAACGAGAGCGACAGTGCATCAAACGTCCACTCTTTAATGGTTTTACCCTGCGCCAATTGTCGAACGCTTACCTCAACTTGCTCTGCGCCCATGCGGTTACGCCACAGAAAGCGGCCATTAGCGAGGTTATTGGCATAGCGATGCGCCAGCTCGTCGAAGCCTTGCGCTTGTTTATACTCGGCAACTGCCTGTTCCAGCTTGGCTTGGTACTCGGCGTTATTACAGGCCGAAGGCGTTCCGGCACCCGCCAATACGCGCAGCGTAAATCGAGCAACTAAGGTGTCTGCATCGTGGGGCAGCGTGGCGACATCGACAGTTTGCAGGTTGGGATTTTCAATCGCCGCATCTAGCTTAGCTGGGTCTTGGTCTTTGGCTTTCAAGCGGTTGGAAATGGTGCCGCGCACCGACTTTTCACGCACTTCTACCGGCTGCCACTGCTGATCATCTTGGCGCTGTTCCCAGTTGCTGGCGTAAAGCAGGGCGTCGGAAGGGTCAAGCTTGCGCTCAAAAGCGAGGACGGAAGCAGTTTTAAGGGTATCGTTTTTAGCCATGATAAAGCTCCTGGTTTACTGTGCAGTGGCGCGAAGGTGGTAATCGTTATTAAGTCGGTAAAGTCCCGCTTCTTCGTCGTTATCAACGTACCAAAGCAGGTCTTCCGGTTGCTTCATGCGGTGGGGGCTGACCCATTCGCCAATGGAGTAGAGGCTTTCAACAAAGCGAAACTGAGTCTTGGCATCACGGGCATTGGCCACTTCTCCGGGTGGGAAAAGATCAGAAATAGCGCCGTAACCTACGGGGATAGGCACCAGCCAGCCGCGATAGGGGCGCTGCACCTGCCAAACAGGCTTCTCGTTGGATTCACCTTCATTTTCCAGGATGCAATAGTGATTGAGCCGTGAAAGGTCTAGCCACGTATCCAGCAAACTGGCTTCCGGGTTTTGCTGTTGCAGCGTTTGGTGATGTTCGGTGAGGTAGTCGTCGCGCAGGGTTAGCGCAAAGCCCGGCAGCCAGCGGCGCTTTAGGCGGGCGAACTGCTTTTGCCGTTCTTCTTCATCGTCATCAAGCGTGACCCATTGTGGGCGTTGCTTGTGGCTTGGCACGACGCGGTTAGGAATGACGCTGCCACCGGCAATACGCATACCCGCAACGATCTCACCGATTTGATGGGCAATATCTTCATGCTCACTTTCTGTAGCAGCACTATCCATTGAGAAGATCAGAGTGATATCAAGATGGACGCGCCCTTCCTCCACAATCGCTGCTGTACCACCCGATTTATCCACCGGGTTACGGGTGAGATGAAAGCCTCGAATGTAACCGCCATCAGTGGCTTGGGCTTCAAAGTCGTGGCAAATAACCCCCACACGGCCTAATGAAACGGGAATACTCGCATCTGCTAACTTCCGCTCCAGAGCATGCATCAAGCCTACAAAAGCACTCATGGCGGGAAAGCCCCAGGTCATTGGGCTAGAAATTGCGTTGGCGTTTTGCACCCGCAGGCGCGGCAAGACTAGGAGGTTTTTCACTTCACTCATCGTCATCACCTCCTGGCAGGTTGTGTAAGTCTTCCATTAGGCTTTCCATCCATCGACGGTCACGATCCTGCAGGCGTTGATGGGTAGCATCTTTCGCCAATGTTTTCTGCCAGTGGCGAAATTCCACATCGCCTAATGGGAGCTTTTCACCCAACGCCGCATTGAGCCAGTTAGCAAAACGGTGGCGAATCTCTTCTGCCCACTCCACGTTGTTTCGAGCTTCACGAAAAGGAACATCCTCTTCAGCGCGGCCAGGATCTAGCCAGAAGGCTTCTTCGGCGACCAGTTCACATTTTTCATCGTCGCTCCAACCCGCAGGTAGGCTATGCATCTGTATGGCAAACAGCGCTAGCTCGTCCATCAGCATGGCCGAGTAGTCATCGCGCAGGTCTCGGGTGTGCATATCTGTGGAGGGGTTGGTCTCCAGAAAGCGCTTGAGGTCTTTAACAAGGGAGCGCACTTCTAACCGGCTGCCAAATACACCAGGGTGAGAAAACACAGAGGCTACTTTTAGCGGCGGGCGAATATCACGCACATTCCAGCTGGGCGGAAGCGATGCCAATAAATAATTGTTACCGCCCCGCTCACTATTAAGTTGCGAGATATTTTGCGGCTTGGTGCCGCCCATTTTTTGTACGGCTAGGTTGAGATAGCTGTGCACAGGTTGCTCAGCGTATTTACCTTCCCGCTTGGCTTTGCGTGAGCCTTTGGCCTCTTCGCTAAAGCGGTCATGGTTAATGGTTTGAAATACACGATGGGCCAACGAGGTGGCATAGAGCGGGGCTAGCAAACGGAAGTTATCGGCGTCATTTTCTAGCTCTGCGGCATCATCCCCCACCAGCCAGTAGAGCTGTTTTCCGCGGGTATGTGAGGCGTGCTCGCCACGCGGTTCGGTAATCTCCGCAAAGGCATTTATCCACGCCTGGGCTTGTTCGGGGTTATCGCTTAACGCGTTGGCAAACTCGCTATCGTTTTCTAGTGCACGCTCAAGCAGCGATTTTCCCTCGAACTGCAGCTTCAAGAACTTATAAACATCCAAGGCTGCGGCGTTCCCCACAACATCGCCCGCAAAATCAGCGGGTAGCACATGACTACCCACTAGGTTGTGGGCATGTAGCGATTCGGGTGGGGCGTAAAGATTGGAGCCTTTGGCATCCGGGTGAATCGGCTTGAGAGAGTGGGTAACGACTTGCAGTTGACCAACGCGCCTTGCTGCATCGTTGATCCAGGTATCGAATTGAAATTGCTCAACCAATGCCTGGTATTTTGGATCGTCGGGAGCTAGCTTTTCCGCCTTGGTATCGAAGCGATCTTTTAAGAAGGTTTCGATCAATGCTCGGAGTTGCTGCCAACTTCCGCTAGGAATGGTAGGCATTACACATCCTTTCATACTTATATTTGGGGAACACGATAATTCGTGCCAAGATATGCCCCGAGGCAAGATACCTCGGGACGTGTTGGAAAAACGCTAAACTCTTCTAACGGAGCAATAGCCAATCACTCTCTCACCTCCTATCTGCTTTCAGCAGTGACCAGTCTGATTTTTGTCTCACCACTCGGCAGTGCCAGCTGTCGAGTGATTTCAAGCATAGACCTACTTCGCGCAACTATCAACGCCTATCAACATTCACTTTTTAATTTTAAAATTAACCAGCAGCACCATCTCTGAAAATTCTATAAAATGCTCTTGTAAGATAATGATTTAAACTGCTGGAAAAGCAGCTCAGAAATATCACCATTCGCTTTATTCATTAGTAAGCATCATCTGCCGCCCAGGCAGCGGGCCGGTGTCTATCACTGGCCCTCATTTGCTCCGCCAAAATCCCAATACGGGGTGATACCCCCATCGCTGGTTTCTAGCCGAGGCCGTCACTGTGCCGAAGATACGGGCGGCGCGATCAAGAGAGATATCCAAGTCCTCCGCCAAGTCGGCGAGCGCTGTTAAATAGTCGCTGGCACCCCAGGGCTGAATCCGCTCGCCCTGCTCTTTTGCCAGATCTACACGCACCAGCAGGCTTTCTTCCACCGGAACGTAGAGCTTTTCGCCCCGCCTTGCTCCATCGTCTATGCGGTGCAGCGTCCAGGTTTCGCCACCCTCATCGGGCAGCAGCGCGAGCGTTATTTCAGGTTCGAGCTGCTCGCGAAATGGGTCTCGCTGAATCAATACACCGGTTAAATGCAGTTGCGGCATTCCATGCCAGCTATAGGCTCCCAAGGGCGGTGGCTTGGGCGTTTTGCCGATTCGTAGCTCTTTTTTGGTTAACGGCTCGGCGGGCTGCTCAATCATCAATTGGTGCAGCCGCTCGTGCTCCAGGTCTACCAGGCTATCTTTGGCGTGGAGCGTTTCCCGCGCCAGCACGCGGGGGCGGGCATCGATCACTTGGTACTCATCTGGTGTTAACAGCGTGTTAAGTGAGTGGCTATTAAGTTTCCAGGCCATCTTTGTTTCGAAGCCCGGCTTATGAAAAGCGGGTTCATCCCCGCGTTCCAGGTGTTTTAAATTGCTCTCCAGAAGCAGAATATTCGCCACCTCGCAGGCCTGTTCACGATGACGGCGCACACGGCCCGCTAACTGAATAATGGAGCGCATGGAGGACGGTTCAACAATCGCCCAGTCATAATCGTGGTCACGGCCGACTTCTGTTACTGGCGAGCCTAAAACGATAAACAGGTGGTCGTTCTCTTCGCTGCTATCCAGCAGGCGGCGGATATCCGGCTGCTGGAAAACGCGATCTGGTTCAGTCCGTTGCAGCGTTTTGTCTAACCGGCGCTCAATTTCTGAGCGCATGACCAACGGGTGGCGGGAGTGGTAGACGCACAAGTGAAGCCGCACACCTTCTGGAGCGCCCTGCTGGAACAGCGCCCTGGCCACATCCACCAAAGGGTCGATATTGGCCATTCGAATCAAGCCAAAGCTGACGCGTTTGCCCGAATGGGGATCAATGGAGTGATGCTGCTGGTGAAGCGCTAGCGCATGAGTGCGCAGCAGTGTCGCAATGGCGGGCCTTATCTCTTCCGGGCGTTTGCTTAGTGGTGGCAATGCTAAAATCTCGCCACGGCGGCGCACTGGGCTTTTGGCGAGGCGCTCTAACCGACGCTTGGCAAAGTCTTGATGCGCGGCCTTGAAGGTCTCGCTACTGGCGCAGTTTTCATGCTGACGGTCGTGCTCATCGAACCATGCGCAACAAATATCCACCGCCAAGCCCGGTTCGCCTCGGTGGCGTTGAAAGGCTTCGCGACCGCTTCGGTAGGCTTCATACAACCCTTCGACCAATGCGGGCGGCAAGGTGGCCGATGACAGCAGCACCCTAGAGCCCAAAAGCCCTGCCCAATTCACTAATCGAGTAAGCGCGGGCAGGTCATTGATGTCGAAATCGTCGATTTCATCGAGCACTAAGTCGCTGCTCATCAGGCGCAGCATGGGCACGATCTGTCGCCCGCCGCGCGTGCTTTCCGTAGCAGGCACCAGGTGGTCAACGGTACATACCAAAATGGGCGCGGCGATAAGAGCGCGAGTGCCCGGTTCATTATTCAGGCGACGCAGCACCGGGTGATTATCGAAATTGCCGTCAAATACCACGTGGGCGTCTTCTTCGATCAGCGCCTGTTTTGATGCAGAGCCGCTGGTTTCGGCTTCTTGCTCGAAATGTTCAAACAGGGTTTTATTGGCGCTGCCACCTACCCGCACGGCGAGTTCATCTTCACTTAAATGCAGACGTTCACGCAGAGCCTGACCGGTTTGCAGCGTTAGCGTGCGTAGCCCCAGCGCTATGCTAAAACGCGCCCCCTGTTGAGGGTCAGCCAGCGCATACATAATGCGCCCATTGGCCAGGGTTTTACCGCAGCCGGTGGAGGCCATATTGATGCCAAAAAAGCCCTGGCGCTGGCTGCGCTCCCTCAGCGATTGGGCCAGATCGAAGGCTTTATCCTGCCAGCGAAACCGTGGGTGACTGCTGCGTTTACGGAAGCCTTTATGGCGCGCTAGACGGGGTAAGTGGCTGTCAACGCTGGGCAACGCACGGGCAACCGCGGCGGCGTGTTTCTCAACCCCCAGAATATGCTCATCCAACGGCTGATTGGGCTTGCCGGTTTTGCGCACGGTATTGGCAATCAGCGGGTAGTTGGGCTCGCCGCGCATGCGATGCTTGAGCTCTTCCAGGCTGGAGTAGTGGTGGTCGGCCAGCATTAGGCTAAGCCGGGCTAGGTGCATAACATAGCGACTTTCCAACCAGTGCCCGCCATTTTGTAGCCGCACCTGTAACCGCGTGGCAAGCTTTGTGGCACGATCACGCCAACGTGGGGTGCTAACGGGCAATCCGTTCTTGAACCGCCAATAAGGCGCGATGCGTTTCGGGTCTTGCGTCTCAGGAATCTCGTTCCACTCGGCATGAATGGAAGCAAACAATCCCCCCAGTTGTTCCGCCTGAAGTGGTGCGTTTCCTCTGCCCCAGCGCCTTTCATTTTCGCCAACTTTTTCCGGCGGTTTTAAAGGTAGCCGGTGGTGGCTAAGCACCAGCCAACCCAGTGCTGCAGCCAGCGGCGGTAAGCGACTAAACACCGCTGAGGCGGGGGCATCTATCCCGTCACGCTCTAATCCATCTAGCCAGTCCTGCTCTTGATAACCACCTTCGACTAGGCGCGCCAGCCAGGTGGCGTCGTCGTCACTGCCTACAAACGCTTGGAAAAGACGCAGCGATATCCACTCATGACGGTATAAGTTGCGACCTTCCAATTTGCCTTTTAGCCGCTGCTGGAAGGCATCGCAGGCTTTTCCCAAGTCGTGCAGTAACGCGGCTAAAGCGGTGAGCAGGAGGATATCTTCACCGCTGTGCCAGTCGTTTTCATCGCCGCGGCGCAGGATATCTCGGGCGGTGGTGTTGGTCGGCACTGCGCCGTTGGTATTAAACCGCGAAGCATCCCCCACCACCCACATCAGTTCGCTATGGTCGTGGCCACGAATCCAGTGGCAGGCGACGGCGGTGTTTTTGCGGGCTTTTTTACGCAGCAGTTTGCGCAGGGTGTCCAGCCCGGCCTGGGTGATCGGCGTTTGCCAGGTGCGGTCGCCGCGGCGTTCGGCAAACTGGTCGAGGATGCGGCGCGTCTCTTTCAGGGCGTTTTTGTTGCACTGGGAAATCAGCAGCACGTTCATACTTCGCCACTCCCCAGCGCTTGGGCGACTTCCTTGAGCGTATCAATCATAAAGTCGAGGGATTCGGTGCGGGTTAGGCGTTCGATACAGGCTTGGCGAAACTCTTGCTCTTCATCGCCGCGCATAGCGGAAATAAACGCCTGGGGCAGAATCACCGCGTCTTTCACCAAATCCGCCACATCAAAAACCAAGCCGCCCCGGCGGGTTTTGCCGTGGAGTACCGCAAGGCCATGGGGTATCCCCAGAACCCAGGTGGCAGTAGCTGCCAGGCCATAGGCGAGGTAATTGCCGTGATCGAGAAAACGGTTGGCGGGATCGGTGCCAGTACCGCGCTTGGCGCGTGTGAACTCGCCATAGTCGACAGCGTTCACCGCCAGCTTGAACAGCGTTTTGGTTAATCGTGCTTCCAGGGTTAGCAGGTCAACGGTGCTGGGGGCTTTGTTGATCGCTTCACGGTGGTGGGCAAGTGCGCTATGCAGGTGATCGGTGGCAATAGTAAAACCAGCGTCTTTCATCACGCGGCTTGTCCACAGCGCCTCGATACGGGCCAAACGCGCCTGCTGAAACGCCCGGGCGGCATCCAGGCGTTTTGCATCGTCAAACCAGAAGCGCACCCAGTATTGCAAGTACTCCGTGGGCCGGTACTCGCTTTGCGGGGTCAGCCAGGCGACATCTACATCCACCTCGTTGGCGGCAAATAGCGGCGTACCGCCGCCGCCACAAAACCCGACCAATACACCGGCTTTAGCCAGTTCGCGCATGGCTGCCTGAGTAATCGAGGTGCCGGTGCCCAGCAGTATCGAAGTGGTGTTGGCAATGGGGATATTCCAATAGCGAGATTTGCTGCCCTCATCGGTGACGTACTCCACTCGACCACCGTTCACCAACACCCGGCAATGCTGCAGGTAATAGAGGTTGGCGCGCTTGGAATGAAGAATGGTTTTTAGGTCACTGGGCGAAAAGTCATCCATGCGGCGCTCCTGGTTATCGTTTTTCTCACACCCTCATCTAACCATTCTTCACCCCACCACGCCATTGACCTTAGTCATACTTCGCCCCCCCCCCCTAAATCCACCCTCGTCTCATTTGATTGGCGTGCTACGCTTAGCGCTACTGCTCCCCTTATATAGGCACTTCATCATGCATGCTTTTCGTCTTTTTGCCGCGTTGGTCACCACCTTGGTGATCACCCTGCCTGTCTCTTCACACGCCCAGGCCCAAACCAACGGGCAGTGGAGTGAGTACGATGAGGTATTTGAGAACGGCGCCAGCCACGCCACTGTTTGGCAGTGGGGCTGGACAGGCATTTACGGCACCAGCCTGGCGGTGAACGCTTACCAATCCAGCGAAGCGAGCGACCCGGATGACCGCTTTGATGCCCGGGTGGGCGTGGTGAAATCCGCCCTGGCCGTGGCCGGTATGCTGACCGACCGCCAGCCGCACCCAGCGGCATTGGCGGAGTATGAGCGCTTAAAAGCCAGCGGCGATTTAAGCGGCGTGCAGGCGCTGGGCTTGCAGCTCGCCCAAGCCGAGCGTGAGCGCCGGGGTTGGGGCGCACGCGTGAGTTCGCTAGTGGTCAATGGCGTGGCGGGCGCGGTGATTGCCGCCGATGGCCGGGAAAGCGATGGTGCGATCAACTTTGCCACCGGCATGCTGGTCAACGAGCTACAAATTTGGTCGCAGCCGAACCAGGCGTCTTCGGCGATTAACCGCTTCCAGCCCGCCAATCTATCGCTGGGGCCGATTACCATCCCTGGTGAATATGCGCTAAACGTAGGGCCACAGCAGCTAGGCGCTACCTGGCGCTACTGATCTCCCCTGCTGTTACGCCTCTAAAGCGCTGGCAACGGTATACCGCCAGCGCTTTACCGTTGCCAGCGCGGCGTGAACGCGTAAAATAATCAGCAATTTTTTAGCCTTGCTGAACGTTATGTTATAACCTATTTGATATTATACGAGGCCGCTTGATGAGTGAGCATACGCACCGCCACAACAAGGAGGGCCCCTGCCACTTCTCCTTGATGTCGCTATCGGCTGTTAAACGGCTGCTGTTTGTTGCCGTGCCGCTGTTGGCGCTTTGGGTTCTAGTGGTGTGGGCTGGTGGGTGGCTGGGATGAGTCAGCGCTCTTTATCACGTTTACAGCTGCACAACCTGCATTTGGCCCAGGCGCGCCGCACGGTACTGGAACATATCGAGGGCGACTTTAAACCGGGCGCCATTACCGCGCTGATCGGCGCTAACGGCGCCGGTAAAAGCACGCTGATTCAGGCCATTATGGGTGAGCTTCGGCCGATTAGCGGTGAAGTGGTCTGCACCGTCGCGAAAGAGCGCCGGGCGTGGCTGCCCCAGCAGTTGGCGTTAGACCTGACCTTCCCCATGAGCGTGGAAGAGCTGGTGATGACCGGCAGTTGGCCCAGCCACGGCGCGTTAACCGGCTACTGTGCGGGGCACTACCGCAAGGGCCGCGAGATCATGGCGCGGCTGGGTATTTCGCACCTGGCCCACCGCCCGCTGGGTGAGCTTTCCGGCGGCCAGC
>CEGF01000012.1_pt1 | contig 11307 bp, 8 predicted proteins | sample 306341 | NCBI WGS metagenome assembly CEGF01 (sample SAMEA2755655, study PRJEB7226) | microbial mat metagenome | biome: microbial mat; feature: hypersaline; material: grass silage | place: USA | collected 2014-02-19 | depth 0 m
AGGGCGAAGAAGTCGAACCAGCGCGAACCAAAGCGCAAGCGCTTGGCGTAAAAGAGATTTACATTGAAGACCTGCGCGAAGAGTTCGTGCGTGATTATGTTTTCCCGATGTTCCGCGCCAACACTATTTATGAGGGCGAGTACCTGCTGGGTACCTCTATCGCTCGCCCGCTGATTGCCAAGCGGTTGATCGAAATTGCCAATGAAACCGGTGCCGACGCTATTTCCCATGGCGCCACGGGTAAAGGCAACGACCAGGTGCGCTTTGAGCTGGGTGCATATGCGCTGAAGCCGGGTGTGAAAGTGATCGCCCCTTGGCGTGAGTGGGATCTGACGTCCCGTGAAACGCTGATGGCGTATTGCGAAGAGCGTAACATTCCGGTGGACTTCAGCAAGAACAAGAAGAAGTCGCCTTACTCCATGGATGCCAACCTGCTGCATATTTCCTACGAAGGCGGCATTCTGGAAGATCCCTGGGCTGAAGCCGAGGAAGATATGTGGCGCTGGAGCGTCTCTCCGGAAGCCGCGCCAGATACCCCCACTTACGTTGAGCTGACGTATGAAAAGGGCGATATCGTAGCGATTGACGGTGAGCCGCTGAAAGCCCATGAAGTGCTCGAAAAACTCAATAAACTGGGTGGCGACAACGGTATCGGCCGTTTGGATATTGTTGAAAACCGCTATGTGGGCATGAAGTCCCGTGGCTGTTATGAAACGCCAGGGGGCACGATCATGTTACGCGCCCACCGCGCCATTGAATCACTGACTCTGGATCGCGAAGAAGCCCACCTGAAAGACCAACTGATGCCGAAATACGCTGAAGTGATCTATAACGGTTACTGGTGGAGCCCCGAGCGTCGTATGCTGCAGGCAGCCATTGACGAGACCCAAAAGAATGTATCGGGCGTCGTACGCATGAAGCTCTATAAAGGCAACGCTATCGTGGTGGGGCGTAAGTCTGATGAGTCGCTGTTTGATGAATCAATCGCTACCTTCGAAGATGATGCGGGTGCTTACGACCAGAAAGATGCCGAAGGCTTTATTAAGCTAAACGCGCTGCGGTTGCGCATTGCCGCCGGTAAAGGGCGTAAACAGAGCTGATTAAGCGCTGATAAAAGCAGCCTATACCTTGTAGGGCGGCTATCGCATTGCCGCCCTACAAGCAAAGGAGCCATGGTTTTTAAACATGGTTTTTAAAAAAGGAGCCAGCATGCTAAAAAAAATACTTTCCGGTATCTTTGGCAGTGATCGTCAGGCTGAGTCTGGCGCTACCACCAGCGCTGCTGAGCCGGTGGAGTACAAAGGCTACGAGATTGTTTCTCAGCCAGACAACCAGAGCGGTCAGTACCGTGTTAGCGGTTGGATTCGTAAGGCTGACGCCAGTGGTGAAACCCTGGAGCATCGATTTGAGCGTTCAGATATGCTCCCAGGGCGCGAGGCCTGTGATGCCATGATGGTCACTAAAGCGCAGCGCTATATTGATGAAGTGGGTGAGGCGATGTTTGCGCCAGACCCGCGTAGGGCAGGCGAGAGCGAGTAGCAACAACGCCGTCATAATATAGTGAAGGAGAGGCACATGCGCTTATTACACCAAGCCTCACCTTGGCGCTCTCTATTCCATGAGGATGGAGCACTCAATACCTCGGCGGTGAATGCGCCGTTAGAGCAGCTCTTCTCGAAACTCTTCTCGACACTCTCCTCGCCGCAAACCTCATTAGCTGATGCCTATGCGTGGCAACTGCCGCTGGTGGAAACGTTGGCGCATTATGATCTCCCCGCCTGGCGTATTAGCCAAATCATCAGTGATCACAATGCGTTACTCTACCGTCACGCAATAGCGCAGTCCCTTGACGAAATGCAGGCCCAGGGCTGGGGTGCTCCGCCAGTCGACTACTGCGTGCTACTCCTAGGCTCCGCTGCACGCTTTGAAAGCCTGCTAGGCCCCGACCAGGATAATGCGCTGATTATTGACAATTACCCTGACTACCGCCATGTGGAGATCGACGGCTATTTTCAAGCCTTGGGTGAGCGGTTTACCCAGCGCCTGGATGAGGCAGGTATACCGCTCTGCCGTGGTCATGTCATGGCGCGTTGGCCGATGTGGCGCAAACGGCTTGGCGAATGGCAAGCACAGCTCGAGATATGGAGCGCTGACCGCCAGGTTAAACGCGTTCAGCAGACCAATATCCTGCTCGATTTTGCCCCGGTAGCTGGTAATTCTGCGCTTGCTGTGCAACTGGCTGAGAGCATCGCTTCGATACTTCCCAAAGCGTCACTGTTTATGGATGAAATGATGGCGCTACTGGATGAGCTACCGGTGGCGCTGGATCGTTTTGGGCGGCTCGCTTCAAGTCCAGGTCTGGATGCCCCCCATGAGCAAGCCATTAATCTTAAGCAGCAAGCTTTGTTGCCCTTGATTAGCGCTGCCCGTTTGCTCTGCCTGCGGCACGGTTTGGACGAAATAGCCACTCGTGATCGCTTGATCGCGCTCAGTCATTCAAAGACTGCGCTAACGCCGGCTGAATCGGCGTTGCTTGTCGCCGCTTTTGAGCGTCTGCAGCAGCGCCTGTTGGATCAACAGCGGTACAGCAAAGCCCTTGGCCAAGCCGCAGATGGATGGGTTGACCTGCGGCGGCTGCGCGAAGATGAGCGACTGTTATTGAAGTTTGACCTGCAGCAGATCAAGCGTTTGAGTTCTGCTGCTCAAGGAGGGGTATAAATAGCTCAGCTTGCATCGGTATACACCAGTGAGCGAGCTTTAGAGGCTGCTTGAAGAATGACGTCGGGCGGAAAATCAACGGGAGAAAACTGGCTCTCCGCTGCCTCCACATCATCGAGCAACTTACCTAATGAGCCTGTGCGTTGATTGATTGCATCTTCTATAAGCCTGCCAAGTCTGATTTCACTATTCATGAGCTCTGCACTAATACCGAGAATAGTGGGCATGAGCGAGAATAAACCGGCAATAAAGCTTTCCTGCTCATCGAGTCGGCGTTGTCCAGCCATCATTTCACATGCAAATGCACGAGTTAATCCCTTGATAAGGTTGAGTTTGCTAACAGGGCTGTTGTTGGCGAGCATTACTATGGTGACCAGGGTACGTAGTTCCCTCAGTCCTATAATATGTAAACAATCAATCAGCTTAGTCGTAGGGCGGCGTGAACCTTTCTCAGCGGAATTAGCGCGCTTGAATATTGCTCTTAGTAAGTAGGGATCCCTAGCGACTAACGTACTGATTTCAGAGAGACGTACGTTGTCACTATACAGTGCGGAGAGTAACTGCATTTGGTTGGCGCGTGACGTTGAGAGACGAGCCGTTTGCGTAGGTTGGGTTTTGGGGCGTTCATAAAAATAGCCCTGGAAAAGAGTAAAACCAAGCGCTTTACACTGGTTAAACTCCTCCTGCGTTTCCACTCGTTCCGCCAGAAGCGTAACCCCTTCTTTATGCAGCTGTTTTATAAGTTTTTTGGGTATGCTATTGGAGATATCAAACTTGACGATGTCACAGAAGGGTAGAAAAGCGTGGTTATGTTCATCTAAAACAAAATCATCTAGTGCTAATTTATACCCTTGGCTTTTAATGTAGTGCAAGGCATCAATAACTTCTTTAGTAGGTGGGGTATCTTCGAGAACCTCAATAACTATTTGCTGACTAGGCAGTCCAGTCAGATCTGGGTTGGTGAGCCACTCCGCGGAAGCGTTAATAAACAATTGGCGTGAGCCGCAAAGTTTATCAAGACCAATTTCATAGACAGCAATAGCACACGCTCTTGCAGTGGCTTGGACATTATCAAAAACGTTAGCAGTCTGATTCGTTTCATTAGCCCGATAAAGAAGTTCATCGGCGACATGACGTAGCTGAGCATCCACTATTGGCTGGATCGCAATAGTATACTCATTAGTGTTCGCTTGTGTAGAAAGGTGACACTCATTTTTCATCGGCTCGTCCACGACATGCGGCTTTAGGCGAAAGTAGAACTCTGGGGTAAAGAATAACTTAGTTTTAGATAGCAAAGCTAGCGGTTGTAACCAATATGTGATCAACGCTTTACGTTAAAGGCGCGGCGGGGAGTTCCAGCGTTAAACAGGCACCGCCTAAGGTTTTGGCATCTTCAACCCAGAGCCGCCCACCCAGGTGGGCGATAATGCCGCGACTAATCGGTAACCCTAAGCCGCTGCCTCTTGGCCGACCTCGTGGAATATCATCGTCCTGCTGTATTTGATGGAATTTTTCAAACACCCGCTCACGCTCGTCTTCGCTAATCCCCGCGCCGTTATCCTCCACACTTAGCCGGAAATGACGGCGGTGGCGATAAAGCGTAAGACGCACTTTGGGCTGCTCGCGGTCAGCAAATTTACCTGCGTTATCAAGCAGGTTAATAATCACCTGCTCCAAGCGATCATGGTCGCCCACCACCATGGCGGGATCCGCTTCCAAGCTAACGTCTAACGCAATGCCGCGCTCCTCATGCAGATGCGCAATGGCGTCGATGCTATGCCGAGTCAGATCGGCAAGGTCGAGGGGCACGGGGTTAAGCGTTAAGCGACCACTCTCCAGACGGGCGAGATCCAGAATCTCTTCGATTAAACGTGACAGCCGCTGGCTTTCGTGGACGATAACGCCTAGAAAGTGCTGGCGCTTTTCGTCGGGGAGTTGTCCGCTATCGCGCAGAATTTCCGCAAAGGCGCGGATGGAGGTGAGCGGCGTGCGTAGTTCGTGGCTGACCATGGCCACAAACTCATCTTTCAAGCGATCCAGCTCGCGTAGCCGCTCATTGGCGCTACGCAACTCTTCGCCGATTTGCACCAGCTCCTGGGACTTCTGCTCCAAACGGCGGTTGTACTCCAGGGTTTGTGAGGTCGTATCCAGAATGCTCAGAATCGACTCAATATCCAGCGCTTCGCCACGTACCACCGAATTGATCAGAACGCGTGCTGAGGAGCTGCCCAGCGCGCCCGCCAGTGCCTGTTCGGCGCGGGTAATCAGCTCGGCGGTGGCGGGCTCATCCGCTGCATAGGTACTTTTGCTACCGCTATGGCTAAACACGCGGCGGGTGGTCTGGGCACCCAAATAGCGAACAAGCAGCTCTTTGAGTGCCCCCTGGGTGGTTTGCCCGCGCCATAGTGATGTAGATAGCGAGGTGGTTTGCAAATTGGGGTGCATCGCTTCGGTGAACAGTGCCGCCTGGGTTTGCTCAAGGGGGGTAGGGCGGGTAAACAGCGAGACACCCACCAATAGCCCCACGTTGGCCAGCATGCTCCAGAGCAGCGAATGGGTATAAATATCCCAGTTCTCCAGGCCGAATAAGCCATAGGGCATCAACCAGGCAATTCCCCAGGGGCCTTCAGTTAGCAGCGATGTGTCTAACCAGCCGGACTGGGCAAACCCGGGTAGCAGCAGCGTATAACACCAGATCAAGAACCCGGCGATTAAACCAACGGTGGCGCCTTGTCGCGTTGCGCCGCGCCAATAAAGGCCAATCAACAGCGATGGGGCAAACTGAGCTGCCCCGGCAAAGGAGACCAGCCCAATCGTCACTAAACTATAGGAGTCACCAATCAGCGCATGGTAGAGATAGCCGAGCAGCAGAATCAGCACGATAGCGATACGGCGAATACCCAACAGCCAACCGGCAAGCTCCCCTTTGGTGCTTAGGTGCAGCCGTTGTGAGCGCAGCAGCAGCGGCATCACCAGTTGGTTGCTCACCATGGTGGAGAGCGCGATAGTCTCCACAATCACCATACCTGTTGCCGCCGAGAGGCCACCAATAAACACCAGGAGCGGCAGGCCTTCCAAACCGGCGGAGAGTGGTAGCGTCAGCACGAAGCTGTCCGGGTCGCCCGCGCTTACACCTAGCAGCAGGCCTGCCAGGGCAATGGGAATAACGAATAGGTTAATCAGCAGCATGTAGAGGGGAAATAGCCAGCTCGCTCGCGTTAAATGCTGCTCGTCGACATTCTCTACCACCAATACCTGGAACTGCCGGGGCAGGGTTAGAAAGGCCAGAAAGGCTAGCACTAGCATGCCCACCCAACCGGTGACACCACCAGGCACGCGATCCAAGCGCATGCTATCGACAAGGGCAGGCGTGGCCGCTACCTGTTCAAACAGCGCGGCGGGGCCTTCAAACATCACAAACACCACGAACACGCCAACGGCCATAAAGGCCACCAGTTTTACGATGGATTCCACCGCGATCGCCGCTACCATGCCTTCATGGCGCTCGCTGGCATCCAGATGGCGGGTGCCGAACAGAATAATAAATACCGCCAACACCAGCGCGACCCAGAGGGATTTATCCATCCAGAAGTGTTCATCCACCAAGGTGGTGTCGGCCGCGCGGGGATAATTGATCAGCACCGCATGGCTCACGGTAATGGCTTTTAACTGCAGGGCAATATAGGGGGTGATGCTAATCAGCGCCATCAGCGCCACCAGGGCGCCTAAACTGGTGCTTTTGCCGTAGCGGGCACTGATAAAGTCGGCAATGGAGGTGATCCGTTGCCGTGCTGCAATGCGCACCATCTTGCGGATAACAAAAGGGGCCAGCAGCATCGCCAGCGTCGGCCCCAGGTAGATAAGCAAAAAGCTGGGGCCGTATTCGGCGGCGCGTCCTACGCTGCCGTAGAAGGTCCAGGCCGTGCAGTAAACCGCAATAGAGAGGGCATAGACCGTCGGCGAGCCAATGATGGAACGACCCTGCTCCGCTCGTCGGTCTCCCCAGGCGGCGACCACAAACAGCAGCGCCAAGTAACCAAAGGCGGCACCGAGGATAATCGCCTCACTACGCATGGTTAGCGGCCTGCACGCTGTTCCATGAGCCAAGCGGTTAAGCCGATTACCACGGCCCAGGCGATAAATAGATAGAGAGGCAGCCAGCCCACACTAACGGTGGGGAGTCGATCGACCACGATAATCAGCGGCGGGCAGAACAGTAGCAGGGCAATCGCCACCAGGGCGACTAGACGCTCTGTTTGGCGGGATTTCATTGCGAACGTTCTCATTAGGCACTGGCATCCTGTCGGTCAAAGGCGTTGGCTTGCAGCGCCAGCAGTTGCTCAAGTGTATCGACCCCACGGGCTTCCAGGCGTGGCAGCAGGGCTAGCCATAGCTCGGCGGTGACGCGGGCATCGCCTAATGCAGTGTGGCGCGTGCCCGGCGGAAAAGCCAGATCGTAGCGCTGAGCAAGGCTATCCAGGTCATGTCCATCGAGTGCTTCGTCCAGTGCCCGTGAAATCAGCAGGGTGTCGATGATGGGGATATCAAAAGCGACCCCTTTGTGGCTGATGGCAAGCAAATCAAAGGCAGCGTTATGGGCCAGCAGTACCGCTTCGCCGACATAATCACGAAAGCGGGTAAGCACAATGTCCAGCGGTGGCGCACCGAGCACATCGGCATCGGTAATGCCGTGAATCGCAGTGCTTGCAGGCGGGATCGGCCGCTGGGGATCCACTTTTTGATCAAAAACCTCGCTGGCCAATAAACGCGCGTTGACCACGCGGCAGGCGCCAAGGCTAATCACGGTATCGCCCCGGCGCAGTTCAAGCCCGGTGGTTTCGGTATCAAAGGCGACGATTTCCAAGCTGCGCAGCGTTCGGCTGGCCAGCGCTTCATCCGGCGGGGGCAGGTCGGCAATGCCAAAATCATGGAATTCAGGACGCGGCGGCGCGGTCTCCCGTGGGGCGCCGACCCGCTCCATAGCGGGCAGGGGAAGTCGCAGGCGTGAATGAACGCCATCCTCGTCGGCAAGGCTCCAGATATCGCTGGCATGTTGACGCATTACATCAGCGACACTGGGTGTCAACGGCAGCGAGGTGAGCGGCTGCTGGCGCCACTCAGCCAGCTCATGCTCGGGGATCGCTTTGCCGCGCCAAATAAGGTCTAGATAGACACGCTTGTTGCCCAGGCATATCTCACCCTCAAAGCCGCTGTCAGGAAGGTGGGTATTGAGGTGTTTGACCAGCGAGTCGAACAGCGCTATCAGCGCCGGTGCGTCGCCTTTAAACCAGGCCGGCATACCCACCGGAGTGATCAAGCGGTGCTCTGGATCGAGGCGCTCATCCAATGCCTGCCAGAAGTCGTTTGACCACATGGGGGTTAAGCGCTCGCCCTGGTGCTGCATATCGTCGAGTAGTTGGCCGATTTTGGCCACGTTGTCGCCGAGGGTTATGCCCTCTTCGTGGATAACCCGCTCAAAACGTTGGCGCAAAGCAGACGTGCTGGCATCATTTTGATCGCGCAGTTGAATCAGAGCATCGGCGGCGCTGGTTAGGCTGGCGGTATGCTGTCGCAGAGGTGTCAGCATGGCCGCCAGTTCTGCTCTAACGCCCATTTCACTCGACCAGGAGGCGGTGGCGTCGCTAAAGGTCAGCAGTGTTTCGCCATCGCTACCCGGTACGCGGCGTAAGATTACCTTGAGCCAGCGGTTATCGCAGGGCGCCAACAACTCCCTCGGGGAGCCGTCGTGGGGCAGTTGGCTGAGCACCTGCTGTAAGCTCGCCACCGGTAGCAGCGCCTCCAGGCGCTTGCCCAGCCCTAGGCCGGTATTACCCGCAAAAAAATCCTCTGCCGCCTGGTTAAACAGCATAAGACGGCGGTGGTGGTCACACAGTAGCAGTGGCGTTTCGAGCACTTGCAGCAGCGTTTCCAGCTCCTGACGAATACGCGCCGCGCTGCGTGCTCCGTCTGCGTGGGCGGTGGCGAGACGGTTGCGATCCTCGCGCCAGCTTTCGCGTACCCGGCGCAGGTCGGGCCCCAATCCTTTTAGCCATCCCTCGGGCGGGTGTTCGTCCCGGGCATCGGGGGTGGCGACTAAGCGTGCTAGTTGTACCTGTAAATGGCGCAGTGGGGTAAACAGCATGCGCTCAAGCACCAAACCGACTAAAAAAATCGTTGCGCCACCGGAGAAGCTGCCTAGCCAGAGGGCGATGCGGGTTACACCGGTGGGGGCAAGCTGGGCATCCAACCAGGCGGCAAAAATGGCCCCGCCCAGCAAACTGATGCCGCTGAGCAGCAGCCAGAGGCCAATCAGGCGCTGACGTTTGGGCAACCCGCCTCGCGTCATGGCTGCTCCTCACTGAGTAGTGCTTTGACTTTTTCCACCAGTGACTGGGTAGAGAAGGGCTTGGTGATGTAATCATCGGCGCCCAGTGCCATGCCTTTTTCCCGCTCTACATCACGCCCGTGAGCAGTCAGCATGATAATGGGCAGTTGGGCGGTGGCCGCTTCGCTACGCAGCCGCTCCAACACGTCAAAACCGCTTATCCCCGGCAAGCTAATATCAAGCAGCAGTAGATCGGGCTGGCTCTCATTCACACTTGCCAGGGCCTGTTCTCCATCTTCGGCGGTGACGACCTCAAACCCCGCTTGTTCCATTAGGAATTCCAGCGATAAAACAATGTTGGGTTCGTCATCGACAACGAGCACTTTAGCCATGGAGCTCTCCAGCTTGTATTTGTTTTAACATTGCCTGGAGTCTAGATAGATCTAGCCGCTCAGCCAAGACGACCTTGGCCGAATGCAGGTAAGAGAATGGAGCAATGACGAAAGCGCAATTACAAAAGAGCTCTCCTACGCGTTTTTGTTACACTGCTCGCCTCTTTGCCATGGTTTGATGGCCTCCCACTGATCTGCTTGCTAAGGCTGTCAATGCGCGTACTCCTGTTATCCGCCTACGAAGCGGTGAGCCATCGCTATTGGGCACACAGTTTGATGGCTCAGCTCGATGAGTTTTCGTGGACGCTGTTGAGCCTGCCGCCACGCCATTTTGCTTGGCGTATTCGCGGTAACCCACTGAGCTGGATGTTAAAAGAGCATGACACTCTCAATCAGTCATTTGATGTGGTGTTAGCGACCTCGATGGTGGATCTGGCCACCCTGGTAGGACTGTTTCCGCATCTTGGCCGGGCAAAAAAGGTCGTCTACTTTCACGAAAACCAGTTTGCCTATCCGGAATCGAGCGATCAGGTGTCTCAGGTAGAGGCCAAGATGGTCAATCTCTATGCGGCGCTGGCGGCGGATTCAGTGGTGTTTAACAGCGCCTATAACCGCGACTCTCTTATTGATGGTGCGCGGGCCTTTCTGAAAAAAATGCCGGAAAATCTCCCGGTAGCTAAGCCGCTGGAGGAGCTGCGTGGGCGGGCGCTGGTTTTACCTGTGCCCATTGCTGACAGCTCTGAACGTCTCCCGCAAGCGGCTGTTCACAAGACAGTGCCACACAGAATTGTCTGGAACCATCGCTGGGAGTATGACAAGAATCCCGACGACTTCTTTGCCGTGTTGTTTGCATTAAGCGATGCCGGGGCGGCCTTTGAGCTGGCAGTACTGGGCCAGCGTTTCCGGCAAACCCCCGCTATTTTTGCCGAGGCGGAGCAGCGCTTAGCCCCTCATATTGTGGCGTGGGGCCCGCAGCCGGAGGAGGCGTATCGGGCGTTGCTGGATAGCGCGGGCATTGTGGTCTCGACTACCTGGCATGAGTTTCAGGGATTGGCGATTATGGAGGCGGCCCAGCGCGGGGCGCTGCCTCTGGTGCCTGATCGGCTCTGCTTTCCCGCTCTTTATCCGCCCGCCTATCGCTACGACGGCACGCGGCAAGGGCTTTACGACCGACTCACTGCTTGGCTTACCGATCCGGCTAGCCGTCCAGAAACTCTCGATACCTCCGCATGGGAGTGGCCCGCCTGGCGTAGGGCTTATCGACAATTGCTGATGGATTCAGCTTGAGGGCCTGGGCTTTCGTTAGCCGCTAAGCAATCTCAGTTTTGTCTTTAAACTCGCACAGATCCTCGATAATACAGCTACCGCAGCGAGGCTTGCGCGCGATGCAGGTATAGCGGCCGTGAAGAATCAACCAATGGTGAGCATCGTGAAGAAATCCTTTTGGCACATGGCGCAGTAGTTTTTGCTCCACCTCAACGACATTTTTGCCTTTAGCGATGCCGGTGCGGTTGGAGACCCGGAAAATATGCGTATCCACCGCCATGGTGGGTTGACCAAAGGCGGTATTGAGAATCACATTGGCGGTTTTACGGCCAACGCCAGGCAGGGCCTCCAAGGCTTCGCGGGTATTGGGCACTTCGCCGCCGTGCTGGTTGACCAGGATATGGCAGGTTTTCATCAGGTTTTCGGCTTTGGTGTTATACAAGCCGATGGTTTTGACGTGCGTTTTAAGCTCATCGATACCTAAATCAATGATCGCTTGGGGGGTGTTAGCGACCGGGTAGAGCCTCGCCGTGGCTTTATTTACCCCCACATCGGTAGCTTGAGCAGAAAGCAGCACGGCAGCCAGTAGCTCAAAGGGCGTGTTCC